>JGI24707J26582_10003259_pt1 | contig 11789 bp, 6 predicted proteins | sample BioPla1DNA1_FD_26582 | JGI IMG/M metagenome (IMG submission 26582) | reverse complement strand
CTGCATCTAGAGCATTAAATGATAAAGGAGAAGTAAATCCAGAAACCCGCAAGCGAGTGTTAGCTGTAGCTGAGGAATTAGGCTATGTTCCTAACTCATTAGCTAAGGGTTTATGGTCAGGCAAAACAAAGATCGTAGGAGTTTTAGTTACAACTATTGAAAACCCTTTTTACGCTAACGTAGTTTCCGGCATTGAACGTGTTTTAAGTGACTATGGTTACAATATTTTATTGAGTAGTTCCCATGAAGATCCTGAACGAGAAATGGAAGCTGTTCGAGTTTTATTAGAACAGCGCGTTGACGGTTTAGTTTTAGCACCTGTGCAAAGCTCACCAGCAGTGGTGGAGTTTCTCAACAAAAATAGAGTTCCTTTTGTGTTAGTAGGTCGGAATATTCCAGATGTAGATACTAATTTTGTTGTTTGTGACGATCAACTAATTGGTCAAATGGCAGCAGAACACTTGATTAAGAAAGGTCATCGTAAAATTCTTTTTATAAACTCATCTGGAAACCACAGTGCTCGATTACGCTTACAAGGTTATTTAAATACAATGAAAAAACATGGCATTAATGTTGAAGACCAATGGATTCGAGAAGTACGCGCTAATGAGACAGCTAAAGCAATTTTATTTAAAGCTTTAGATCAAGGTTTGGAACCAACTGCGATCTTCTGTTTTTGTGACCATATTGCTGTAGAAATTGTTCGTGGTTTATATGAGCGTGGTTTAAAAATACCTTCAGATATAGCAGTACTTGGTGTTGATAACTTAGGCGTTACTGAGATTACTAATCCACCGCTAACGACTATTGATACACAACATAATGAAATGGGAATGAAGACGGCTGAAATTTTGTTAAAAGTGATGGAAAACCGGTCACTTGACACTAGTAAAGTAGTTTTAACACCTAAATTAATCGAACGAAGCTCTTCCTAAAATTGTGATTGGAGGTGGTTCAAAAACTTATTACCTTTGAGTGATAAACACAATTCTGTATAGGAGAGAAAGGAGTCTAACATGAAAACTAAAAGCAAAATGTTAGTTTGTTTAGTGTTCAGTTTGTTAGCGCTCATAGCTAGTACAGGGCTAATCAGTGCTCAAGGTGATCAAGTTGTTGAATTATGGTACATGGGTTGGGCAGCAGATGATCAACCACAAGAACCACGCCTCCAAGCTTTCATGGAAGCCTACCCGAATATCATTGTCCATTATGAGTTTGTAGATGCAGCAGAGTTTAATGATCGGATTACAGCACTGGCTGCAGCGGGAACTTTACCTGATGTTTTATGGATTATGGACAATAACTTATATGTACGTAATGGCTGGGTAACTGACTTAACACCATTTTTGGAAAAAGATCCTACATTCGATGAAGGTTTGTTCTGGGGTAATACACTAGAACCAATGCGTTTTCGCGGCCGTTTATTTGGTTTGCCATTCCAATTACAAGCTAGTTTCTTGGTAGCTAATTTAGAAGTATTAAGCCAATTTGGTCTACGTAAGCCAGATCCTTCTTGGACATATGATGATTTATGGAACATCTGTATGCGGATTAATCGTCCTGCGCAAAACTACTATGGTATGGAAGATCCCTGGATGTTCTGGGCTTTTATGCCGCCAGCTTATTCTGATAAGGTTACTTGGGATGGTTTAAGTTTAGATGGTACCCGTCTTTTACTTGATGATCCTGATGTTGCCGAAGCTTTGAAACGAGCAATTGAATTTGAAAGAAACAATGCTGCTGTAAGCATTGGTTTAGCAGACGGCAGCGTACTTAATCCTTGGACCCATCCTGCTTTCGAAGAAGCTTATGGTAATGTGTCCCCTTGGATGCAAAGTAAAGCAGCTTTCCATGTTGGTTGGAGCTGGTCGTTATCTTGGTGGACAGAAAATTATGAGGTGCCCTGGGATGTAATTCCGTATCCTTATGGTCCAGCTCGACAAGCAACTCCGTTAATTGTTGACCATATGGGCATTTCTCCAACCACTAAGCATCCAGAAGAAGCTTTCCTCTTCTTACGTTGGATGAGCTATGATCCAGAAGGTTGGGAAGCCCGGATGAAAGTAGAAGTTCCTGCCCCATATAGTATGCCAACCATCAATGCACCTAAAGCATGGGAACTCTATTTTGATAATCCTGCAGTACCACCAGGAATGCGTGATGTTTATGCTACCTTAGAAAATGGATTAGTTGATCCTAACCGTTATGTGCCACAACTTGGCTATGTGTGGGATAATATTGTAACACCAGCTCGTGATCAACTCAGACTAGGTCTTGCTCATTATGATGACATATTCCAAAACATAATTGTTGAACAAGCGAATAAAGTACTAGAAGATGCTCGCCTGGCAAATGAAGCAGCCTTAGATGCTGTTCTTAATCAGTAGTAGATATAAGCGCCCGTTAAACCCTGTTTTGATGGGCGCTTGGCTTTAATTCCTGTTAGGAGGAAACTATTATGAAAAGGCCTTGGTTAGCTCTTTGTGGACTTATTGTATTATTTTTTTCCCAAATTACCTGGGCTTCCACTATTTTTCAGTCTTATGGTGAGATAAATTATCGTGAATATCTGGCCGAAAAACGTCAGCAAGGTGCTATTTTAGTGCCTCAAACCCAACAGCCAATCATTCTTCCTGCCATCGAATACAGTGCTGTTTCTTCTGCTGATTTAATTAGTGTATCAGGAGACGAGCTACTTTGGCAAAATGATGGTGGGTGGCTTGAGTATGAAGTCTATGTTGAAAAACCTGGCTTGTATAACATTGCTATTGAGTATTTACCTTATGGTGAGCAAGTTTTCGCCATTGAACGAAGTGTGCAGGTTAATGGAGAATACCCATTTTGGGAAGCACGAAGGATTGTCTTAGACCGGCAATGGCAAAATAGTGTATACCCCTTTGAACGAGATGATTTTGGTAATGAAGTAAGAGCTTTTCAAAGGCAAATATTTGAATGGAAGACGGTTCGTTTAAGCGATCCTAATGGCAAGTCGGCGCAGCCATTATTGTGGTATTTTAAACAAGGTTTTAATACGATTAGGTTTATTGGTATGCGTTCCCCAGTGGTTTTAAGGAAGATTTCTTTAGTTCCACCTTTAACATATGCCAGATACCAAGAGCCAGAAGAACCGATAACTTCATCAAGGGATTGGCTAATAGCACTGGAAGCGGAAAATCCAATTGTCAAATCTCATTCTTCGGTAATGGTTAATGCTAGCGGTGATCCAATTGTTTCACCACGGGAAGACGGTGTTACAATTTATAATACTCTTTATTGGCATCGGGGGGCAGAATGGGCAGAATGGGAGTTTGAGGTACCCGAATCTGGCTATTACCAAATAGGATTGCGTTATCGCCAGAATTTTAAACATAATATGCCTACTTTTCGTCAGTTGTCCATTGATGGTCAGGTTCCATATGAAGAATTGCTGATTTATCCTTTTGAGTATGATTATAATTGGCAATCAAAGTATTTTTCATTAGATGATGGGCGACCTATGTTATTTTTCTTAAGTAAAGGAGTTCATCGGATTCGCTTAACAGCAGTTAGTGAACCAGTTCAACCGACGATTGACACGATTCTAGATGTAATTGCTGATTTACGAGATTTATCTTTAGCTATTACGATGGCAACGGGAAATAATCAAGATCGTTTCCGAGATTGGGATTTAGAAACTCAAATACCTGATGCATATGATCGAATTGCCAATGCTGCAGACTTATTGCGGAAAGAGTATACAAGGCTGCGAGAAATTAGCGGCAAAGCACCTGATGCAGCAGCCAACCTATTAGTTAGTGCTGATCAATTAGATAAGCTGTTAGAAGCTCCTGAAAAGTTGCCCTTAAGATATAAGCAATTAAGTATCGATTCTGGCTCAATTTCGGAAGTTTTAGGAAATGCGATTTTAGCATTACAAGATGAACCATTGCAGATTGACCAGATTTTTATTGCATCGGTTGGGCATCCTTTGCCCGCTGGTAAATCTAATTGGCTATCTCGTTTATATGTAACTGTTAAGAATTTTGTTCAATCCTTCTTCCGCAATTACAATGCGGTAGGCAAAGCTGATGAAGATACTTTAGAAATTTGGGTCGGACGGGGTAGAGACTTTGTTTCTGTAATGCAGCAATTAACCGATCAAGAATTTACACCTAAAACTGGTATTAAGGTAGCCTTTAGTTTAATGCCGCGTGAGGATCAATTAATCTTAGCTAATTCTAATGGTACACCACCAGATATTGCTACAAGTGTCTGGTTTACAACACCAGTGAATTTAGCTAGCCGTGGTGCCCTAGTAGATTTATCACAGTTTCCTGATTTTCCAGAAGTAGCTGGTCGTTTTCATCCAGGTGCCTTTTTATCTTATCATTACTTAAACGGTATTTATGCTTTACCTGAAACGCAAAACTTTTGGGTGTTGTTTTATCGCAAAGATATCTTTCAACAATTGGATGTTCCATTACCAGATACCTGGGATGATGTAATTGAATTATTGCCTTTATTGCAGCAAATGGGCATGAATTTCTATGTGCCAGTATCAGCTGGTACAGGAATCAAAGCTCTGTTCGTTATGGCGCCCTTCTTTTATCAAGCGGGAGCAGAATTGTTTTCTGACGATGGTTTACGGTCTGGTTTGCAAACCGCTGAAGCATTAGCTGGCTTTCGACGTCTGACAGATCTTTATACTGTTTATAGTCTGGATAACTTTGTAGCTTGGTTTTTCCAAAATTTCCGCTCTGGTGATATTCCTATTGGTGTTTCTGATTACAACACCTATGTGCAATTAAAAGCTGCTGCGCCTGAACTAGAAGGCTTGTGGGGTATTGTGCCAATGCCTGGAGAGCTAGGACCAAATGGCGAAGTTGTACGTTGGGCTCCAGGTGCCATGCAGTCGATGATCATGTTTAATCAAAGTAAAAAACAAGAGCAAGCATGGGAATGGATGAAATGGTGGACTTCTGCTGAAACTCAGGCTCGGTTTGGTAATGAAATTGAAGCGATGTTTAGCGTAGCTTATCGGTGGAATACAGCCAATTTAGCAGCTATTTCACAAATTCCCTGGACTTTAGAGGAGTTAGAAGCTATTAAAGAGCAATGGCGTTGGCTAAAAGATATTCCACAAGTGCCTGGTGGTTATATTTTAGAGCGTGAATTGTCTTTTGCTTGGAACCGGGTAGTAATCGGAACAGCAACGGGTACACAAAACCCAAGGCTAGCTTTACATGAAGCAGATCGGAATACTAGACGAGAGTTAATCCGGAAACAGCTAGAGTTTGGCTTGATCAATGAAAAAGAGGAACCCTTAGTAGATTTTAGAATCCCAGTAGTAAATCAGCCTTGGGATTGGGAGAAGGAGGTCCTGACTAATGAAGACTCCTAGTTATGAGCGCGTAATTGAAATGCCATATAGCTTTAGGAGTAAACTATGGCTTAAGCTAAAAAGTTTAGGTCGACGTATTTGGTTAGCTCGAACTTCGTATTTAATGGTTGCTCCTTTTGTAATTTGCTTTGTGATTTTCATTCTCTTACCTGTACTAGGAGCTATTGGTCTCTCCTTTACCTTTTATAACATGATCGAACCTCCTCGTTATGTGGGTTTATTGAACTATGTTTATCTATTTACAGAAGATGACGTGTTTATGACCCATGTTTTGCCGAATACCTTTACGTTTGCCGTTATTGTCGGACCTGGTGGATATTTATTATCCTTTTTATTGGCCTGGTTATTAGCTCAATTACCTGGAAAGATCCGAACATTCTTGAGCTTAGCTTGGTACACTCCGTCAATGGCTGCCGCGGTGGCAATGTCAGCTATTTGGCTAGTTGTTTTTAGTGGTGACCGAGTTGGTTATTTGAACAGCTTTTTATTGGGTTTAGGGGTAATTGATGAACCGATTAACTGGGTGCATAGTGTGGAGTGGTTAATGCCAGTCATGATTGTCGTTACTTTATGGAGCAGTATGGGTGTCGGTTTCTTAGCGATGATGGCTGGTGTCTTGAATGTGGACTCTCAATTATATGAAGCGGCTAAAATAGATGGCATCCGCAATCGTTTTCAAGAGATTATTTATATTACAATTCCATCAGTAAAACCGCAAATGCTGTTCGGAGCGGTGATGGCAATTGTTAATACATTACAGGCTGGTTCTATTGGGGTGACCTTGTCAGGACAGAATCCTACGCCTCAGTATGCAGGACAGTTAGTACTTAATCATATTGATGACTTTGCTTTTCAACGTTATGAAATGGGGTATGCGGCAGCTATTTCCGTTGTGCTGTTAATCATTGTCTATCTTTCAAGCAAGTTAGCTTGGGCGTTATTTGGCTCACGGGGGGATGAATAATGAAATTGCAAATGGACAAAACCCAAATTGTTTTAACCATTATCTTAGGCTTGTTAGCAATCTTTATGCTGCTGCCGATCGTGTTCATCTTTATGCAGGCGTTCAAGCCCTTAAGTGAGCTATTTTTATATCCGCCTAGGTTTTATGTAATGAATCCAACGTTGCAAAATTTTACTCAGCTGTTAGTTTCGGTTGACGTGGCTGTAGTGCCAGTGGTTCGTTACATCTTTAATAGCATACTCACTAGTTCAATTACTGTTGTTGTAGTGGTGATCGTTAGTACAATGGTTGCCTATGCTCTTTCTAAACATAATTTTATTGGTAAAAATACAATCCTTGATGTGACAATCATGGCTTTAATGTTTGCTCCCCAAGCAGTACTAATTCCCCGCTATATTATTATTCAACGCCTTGGCATAATTGATACTTATTTAGCTCATATTTTACCATTTGTAGCAGCTCCAGTTAGTGTCTTCTTATTTAAACAATTCGTTGATCAAGTGCCGGATGATTTATTAGCTTCAGCACGAATTGACGGCGCATCTGAATGGCATATTTTGTTTAATATTATTCTGCCAATTTGTCGTCCGGCAGTTAGTACTATTGCTTTGTTAACTTTTCAGGCCACTTGGAATACCTTAGAGCCGTCAATTTACTATATCGAAAATGAAGCTATGCGTACGTTACCTTTTTTTCTTGGCACCTTAACCTCAGGTTTAGCCAATAATGTAGCTGGGCAGGGTGCAGCTGCCGCAGCAGGATTATTGCTTTTCTTACCCAATTTAATCTTTTTCTTAATCATGCAGAGCCGTGTAATTCAAACAATGGCGTATTCTGGCCTTAAATGAGGTGAAGAACGTGGGTAGACAGTTACGGCGACTAATTATTGTCGCAATTATAGGATTAGTCTGGTACTTGGGGATAGGAGTTCCCTCCTTGGCTTCTGTCCCCTATCCCAGCTTTAGTTTTGATGCTTGGGGTCAAAGGGTTGTGGCACCTGCGCCATATGAGCCAATTAGGTTAATAGACGGTTATGACATTATGCAAGAGGATCCTTGGTCATTAACTGGCTTTTCCATTGTTCCATTAAGCCAACCTCAAGGATTGGCTGTTGATAGTCAGGATCATCTATATATTGCTGATACTGGTAATAATAGAATTGTCCAGTATGACCAGGATTTTAACTTTGTTAGAACGATTGGCGATTCTTCTGGAAAGGGAAGATTGTCCCGACCCCGTGGAGTGTTTGTTGATCAAGATGGTTTGATTTATGTGGCTGATACCGGTAATAGCCGAGTGGCGGTCTTTTCGGAAGACGGTGAGTTTGTGAAAGACTATGGTCGCCCAGGTTCGCAAGTTTTTGGCAGTCAGTACCGCTTTGCTCCTATTTCTGTGGCAGTGGATCGGCGGGGAACTTTATATGTGGCAACTGAGGGAGGCTATCGCGGTTTAGTACAAATATCACCTTTAGGGCAGTTTATGGGCTTTTTAGGTGGAAATAAAGCCGGCTTTGATTTGTTATGGTTACTTAAGCAATGGTTTTTTACAGAAGAACAATTAAGTCGAGAAGCCCGGCGTTTACCTGGTTCTCCTGGCAGTGTAGTGATTGATGATAAAGGTTTAGTCTATACTGCTACTATCTCAACTAATCATGCTCAAATAAAGCGTTTTAATTTAGGGGGCATTAATACTTTACCGGAAAAAGATTATGGTGATCCCTTTTTTCGGGCAGGTACCTCTATGTTTACAGGTATCGCTGTAGATTCACAAGGTTTAATAACTACTGTTGATGCTAACACAGGGCAGATTTTTCAATATACACCTAATGGAGACTTATTGTTTGTCTTTGGCGGCCGGGGTTTAACCCAGATCGAACGTTTAGGTGTAATTAATCAAGCGGCTGGGATTGCGATTCGTTATGATGGTTTATTATTAGTTTCAGATTTAAGAAGTAATAACGTTCATGTTTTTCAGCCGACAGAGTTTGCGACATTAGTGCATCAAGCAGTACATTTATTTGAGGATGGCCGATATTCAGAAAGCGCAGTATATTGGNCTGAAGTACTCCGGCGGAATGCGAATTATGATTTAGCACAGCGAGGCTTNGGGATGGCAGCTTATCAAAATGAAGATTATCATGAAGCTATTAAATATTTTGAGTTAGCCCAAGATGCAGCCGGTTACTCTGATGCTTTTTGGTGGGTGAGACGGGCCTGGCTCCTAGAAAATTTAAGTAATGTTATTATTGTGGTGGTCATTATTTGGGTGTTACATTTCTTAGTTCAGAGATTATGGTTAGGCAAGCGCCCTAAGTACAAACGCGACTGGTACCAAGTAAATCGTTTGTTAGGGGATTTGATGTATTCTTTTAAAGTAATTACTAAGCCAGTAGATGGCTTCTATGATATTAGATGGGGTAAAAAAGGTTCGATTCTGGCAGCCTGGATAATTATTTTTTTAGCCTTTGCCACTAAAATTTTCACTTTGTATTATACCAGCTTGATTTTTATGAGTGTTGATCGAAATCGGATTAATTTAGTTGAACAAGCACTGACTTTTGTCCTGCCCTGGTTAATTTGGGTAGTGGCTCATTATTTAATTAGTTCGTTAAAAGCTGGAGAAGGGCGTTTTCGTGATGTGTTTATTGGTAGCGCCTATGCCATGGTTCCTTATATCATAATCATGATTCCTTTAACGATAATTTCCAATCTACTGACTGGTTATGAAGCTACCGTATATACCTTTTTCCAAAATGTATCGATCTTATGGTGTGGTTTGCTATTTTTCATTATGGTCTTTACGATCCATAATTATGAAATTTGGGAAGCAATTCCAACTTGTATTTTAAGTGTTTTAATGATGGTAGTTATTAGTGCCCTCGGAGGCTTGGTAATTGGTTTGACCTTTAATGTAACTGAATTTGCGACAGCCTTATACAAAGAGGTGATCTATCGTGTTTTCTAAAAAGCTAACGATTTGCTTAATCACAGTCTTAATAGCTTTGTTCAGTTGGTCATTACTTAGCCAAGCAGCAATTCCTGAGGACTTTGTTTTAACAGCTAATAATTCCACATTAGCGCTCTATGCTAGACCGACAGATGGTCAGTTGATTGTTCATGATTTAATTCATGATAAGATTTGGTATTCTAATCCTGACGTTAAGCAAATTCAAGGTTTTATGATGTTGTCTGATCTCTGGCAAGGAAATTTACAGTCTCCAGTTTATATTGATTACTTTGATAAACGGCGTAATGTACGGGGAGCTAATGCCTATTTTGGCGATCCGGAAATGGAATTTAAGTTTATCAATAATGGTTTTGCCATGAGTTATTATTTTCCAAGTTTAGAAATAGGATTTCTTATTCAATATCAGTTAGATGGTGATAGTTTATTAGTTACTGTGCCTTGGGAGCATGTCCAAGCGGCAGGCGAAGCAGAGTTACAATTACTTTCCATTCGGGTGCTGCCCTTTTTTGGAGCCCAACCTAGTGCTGTTGATTACGATGGCTATTTGTTAGTACCTGATGGCTCTGGGGGATTAATGCGGTTTAAAGAGTTAGTTTCTCTATCACAAACCGGTTTTAATCAGTGGGTTTATGGTTTAGATCCGGCAGCTGCCGAGCCCACCTATGATTTTTATCGAGAACCGGTGATTATGCCAGTTTATGGTTTGAAGTATTTGGATCAAGCCTTTCTAGCTGTCATGGAGCAAGGACAAGAAGCGGCTAAGGTCTTAGCTACGCCAGGGGGAATCATCACTGATTTTAACTGGGTGGCAGGAGAATTTTGGTACAGCCAATCGATTATTATGCGTACTTCGCGCCAAGGTAGTGGTATTCGCATTTTTGATGAAAATCCGATCCCAGGTGATCGCTCAGTTCGGTTTTATTTCTTAGGTAATGAGCAGGCCAATTATGTTGGTATGGCCAAAGTATACCGGGAATACTTGATCAAATATCAAAATGCAAAGCGATTAGATTTGTCTGAATGGCCAGCACCGATGATGATCCAATTATTTGGCGCTGACTATGAAACTAACATTTTAGGTCCGGTAATGCAACAAATGACCAGCTTTGACCAGGCTAAAATAATTGTGGATTTGCTCTTAGAACAAGGAATAGANAATTTCGTTCTTAGCTATACTGGTTGGAATCGCCTAGGTGCTTTTGGTAATTTACCTAGAAGATTGCCAGCGGAAAAAGCCTTAGGTGGTAATCAGGGGCTGCTAGAATTAGCTGAGTACTTATTAGATTTAGAAATCCCCTTGCTTTTAACTGATGATTATACGGTGGCACGAGGAACTAGAAACGGATTTCAGGCTAGCACCCAGGCAAGTAGAACTGCCTTTAATGATTTGATTAAAGTAACTACTCGAAGATATGGAATTGGCGGTTCAGACTTAGTGACGTATCTAATTAGTCCGCCGATTAGTTTAGAATTCGCCAAGCGGGATTTACCACAGTTAGCAGCTTTAAAAGTTCAAGGGATCACTCATCAATCTATTGGTGAAAATTTGAAAAGTGACCATAATCCTAATGCTAGCCGGAAAATCCAGCGCCGAGATGCACGTCAGATTTATCAGGATTTACTAAAATATACCAAAGAAAATTTTGCTTATGTAGGTGCGACTACCGGAAATGCTTATCTAATTGGCTTAGTGGATTATATTACTGGTGTACCAGTGCGGGCTACCAAGGATACTTATATTGATGAATCGATTCCTTTTTATCAAATTGCTACTCATGGTTTAATCACCAATTATATGGATCCGATCAATTTAAGTACTAACCCTAAATGGGAGATCCTGCGTTCCATTGAATATGGTGTTTTACCTAGCTTTATGTTAACTGCTGAGCCGTCCTGGAAATTACGATATACCTTGTCGAGCAGTTTATATAGTACTTATTACTTAGATTGGTTAACGGACATTGTTCAGTATTATCAGCAAGCTAGTGCCAGTATGCTGGCAGTCCATGATCAATTTATCGTTAATCACTTAAAACTTAGGGAAGACGTATATTTGACAGAGTATGAAAATGGAATTCAGTTTGTAGTCAACTATTCAGCTCGTCCTTATATTTATCGAGGTGTAGAAGTTGCCGGCGGAACATTTGCTGTTTTTAACAAGGAGGGTGATCAATGAAATTTAAACTGTCACTAGCCACCCGACGTTCGTTAGAGGGATTTGCTTTTATTACACCATGGTTAATTGGGTTTATTGTGTTTATGGCTTATCCTTTAGGTTTTTCCTTGTATATGAGTTTTACTGAAGTTCAGGTTACGGCAACTAAGATTAATTTTACCTTTGTTGGTTGGGATAATTATGTCTACGCCTTTTTAAGTGATAATGTGTTTCCAGTTCAGTTGACTAGCTTTATTCAAGAATCCTTGATTACAGTGCCGATTATTGTGATATTCTCATTATTAGTCGGACTGTTAATTAAC
>JGI24707J26582_10003258_pt1 | contig 11792 bp, 14 predicted proteins | sample BioPla1DNA1_FD_26582 | JGI IMG/M metagenome (IMG submission 26582) | reverse complement strand
TCGCGGGTCAAGCTAATCCTGTTCGTCTCAGGATGACAAAAATGTGGGGCTTTCATAGCAATGACAAAAAGCGGGAAAAGTGCTTTTTCACACAGTCTGACGTACCCAATTTGTCACATTTATCATATGGATATTTGGGAGACAAAAGAAGATAAGTGACAAATTGGGTACGTCCCCTTTTGTCACCAAAGAAGATAAGTGACAAATTGGGTACGTCCCCTTTTGTCACTCCATGATCTCAGAGGTTACATTCTACCAACTTAAGTTCATGTCGCCTACCACTTCTTCCATCTCATGTTTACGGCTTCTTGTCATTAAATTTGTCACTGCCTTTCTCGCGTTGCCACCATTATAAATAACATTATATATTTCCTGTGTGATTGGCATTTCAACATTGTATTTCTGTGCTAATTTATAGGCCGCCTTTGTAGTTGTTATTCCCTCCACAACCATACCTATCTCCTTGAGGGTCTCTTCCAACCCTTTACCCTCTCCGATTAAAATGCCTGCCCTCCTGTTTCTGCTATGCATGCTTGTACATGTAACAATTAAATCTCCAATACCTGATAACCCTGCAAATGTTGACCTGTTTGCGCCCATAACCTTGCCCAGTCGCGCAATTTCACTGATACCTCTGGTAATAAGGGCAGCCTTCGCATTGTCCCCAAACCCCAGTCCATCCGCTATCCCTGCCCCAAAAGCAATTACGTTTTTTAATGCTCCCCCAAGTTCCACCCCGATTACATCCGGGTTAGTATATACCCTAAATTCAGGGGTGATAAATAAGTCTTGTACCAACTCCGCCGTGGCCTTGCTTTTCGAGGCAACTACAACAGTTGTGGGCATATTTTTACAAACCTCTTCCGCATGTGAAGGGCCTGAAAGCACAGCAAATTTAATATTGGGCAATTCATCATTAACAATTTGGGACATTGTTAAATAGGTATCCCTTTCCAGCCCTTTAGAAGAATTTATGATTATTTCATTACCCCCCAAATATGGGTTTATTTTTTGCAAAATTTCTCTAACAGACTGGGATGGCACGGATACCAACACAGCATCTACATTTAAAACCGACTTTCGTAGATCAACATATAAATTTAAATTGTCGGGCAAGTTAATATCAGGCAGGTACCTGTCGTTTTTACGGGTACGTACCATGTTCCTATATTGTTCCTCACTTCTCATCCATAAATTAACTTCATGGCCTTTGCTACAAAGCACCATACCAAGTGCTGTCCCCCAGCTACCTGCCCCCAGAACAGCAATACTGAAATCACTCATTTAATTACTCCCCTTTAGTTTATATCTAGTTTACACTGGATTTTTCCCCGATTTTTCTTTCATTACCTTCCAAAAGTCTTTTTATGTTTTCACGATGTCTGTATACAGCCAATAAGGCCAAAATAAGTCCGAATAAAAAATAGTTAAATCCGTATATTATTATAACAAACGGTAAAATAACAACTCCAACAATGGAGGCCAAGGATACATATTTAAATTTAAATAGCATAGCCACCCCTATGGATATACAAACGAGTGCCACCAGGGGCTTTACCAATATAATGACCCCTATGGTTGTTGCTATCCCTTTGCCCCCCTTAAATTCCAAAAATACAGGCCAGTTATGCCCAATAACCACCGCTATCCCACACAATAGTGCCATAATAGTTCCACCGAGCATATTCCCCAGATATACCGCTATCGCACCTTTGAACAAATCACCCAAAAACGTGAGGATAGCCGCTTTTGCGCCTAAAGTTCTCAATATATTTGCAGAACCCGGGTTTCCGCTCCCATGTTCCCTTATATCGATCTTAGCAAAAAATTTTGCTATTAAATAGGATGTTGATAAACTTCCAATAAGATATGAAATCAAAATGAGCAAGAGATTTTTGAACATCGATCAATCCCTCCCTGTTTTCTGACGCAAAATAAAACGAATAGGTGTCCCTTCAAATCCAAAATTTTCTCTAATTTTATTTTCTAGGTATCTCAGATACGAAAAATGCATTAAATCTTTATCGTTTATGAATAAAATAAACGTAGGCGGCCTTATGGAAACCTGAGTAGCATAAAATATTCTCAGCCTTCTTCCTTTATCGGACGGAGGTTGGTTTAACAGCATAGCTTCCCCGATTACTTCATTTAAAGTTCCTGTTGATACCCTTTTGGAATTTTGAGCAGCAACATTTTTAACTTCTTCTAATATTTTATTCACCCTCTGTCCCGTAAGTGCCGAAATAAACAAAACCGGGGCATAAATAATGTAACTCAGCTCGTTACGAATTTCCCTCATAAACTCGCTCATCGTTTTATTATCCTTTTTTACCATATCCCATTTATTAATGAGAATAATCATACCTTTGCCATTTTCATGACTATATCCGGCAATTTTTTTGTCCTGCTCCGTAACCCCCTCGGTAGCATCTATAACCAACAAACATACATTAGCTCTTTTTATGGCCGCAATAGCACGTATAACACTATACCTTTCTATATTTTCTTTAACACGGCTTTTCCTTCTTATACCTGCAGTGTCTATAAGCACATATCTATCATCCCCATCTATAAAGGGTGTATCTATGGCATCCCTCGTGGTCCCCGCTATGTCACTGACAATTACCCTGTCTTCCCCTAATATGCGATTAACAAGTAGGGATTTGCCCACATTCGGTTTGCCGATTATGGCTACACCGATAACATCGTCATCATAACTTGTCCCTCTATCAGTTTCAAAATGTCGTACAACCTCATCCAAGAGATCTCCTATACCCAGTCCAAGCTCGGCAGATATTTCAATCGGTTCTCCCATCCCCAGTTCATAATATTCATAAAAATGCTCAGATTGATGTTTTGTGTCCACCTTATTTAATGTAACTATTACGGGTTTTTTGGTTTTTCTGAGCACTTGCGCAATGTCACGATCCACAGATGTCAGCCCCTCCCTGCCATCGGTTACGAATATTATCACATCCGCAATATCCATAGCCAATTCTGCCTGTCTTCTCATTTGTACCGGTATTATTTCTTTCGAATCCAAATCCAATCCGCCGGTATCTATCAAAGTAAAATCGTATCTTAACCAATCTGTTTCTGCATGAATTCTATCCCTGGTTATTCCCGGCCTATTATCTACTATAGAAACCCTACTTCCCAATATTTTATTGAACAAAGTCGATTTGCCCACATTCGGCCGTCCTACAATTGCTACAATTGGTTTAGACATTCATCCTCACCTTCTTTTACTCTGTTTTCCGGGCTCAAAACTGTCTGTATAAATTTTTTACCTTCTACCTCACTTATCTGAACAGGTACCCCGAGCTTTGTTTCTAATTCGGTAATGGTATAATCATCTAAAAATATTTTTTCACCCGTCTTAATCATGGATTGGGGCAGAACAATTTTGTTGCCTAAATATTTGTCTTTCAGGTTATCATATATATCCCGCCCTGTAACTAATCCGCTCACGGAAATGTGTCCACCAAAAAATCTGTTTTCCACACATACTACTTCTATCTTTAAATGTTTAACCCTTTTAACCAAATCATCACATATTTCTCGAATTAATCTGCACGCAGCTGTACCTGTAACTACTGTAACATGTTTATAAATTTCGATTGTGCCCTGCAACGTTCTTAGGTATTGATAAAATTCGTGTTTAAATTTGGTTACCAGTCCAACCCCATTTTCTAACTGGGGAAATCCATCATAACTTTCATAGGCTGGAAAACCCCTGTTTGCCAATATGTAAAATTCGTCCGAAACATATACAAAGTTACGGTTGACAGAATCCCTGAACCCTTTTTGCCATACCTTAACTTGGTCTATAACATATGATGCACTTTTTTCATCAAACGGTTCTATTCTTTGCAATCCTTCCCTGTAAGCTGTCAGACCCACAGGCACAACCGCCACACTGTTTATACTGCCACTTAACCTTCCTAAATCCCTAATGGTATTATCCAATTCTTTTTTATCGTTTATGTTGGGACAGAGCACGATTTGACAGTTCATTTCAATGTTATTTTCTGCCAACCTTTCTAATGTGCCCAGAATATCGCCGGCAAATTTATTATTAAGCATCCTTTTTCTGAGTTCACTATCGGTCGTATGTACGGATATATTGATTGGGCTAATACGGTACCTTATAATTTTATTTATATCCTTTTCACTCATATTTGTTAAGGTAATATAGTTTCCCTGCAAAAATGAAAGCCTGAAATCATCATCTTTGAGGTACAGACTTGAACGCATGTTGGGAGGTAGTTGGTCTACAAAACAAAACACACATTTATTTTTACAATTTTTAACCTCATCAATAAGAGGGTTTTCGAATTCAATACCCAGTTCTTCATCATATTCTTTTTCTATTTCTATAATCCAGCGTTCCCCTTTGGCTTTCAGTATTTCTATTTCTAGATACTCATCTGCCAGATAAAATTTATAATCTATAATGTCTTCTATCTCATTGCCATTTATCCCCAATAGACTGTCCCCAGGCTCTATTCCCACTTCTTCCGCCATACTGCCTTTATAAACCTTCCCAATGATGTTGCCTGTATCCTCTCTTTTCAACATTGCACCCTCTTTTGTCCAATTTTAATACAAGTATTAATATTATACCATTATCGGGGACCGGAAACCAGGGGCTAGGACACCGGAAGTTAAATTAACACCTTCTCTTTACGTCTTCAACCAATTTTATAAAAAGGTTATATCTTTTTTGTATCCCCGATACTGTCAGAAATCTACCTAATTTAATTATGCCCATACCCCTTGACATGAAACCTCCCAGTTTTACCTGGGGGCTCAATAAGGGAACCACATTTACTATATATATATCCTTTTTGTTTTTATCGGCCAACTGAAATGCAAAATTATAAGCTATTTTTGTATATTCGGCACGGTAAGGACCCATTCCGAGGGCATATACCGCCCTCAACTTTTCGTCCGTCCCCATATAAATGGGTGTGCCCCTAACCCCCCTTGGAGATTGATCATAATAGGGAGCATTCAATATCTCTTTTCTGGTTGGAACACGGTCCGCCGGTAAATATCCTATATGTATGGCGGATGCTACAATTGAAGAATGAGCCCCGCCGTAACAACTATATATTATTTTCACTATTTTATCATCTTTCCCATCCCAAACATCAAATTTGTATTTTTATAAATAAATATTGTGGAGGTTATAATATTTCCGGAAATATTATTAGGATTTCTTCATTATATAAATTAGAAAAACCTCTCAAAAGGTTTTTTAAAATGTAGTTACATTTACTGCTATGGAGCAGATATATTTCATTTAACTCAATATCAACGCCCAGGTAATAGAAATTTCCCTCTTCATTATAGCTGTTTATAGTATCTTCAAGATTTTCAGGAAAATCCAGTTTTAAATGTAGATATGCAGCCTTAACAGCTGCATAAAAATTTTTGTTGAAAACATATATAATTTTCACAGATACGGTTCACCCCAACATAATATCAATGTTTTACAATAATATATGTCCCCATCCCTATGTCATGGACAACACCATCAAGAATTTTAGAAATTTTTTCTGACAATTCCCCCAGATGTTCGTTGTTTCCGACATAAAAAACCGGAGCTGTCCCCCCTGTGCCCACCGCATCTTTATTCATTGTTATAATTGCAACTATAAGGTCCCCTAATTCGATTTGCATGTATTACACCTTTTTTCTGTTTTTCATCAACCTTAAACCCACGACTGAATCCAAAGGTTTTCTTTTTGAGGTTTCTAATAATGGAGTCCCCTTAACCGCCTCAATCAGCGCATCTATATTGGGTTTCATAATAGTTATTACCATAACTATATTTCCGTTTTCTGGATCCCTTTTTGCCACCGGTGTAAATTCAGGTTCATCAAAATCCCTCCGTACGCCCAATTGGTTGGCAGCATTATGCTGTATCGCCTGGCGCTGTCCCATATTAGACAAATACATCACTGCATTTTCATCCTTGGGTATGATTTCAACAGCCAGTCCGTTACTTAAAAATATATCCCTTTGCGTCTGCAACCCAATATTTGTAATCACAATTCCGTTGACCTTTAAAATCGGCCCGTCAAATGAAATTTTGGCTTCCTTTACATCAGCTATGTCACTAATTTCCTCCCCATGAATCATCCTTTTTATAAATATATGAACAGCCAATCCTACGAACATACCCAAAAATATAGACATATGCATGTTAATCTTTAAAATTATAAAAACATGTATTATGGTTGATGTCACAAGGGCAGTAATTATTGCCATGTAATTTCTTGCTTCAAATGTCTTGGCAATATCCTCAATATAGGCAGTGCCCCTCGGCACCATTTCCGTTATTTCTATATTGTCTAAACTTTCTCTTTCCATGTTCCTTACTTCCCTGAATTGTTGTGCGGCTAATGCTAAAAATGTTATAGCTGTAAATTCCTTTTCAATCAAAGCGGGTACGGCTACCGCACCAAGCCCTGCGGCAATAAACCCGAGGGTAAAATGGGACAAATACCCCCTCGGGTAGGTCGGGTATTGCCTATAATCAGATTTCATCATATGAACCCTGGCAAATGTACCCATTATAAGGCCCGGTACAATTAGAACATAGTGTTTATTCAATAGTTAGACCACCCATCTATTTTTTGCTTTTATTTCTCCCTAAAAAGTTCATAAATTCCTGTCTAAAATTGGACATTTTGGATTTCCATTCCTCACTTCCGGTACTCAAAAATAGAAATCCTACCCCACCAACAACAGCTATGGCCAAAATCCCCAGTATCCCGGCACCTGACCCCTTACTGCTTTTGCTGCCCGGCTCATCGAACTTCACCTTTTTTGATGTATCTCCGCCTCCTGTGCCTGTTTTTGCACCTCCACTATCCCTAAAAACGTTCCCAAAAAGGGCTACCGTAATTGCTTCGGACAAAAAGCCTGCAGACTTTTCCGATCTTTCTCTCATATGTCCATGGGTCCCTATTTCTGTAAGTATAGCCCTAGGTGTAAGGTCTTGGTTATAGTCTCCTTGTCCAAAGAAAATATCCTTGATCATGTTCGGATACATTTTATCTGCCGCTGCCTTTATTTTCTTTGCCATGTCCTCATTAGCCTTAAAATTTTGATTTCTTCTTCCCACAACCAGCCTTACTTTTGCTGCCGGTTTCCCCTTGATTTCCACTAAATATTCTTCTGCAGGTACAGCGTCCCTGTGTACATCAATTAAAGCAGTGGGGTGCTCCTTTCTTATTAATTGTAATGCGGTCCTACGGGATCTTTTATAGGCTCCCGCATCGTGGGGACTGTGAAGCGTGGCATCAAGTGTTGCCTTCACACCATTTTTTTCAAATCCCTGTTTTAACTTTTGTGCTACCTTAAGTATTCCGCCTTTGCCCTCTTTACTATCTGTACCTTCAGATGGAACAAAGGATTCTGAACTATGAGTAGAATATATTGCTACCTTTCTTTTATCTTTGTCTTTTTGTTCTGCTTGCGCCGGTATTGAACTTATGTCCAGCCCATCCTGCATGGTTAGTTTAATATTAGAAAATATATCTTCGTCAATTTCAGGTAACAGCACATCTTCCACAAACTGTGCATACGCAATTTGACTCTTTTTGTTCGCTCTGATTACCTTATACATTTTATTATCGCCGCTTAAATACTGGTCATCTTTCACAACCTCCCTGGCAATTTGAAATAATATCTTATCACTATCTATATCGTATACCTTATAATAACCCCCTTTTTCACCATACCAATCGTCAGCAACTACAAATTGTGTTGTCAATGTAATCAGTAATAACAATATACAAACCAATCTATTCTTTTTCATCTATATCACCCCCGGTTTCATCCTGTTCAGTTTCATCTTCCATGTCAATTTCCCCACTCATCTGAGTTTCATTTTCTTTTTGACTTTCGCCTAAAGTACTGACAAAATGCCCCTTTTCAAAATGTGCATGTTTTTGTTCTGTGCCCCCCTGCAATTTTTCCCTAGTTTCCCCAAATATTTCTGCCATCAGAACAGCCAAAATACCTGTAATGACTGTGGTGTCTACTCCACCCGCCCCACCAAAATCTGTCGGTGCAGGCACATTGTTGATACTATTCAAAACAAGCTGGATTAAATCACTAATCACAACCCCCATTACTCCTGCAATAAATGCACCCCTTCTGGAGCGTCCTAATGCATACGCTACTATGGCACCCACAACAGGGTAAATAAAATTAGGGTCGATGGGGAGATTCTCCGGCTCCGGAGGGAGCACAAACCTTTGTATCAGATAGATTGCAATACCTGCTACAACGGCACCAATAACAGATCTGGCTTTTTCTTCTTTTGTTTCAGCCTTGATAAACAGATAAACAGCCAGGGCCACGGGTATGGCAAATCCTCCAATGTTAATGGATATGTTATTGGCCAATTTAATATTGGGAATAAAAATTGTTGACAGTATTATTGCAACAAGTATAGCAAGAGCTGATAGGTCACTGAGCCTCAATCTATCGAGCACCCTATGCCCTAAACCCGCTAAAACAAGTATTGTCACAATTACCAGTAAAATCATTCCACCAGACATTTTGATTCCTCCTCAAGATAGACCGGGGGATAGGTTTTTTTCGGCCATCCGGCCAAACAGTTAATGAAAACCTCCCTACCGGCCCTATAAATTAAATTGTTTTATTGAATTTAGGTTTCCCTGACAATAATTAAACTATACAAAGGGCTTTGCTAAAATTCAAAAACAAATGTCCGGGAACTTTCCTTATTAATCCTTATACAAAATAAAAAAGATGTCAGAATTATTGACATCTTGTTATAGGTTCCTTACATTATACTAGTTGTATTATGGCACCCATTCTACCTGTATTACCTTTTTCTTTTCTATGGGAATAAAACAAGTCCTGATTACAACCAGTGCACAAATTTGATATTATAATATTTTTGTTTAATATACCTGCCCCATTCAGAACAATACGATTTGCTTCCCATAAATCCAGATGATACTGAAAATTAGGTGAACAATTCTCATGGCCGGATAACCGATTGAAACTGACCCTACTGATTTCTACAAAAGTCGATGTGTCCTCAAAGGTTTTATTAAATTGCTCTATAACAACCTTACCTACTTCGTAACAGCACTTGCCTATGGATGGTCCAATAACAGCTGTTATTTCACCGGTTTTTGAACCATAGACATTCACCATGGTCTGCACCATTTTCTCTCCTATTTTTAGCTTGGTACCTTTCCACCCGGCATGTGCTAAACCGATTATTTTTTTTACAGTATCCACAAAAAATATAGGCACACAATCAGCAAATATGGCTATCAAAGGTATGCCGGGGATATCGGTAACCAGGCCGTCTATCCCCTTGTTGTCTCCTTGTAGCGGGAAATCTTTTCCTTTGTTTTTATTAGTAACAATTTTAATTGTATCACCGTGCACCTGATCCGACATAACCAAATTTTCATAATTTACACCTACGGCTAGTGCAAATTTCCTGATATTTTCTTTTACTTTGTCCGGACAATCAAGGGTTTTAAAACCTAAATTTAAATAACTGTAAACACCTTCGCTAATCCCGCCGAGTCTGGTGCTGAACCCATGTTTAATGAAGGGCATATTTCCCAACCTTTTGAATGTTATATATTTAATTTTATTTTTGGTTATAATATCGTATTCCATTTTTGTCCCCCAAATTGAAAGTTCCTTTGCGGATCAAACCCAGGGTGTGGCCTGAGGACGCTTTGTTTGCCACATGCCTCCATCTTCCCGATCTACCCGGATTTTTCATTTAAAATTTTTTTTACTTCATCCATAAAGGTGTTTATATCCTTAAATTCCCTGTATACTGATGCGAATCTCACATAAGCAACCTCGTCAAGTTCCTTGATTTTATCAATCACTAAATTACCTATAAGTTCTGTTGTGATTTCCCGTTCCATAGTATTGTATAATTGCCTTTCTATTCCATCCACCAATTTTTCAATATCCTGTAGGGACACAGGCCGTTTCTCACAAGATTTAATCACCCCGTTTAATATCTTATTTTTATCATAAGGTTCACGATTTCCATTTTTTTTAACCACTATCAACGGGATTTCATCTATTTTTTCGTATGTAGTAAACCTTTTTGCACATAACATGCATTCCCTCCGCCTTCTCACTGCCTGTCCTTCGTCGGTCGGTCTCGAATCTACTACCTTTGATTCCTGATGTGAACAAAAGGGACATTTCAATGTGGTTCCTCCTCCCTACTTACACTATCTATAGTATAGTATATTTGAATATACTGAACAAGCACTGAATTAATTTAGGATAGATTTTGTCGGTGAACACCTAAACGTCGGACTCGTGTAATAGGAAGGGTGAATTATATGTCCTCCCCGGGATGTACAAATTTTGTGGGTTCTATTCTGTCCCTCAATTCAATTAGTATTACATCTTCACCTATCATTTTTATTTGATTCCAACTGATTTCGTATTCCTGTTCTTTGTTAAATAATCCCATCAGTTTCCTGCCTTCAGGAATTACAATAGCATTGATTTTTCCTCTTTCTAAATCGACCTCCAGATCTGTAATCATTCCTATTCTTCTGCCATCGGTTATACATACTACCTCCTTTTCAGTTAAGTCGGATGCTTTTATCATTTAAAAATCCCCCTTTAATATCTTTGTCCTATATTTATATTACGTATAGGGCCGAAATTATTACAAAAACGGAGAATAGTCCAATGAAAAGGACCGGAAGAACTATTCCTCCGGTCTGCCTTTAATCTAAATATATTTTCTCATATGCTTTAGGGCCGTCTTTTCCAGCCTTGATACCTGCGCCTGGGATATGCCTATTTCCTCGGCAACCTCCATTTGTGTTCTGCCTAAAAAAAATCTTAGTGATAAGATATGTCTTTCCCTATTATTGAGCTTTGTCATAGCTTCCCTAAGTGCAATCCCATCAATCCAATATTCATCCTCATTCTTTTCATCACTTACTTGATCCATTACATAAATGGCATCACCACTATCATTGTAAATCGGTTCGAACAGCGAAACGGGATCCTGTATGGCATCCAGCGCAAATACAACCTCTTCCCTCGGTATTTTCAATTCTTCGGCAATCTGTCCTATGGTCGGTTCTTTGGAGTGTTTGTTTGTAAGCTGATCCCTCACCTGGAGAGCCTTATATGCTATATCTCTCAGGGACCTGCTTACCCTGATTGAATTATTGTCCCTCAGATACCTGCGTATTTCACCGATAATCATAGGAACCGCGTAAGTAGAAAAACGAACATTATGGCTTAAATCAAAATTGTCAATAGCCTTTATGAGGCCTATACAACCAACTTGAAATAAATCATCCACATGTTCGCCCCTATTGTTAAATCTTTGAATTACACTCAACACTAGTCTCAGATTGCCCTGGATAAATTCTTCCCTAGCGCTGTCATCCCCCTTATGAATACGATCAAATAACACCCTCATTTCACTATTTTTTAGTACTGGTAATTCTGATGTGTTTACGCCGCAAATTTCTACCTTATTAATATGCATTGTTTTTCCAGTCCCTTCACTATGAATTACCCCTTTATTACTTTAGATTATTGACCATTAAACCAAATTTATACCTTTATCAAGAATACCTAATCCCGAACAAAGGTGCAGCAGACTGTGTGAAAAATATCATTCTGAGCGAAGCGAAGGATCTCAAATGGCCTAAAAACGAGATTCTTCGCTACACTCAGAAATTTGCACGTGTTACCCACACCACGATAAACGAAAGCATTAT
>JGI24707J26582_10003256_pt1 | contig 11797 bp, 8 predicted proteins | sample BioPla1DNA1_FD_26582 | JGI IMG/M metagenome (IMG submission 26582) | reverse complement strand
GAGGGAGCCTGTTCCTGCCTTTGACTTTACCCTTACGGACCAATATGGTAAGGAGCATACCCTTTCTGACTATAAGGGAAAAGTGGTATTCTTGAACTTTTGGGCCACATGGTGCCCACCCTGCAGGTATGAAATGCCTGATATTGAGGAACTTTACAAGGAGTATAATTTAAATCAGGATGAGGTAATTTTCCTAGGTGTGGCTAATCCTAAATCTGAGGAATATCCCTATAATCAGGACGAAGAAAAAGATGAGATCATTGCTTTCTTAGATGAGAATGAGTACACATTTCCAACAGTATTTGATGAAACCGGTGAGGTATTTAGGGATTATTATGTATATTCTTTCCCTACAACGTTTTTGATTGATAAGGAAGGTAATATATTTGGCTATCAAATAGGAATGATGAGCAAAGATTTGATGCAAAAGGCCATTAATATGACTTTGGAAGCCAGTGAATAGAATTTGATTAAGTTTACTTTAAATTATGGGGCTGTCTCAATATATTGTGACAACCCCATAATTCTTTGTTATGGCAATATTGTATTCCTAGATCTTTGTGGTCCATTTGGTACAATCCCATACATCAGTAACAAGGCCTTCATAAAAATCTGGTTCATGGCAGATAATTAAGATGCTTCCCTTGTATGCCCTTAAAGCCCTTTTTAATTCGGTTTTAGCATCTACATCTAAGTGGTTGGTCGGCTCATCCAGAAGTAAGATATTAGTTTCTTGATTAATTAATTTGCATAGGCGTACCTTTTAAACCAATGTGCTCTCCCTTTAATAAACGAAAGGATACATCTTTAAATATGGCCCGGTCACCAAAACCGTGGCTTAGATTAGTTACAGTTAATATACTCATGTAAAACTCCTAACTTCTAGCATGTTTATAAAATCTTATCATATGATATCAAACACAGTTTATATATGTAAAGCATTTTTTGCAACATAATATTACCAGATGATAGGAAAATATGGTATAATGTGCAATGTAATGAGAATAGGTTATTGCCCTGGTGAAAAATTAAAGAAAGGACTTAGTGAGAATTGTTGGTATGCTCCTTTTAAATTTATACAATTGTTATCTCCTATAATATTATTGATCGTATGCCCTTGCTTTCCTAAGATTTTTGTCATATTATTTAACATGACAAAGGATTTTAGGACAGATGATTTAGGAGAATGTGTAATGAGAAGGTTAGTAATCGGGATTTTAGCCCATGTGGATGCAGGAAAAACAACTCTTGCCGAAGGGATATTGTATAAAACCGGAAGTATTAGAAAAATTGGTAGGGTTGATCACAAGGATGCATTTCTGGATACCTATGAGCTGGAACGAAACAGGGGCATTACCATTTTTTCGAAACAAGCAGTATTTAAATTAGATGATGTAGATGTAGCTTTATTAGATACACCAGGACATGTGGATTTTTCTGCTGAGATGGAGCGTACTTTACAGGTTCTCGATTATGCTATTTTAGTTGTAAGCGGTAGTGATGGTGTAAAAGGACACACAGAAACCCTATGGAGATTATTAAAAATTTATGGTATACCGACCTTTTTGTTTATTAATAAAATGGACTTGGATGGAACAGATCGTAACAAATTAATGGATGAAGTTAGAAAAAGATTAAGCGATGGATGTGTAGATTTTAGTGATGATCAAAATAAGGAGGTATGGATGGAGAATATCGCCATGTGTGATGAGNAGTTATTGGATCAATACATAGAAAGTGGCGAGATTAAAACCGATGAGGTGATTTCACTAATCGCTGAAGGAAAGGTATTTCCTTGTTATTTTGGTTCAGCACTAAAACTTATAGGAATAGATGCATTACTGGAAGGCCTAAGAAAATTCACTGGCAGTCCTAAATACCCTGAGCAGTTTGGTGCTAAGGTGTATAAGATAGCAAGGGACGATCAAGGGAATAGGTTAACCTTTATGAAGATCACTGGTGGTAGTTTAAAGGTTAAAACACAACTAAGTAATAAAAAACAAAGCAGTGATAATGAAACTGACCAAGAAGCAATCTGGGAAGAGAAGGTTGACCAGATAAGGATATATTCAGGTTCACGTTACGAGACTACTGATGAAGTTTCATCAGGGGCTGTTTGTGCAGTTTTGGGATTAAGTAGGACATATCCAGGGGAAGGCTTGGGTATTGAGGCCATATCCGGTAAGCCCTTATTGGCTCCTATCCTTAGTTATAGAATAATACTACCAGAGGGAGCCGATGTCCATGGTATGCTTGCTAATTTGCGGATATTAGAGGAGGAAGATCCACAGCTTCATATAGTATGGAATGAGCAATTAAAAGAGATACATGTGCAACTGATGGGTGAAGTGCAGGTGGAAATATTAAAAAGCCTGATTCTGGACCGGTTTGGGGTTGATGTGGAATTTGATACTGGAAACATTGTATATAAGGAAACTATTAAAGAGCCAGTAATAGGAGTTGGACATTTTGAACCTCTACGCCATTATGCTGAGGTACATTTATTACTGGAACCTGGAGAGCCTGGAAGTGGCCTAATATTTGATACCCAGTGTAGTGAGGATCTACTCCCTAGGAATTGGCAGAGACTAGTACTAACCCACTTGGAGGAGAAAGAACATGTGGGTGTTCTCACTGGTTCACCGATTACAGATATGAAGATTACCCTTCTTGCTGGCCGTGCCCACCAGAAACATACTGAAGGTGGTGACTTTAGACAGGCTACCTATAGAGCAGTGAGGCAGGGATTAAAGAAAGCCCAAAATGTACTACTTGAACCCTACTATAACTTTAGGTTGGAACTACCAACTGAAAATCTTGGAAGGGCCATGTCAGATATCCAGCAGATGTCAGGAAACTTTAGCCATCCAATAATGGAAGGAGAGATGTCTATTCTTACTGGCTCTGCTCCAGTTGCCACCATGGAAGGATACCAGACCCAGGTAACTTCCTATACCAAGGGCAGAGGTAGATTATTCTGCACCTTAAAGGGATACGAGCCTTGCCATAATGCAGAGGAAGTAATTGAAGCTATTGGCTATGACAGCGAGCGGGATTTGGATAACCCAACCAGTTCCGTATTTTGNTCCCATGGAGCAGGATTTGTAGTACAATGGGATAAGGTTGAGCAGTACATGCATTTAAACACTAGCTTAAATGAAGAAAATGCAGATCAATCCAATGAACAAAGCAGTATAGGTATAAAAGAAAGAGGACTTGGACAAGGTGTTACTTCCACTTCCACCTATAGAGGCACCTTAAAAGAAGATGAAGAGTTAGAAGCTATTTTTACTCGTACTTATGGGCCCATAAAAGACAGAAGATATCCAGCAAATAATATCTTTAAGACTGAGAAAAGAGCAGATAACAAGAAAAAAGGTTTCAAATCTCTTAATAGACAGGATGAAAGAAGAAAAGAATATTTATTAGTTGATGGTTATAATATCATATTTTCCTGGGATGAGCTAAATGAGCTGGCTAAGGATAATATGGAAGCTGCAAGAATTAAATTGATGGATATGCTATGCAATTACCAAGGTTTTAAAAAATGTGTAGTAATACTGGTTTTTGATGCATATAAAGTTATAGGTGGAGTAGGACAAGTTATTGAATATAATAATATCCATGTTGTATTTACCAAAGAAGCTGAAACGGCCGACATGTATATAGAGAAGGTTACCCATGAAATAGATAAAAAGCATCATGTTATGGTAGCTACTTCTGATGCTGTAGAACAGCTAATTATTATGGGGCAAGGAGCAACTAGACTTTCAGCCAAGGATTTACAAGAGGAGATTTCCTGGGTAAATAAGCAAATACGCAGGGATTATATAGATGTACCAAAAACTGGTCGATATTTTCTAGGTGATCAAGTTAAGAATGATGTCTTGGAGAATTACAGGGAAGACACCAAAGACAGTTGATAATACTTATATCTAATATAAGTAGCATGTAGTTATTAGTTAAACATAATTAATTAAATATAAAATAAAAAGGTGATTATATGAACAAGAATATTGTGGGTTTACTAGACGATCTTATGAATCCTCCCAAGGAGTTTACTCCCATACCATTTTGGTTTTTTAATGATGAGCCAGATCTAGAGAAAATTAAAATGCAGTTGACAGATTATGTGGAAAAAGGGGTAAATGGAATTGTACTACATCCTAGAATAGGTATTCCTAAAACCTTGGAATATCTATCTGATGAATATTTTGAGATAGTAAAGTTTATAGTCAAAACTGCAGCAGAACTGGAGATGTTAGTTGTTCTATATGATGAAGGTATGTATCCTTCAGGTTCTGCCCATGGAGAAGTTGTTAAGGCCAATCCTGATTTTGCATCAGTGGGCATTATTATGACAGATGATCCAACTAGTGGTAAGTTAATAGTTGATTTGGAAGATGGTAATTACATTGTTCAAAGATTTACCAAAGGTACAATCAGAGGTATTCATTTTGGAGAGGATGATGGCCAGCCAGGAGCTCCCCCATCTACTAATATATTAAATCCTTTGGCTGTCGATAAATTTATAGAGCTTACCCATGAAAGATATTACCAGCATTTAAAGGAGTATTTTGGTAATACCATAATTGGTTTTTTTACCGATGAGCCATGTATATTAGGGCGTAATGCTTCTAGGTATCGGGATTGGACAGACAATCTTGAAGAAGATATTGTAGCCAGTGGTGGAGAGCTAAAAGAACTAAGAGCCTTATTTGAAAAAAAGGAAAATAGGACTACTAAGATATATAAAAGCCTTATCAAAAACCGACTTATGGAAGTATTCTATGGTAAGATATCCAAATGGTGTGAAGAACATGGGATTGCTTTAATGGGGCATCCAGAGGCAAGTGATGATATAGCAGAAGAGTTGTATTTTCATATACCAGGTCAAGATTTGATTTTCCGCCGTGTTTCCCCGGAAGAGGGTGGCATTATTCAATCAGATTCTGTCCATGCTAAAACTGCATCCGATATAGCCCGCCATCTAGGTAGAAGAAGAAATTCCAATGAATGTTTCGGCGTATGTATTAGAAATAAAACTCCCTGGTATTTTACTGGAGAAGATATGAAATGGTATATAGATTGGTTGGGAGTTCGGGGGGTTAATATGTATATTCCCCATGCCTTTTTCTATAGTGTCAAGGGAGAACGAAGCGGGGAGAGGCCACCGGATGTAGGTCCTAATAATATTTGGTGGGATCATTACAAGCATTATTCTGACTATATGAAGAGAATATCATACATAATGACAGACTCTAATAATAATGCCAATATAGCCGTACTTTGCCACGATAATCAAGTACCATATAAAGAGGTTGTAAGCCTATTTGAGCAGCAAATAGAGTTTAATTATTTACCCTTGGCATTACTGGAACAGTGTAGTATCAAGGATAATAAATTATGTATCAATGGATATGAATATGATACTGTTGTTAATGTAATAGGAGCTGAAGGTTACGATATATTAAAGTCAGTCCATACTGTAACAGATTGTAATGATATTCAAAAACAGGATTTTATCACCAAGGACCTATGCAAGAATCTACGGGTTAGCCACATAACAAAAGATAATATTGAGATGTATTTTGTCTTTAATGAAGGACAAGAAGATGTAGATACTCAGGCTACTGTGCCCTTAAAGGGAGAAATTATTGCAGTAGACCTATGGAAGGGTAAATCATATAAATTAAGATCAAGTTCCCCTGAAGAAAAAACTCAGTTCCCGCTGCAATTAAAAGCCTTTGAGACAGTATTAATTATTATAGGAGATGCTGGTGAGTTAGAAGAAAAACCAGAGGTGACCTTCCTAGGTAATCTTACTGAGACCTTTAAATGCGTAAAGGATGAAAATAATCAAAAGCTTTATACTGCAAACTTACAGGTAGATAAGGTAGAAGGAAATGAAGTTTTTGAGGTAGTGGGAGAAGAAATGGTTGAATGTTACTGCAATGGTGAATTTGTAGGGGTAAGTTTTTGGAATAATCATAGTTTCTCCATAGGTAAATGGCTGCAAACAGGGGACAATGAGATTAAACTTCGTGTTACTGGAAATATAGCCAATATTTACACCAATGAAAAGATTCCTTATGGCTTGGGTATATATAATAAGTAAAAGGCTTGCTGATTTTAATGAAAGGTAAATGTATGATGGAAAATGATCAAGATATTTTAAGACCACCACTGAAAGTTATAGCTCGAATTAATACAGATTTTCCAGAAAAATTTGGCATACCCCGGCAAAGTGGATTAATTGATGCCTTAAAGGCTACTATTGTATTTGAACCTGAATATCGCAATCCTGATGCGGTTAGGGGCTTAGAGGGGTTTACACATATTTGGCTTATATGGGAGTTTTCTAAAGCAATCCGGAGTAACTGGTCACCAACGGTGAAACCTCCCCGTTTGGGAGGCAATAAACGAATGGGTGTCTTTGCTACCAGATCGCCTTTTCGTCCCAATCCCATAGGTTTATCTTCTGTTAAGCTGGACAGTATAGAGATAGATGCTAAGTGGGGGCCAATATTACATGTATCAGGTGCTGATTTGATGGATGGAACACCTATATATGATATAAAACCTTACCTTTCATATACCGACAGTCATTCTGATGCAATCAGTGGTTTTGCAGATGAGCATACCTATTACACCTTAGAGGTGGATTTTCCCCAAGATTTGCTTAAATTAATTCCCCCTGAGAAGCAAAAATCATTGATTGGAGTATTGGAAAATGATCCTAGGCCTTCATATCAGAATGATCCTGAGAGAATCTACGGAGTTTCCTTTGGAGGATATAACATTCGCTTTAGGGTAAAGGATATGACCTTGACAGTTTGTGAAGTTACTAGACTATAAAAGTCCAGATATATAGCTTGTATTATGAATTATTATATGCTCCATCAAATATATTTTAATAATAATATTTGATGGAGTTTTCTATGATAATTATTAAAAGAAAGAAAGTTATCTTAGTCGCTTTATTATTTGTCTTCTCATATTTCTTTGGCGGTGGTATTGCCATACTGGCCAATACCATTGCTAATATTCGCAATGAGGACAATTGGGGCCTGGGCTTTACTACAGAAGGTCAGCCACCTACTGGTAACGCCACAGCTGCAGAGTTAAAGCAATATGATGCTTATTATTTGGGGGATACCAGTAAAAAGATCATTTATTTAACCTTTGATGCAGGATATGAAAATGGAAATACGGAACCTATTCTGGATGCATTAAAAAAACATAATGTACCTGCAACTTTTTTTCTAGTGGGTAATTACATTGAAACAAGACCTGATTTGGTAAAGCGTATGGTAGATGAAGGCCATATAGTGGCTAATCATACATATTCCCATCCAAATATGTCGAAGATATCCTCCCTTGATGCTTTTCGCAACGAATTAGAGAAATTAGAAGCTGCATATGAGAAAGTTACAGGGCAGAAGATGGTTAAATATTATAGGCCACCACAGGGTAAATATAGTGAAAGCAATTTAAAAATGGCTAAAGAGATGGGATATAAGACTTTCTTTTGGAGTCTAGCTTATGTAGATTGGTATAATGACAAGCAACCAACCAAGGAGCAAGCCTTTAATAAACTACTTGGCAGGATACATCCTGGTGCCATAGTATTGCTTCATAGCACATCCAAAACCAATGGTGAAATTATTGATGAATTAATAGCTAAGTGGAAAGAGATGGGATATAGCTTTGGTTCCCTAGAAGAATTCCAGTAAAATTTAGAAAAATTTCCATAAACTGTTATAAACATCCCCCTGTTTATAGGCTTTTACAAAAAAAGCATATGACACTTGTTATATAGGAGATTTTAGTGTAATATAAATAAGAATTATTTTGATCCTGAGTCTACTGAAAATATTGGATTAAATAAACTATACTCTATAAATCAGGGGGGATTAGAGATGGAACAATATCATTTATATATAGTTCTTACAAGGACCAATAGTATTGTATCAAAAATAATTCGGCTAGTTAAAGATGATGAATATACCCATGCATCAATATCTCTAGATAAAGAACTAAACCGAATGTATAGTTTTGGCCGTAAGTATACATATTTCCCTTTTATAGGTAGATTTAAACATGAATACATATATCAGGGTTTGTATAAACGTTGTAAGACCTTACCAGGAGTAATTATAGAACTGGAAGTAACCAAAGAGCAATATAATAGGGCGGAATTATTATTGGATCAATTTATATCTAATAGTAATTTATATAAATATAATTATATGGGTTTTGTGTATAATCTTTTAAATTTATCAACTCGTGATGAATATAGATATCTATGTTCTGAATTTGTTTATTATATAATTAACGAATTGGGAATAGTGGACTTGAAAAAATCTCCGAATCTTGTTAGACCTCAGAACTTATTATATATCAATGGTAAAATCATATATAAAGGAGATTTAAAATTAATAAAATCATTTACTGATTATAGAAATGGTTATAACCCAGCAGATTCAATCCTGCTATAATGACTTAATAATCAGGCAGATACACTAATAAATTATTAATAATGAAAGAGGTAAGAGATGTATACAAAAAGTGATTTAATTAAACATATTAAGGAGATGGGTATTAAACCCAGCGATACATTGATGATACATTCTTCTATGAAATCTATAGGTGAGGTAGAAGGGGGCGCTGATACTGTCCTAGATGCATTTATAGAATACATGGAGCCAGGATTATTAATATTTCCAACCCATACTTGGGCTCAAATGAGTGAAGAACATTGTATATTTGATCCTTTAACAGAGCCATCCTGTGTAGGGATATTAACGAATCTTTTTATGAAGCGCCCAGGGGTTATACGTTCATGGCATCCAACCCATTCCGTAGCAGCCTTAGGTAAAGACGCTGCAGAGTATGTAGCCGGTGAAGAACGCTGGGATACACCTTGTCCTAGGGAAGGTTGTTGGGGCAGGCTCTATGATAGAAAGGCGAAAATATTATTTATTGGTTGCGGTTTAATTAGAAATACTTACATTCATAGTGTTGAAGAATGGAATAATGTTGAGAATAGATTTACAGAGAAAAGGGTCAATCTTAAAATAAAGACACCGGATGGTTCTTTAATTGAACGCCCAGTTTATCGTCATTATACCCCAATCGGAAGCATTGCGTTAAACTATGATAAATTAGAAACTCCTTTTATAGAAACTGGAATAGCAACTAGAGGAAAGTTAGGAGATGCTTCCTGTATCCTAGGTGATGCAGTGGGTATGGGAGATCTGACTACAGAGTTCTTACAACGGAATAAGGATCTATTTATGGACAGAGAACCAATACCTAGAGAGTGGTATATTAAGGAATAATAAAGATGAAGGTTAAGACTAAATTATTTGAATATGGAGATCGTGAGCTTAATTATCTAAAACAGGCAGATCCTATCTTAGGACAGGCTATAGATAGTTACGGTAAGATTGACAGAATTGTGATTCCAGATCTATTTCAAGCCCTTGTTCATGCTATTATAGGTCAGCAGATATCATTAAAAGCGGCAGATACTGTTTGGAATAAGGTTCAAGAACGTTTTGATATTACACCAGAATATTTCATAGATATTCCCAAGGAAGAGTTACAACAATGTGGGATGTCCATGAGAAAGGCTGATTATATACTGGGAATTGCCCATGAAATTAATAATGGCAATTTAGATCTAAATAGTCTTTATAAGATATCAGACCAAGAGGTAATAAAAAAATTATCTTCTTTAAAAGGAATTGGTGTCTGGACAGCAGAAATGCTATTATTAAATTCTATGGAACGTCCTGATGTGGTTAGCTATGGAGATATGGCAATAAGAAGGGGAATGATGACTTTATATGGCTTAAATGACCTGAGTAAAGAGGAGTTTAATGCCTATAGAAGTAAGTATTCTCCTTACGGTTCTGTTGCCTCTATTTATCTATGGCAAATATCAAAACAGTAGAACTTATATGAATGATTTACGTATTCAAAACTAAATAGAGTTTAATTGAGTTTAGGTAATAGATTTATTTAAAGAAAAGTTAGTTATCTTGACAGATTGGAGATTAACAAATAATGAATAATATTAATGATTTTTTTGAGTTTTTAAATAATTCAACTTCACCCTTTTATGTTATAAAAAATAGTTGCGATATATTGGATAAGGAAGGGTTTAAGAGTTTATCCATCGATGAACCTTGGGAGTTGGAAAAAGGCGGTTCATACTATGTAAAATTATATGATACAGCCCTATATGCCTTTAAAATAGGTGAAGATGTAGATGATACCAATAATGACCTAATGCTTCGTATGGCTGTAGCCCATACAGACTTCCCTTCATTTAGGATTAAGCCCAATGCAGAGATGAAAGAAAAGGGATACATAAAACTTAATACAGAAGCATACGGTGGATTGATCCTTTCCAGCTGGTTTGACAGACCTTTATCTATATCCGGTAAAGTTTCTTTAAAAAGTGAAAAGACATTTCAGCCTAGGGAGATGCTAATTGATTTTAAGAGATCTCTATTAGTTATACCTAATCTGGCAATTCACCTTAACCGAGAAGTGAATAAGGGTGTAGAGATTAATAAGCAGACTGATGTTCTTCCCTTGCTTGGTATGTCAGATGAAAAGCTACATAATTATATCAATACATTAATAGCGGAAGAGTTAGATGTTCCAGTGGAGGACATTCTTGACTATGACCTGTTTATTTATAATACAGATAAAGCATGTACTGTTGGAATGAATAAGGAGTTTATATGTGCGCCTAGATTGGATGATTTAACTTCTGTATATGGATTGTTACAGGGAATTATCGGCGATGTGTGCGGTAAAGATATTCATATGATTGCCCTTTTTGATAATGAGGAAATTGGTAATCGTACCAAACAGGGTAGTGCTTCCTTATCAACCCTAATGCTAATGGAGAAGCTATTTGATGCCCTGGGTAGAAGTAGAATTGAAATGTATGATGTATTCCATAGAAGCATTATTCTATCCATGGATGTGGCTCAAGCTTATCATCCCAATTATACAGGAAAATTTGACCCTACCAATATAGCAGAATTAAATAAAGGGGTAGTATTTAAGATAGATACCCTGCAAAGATATGCCTTTGATACAGGAGCAGTGGGTATGATTCAGCAATTATGCGAAGAGAATAATATTCCTTATCAAAAATACACCAACAGATCAGATGCCACTGCAGGAAGCACCATGGGACCTGTAATCTCAACCCAATTACCTACTAGAACCGTAGATATGGGTGTTGCCATCCTAGCAATGCACTCTGCTGTAGAAACCATGGGAACCAAAGATCAAGAGAGTTTAAACAAATTAATGAGAACCTTCTTTTCAGTAAGTAGATAATCTCCTCTGTATCAAATAAGCTTATATGAAGTTTATATGTAATAGATGTTATATAATAAGGTATTCTAATTTAATAAGTAAAGCTAATAATGTTATAACATAAAAAACTCTATGTTAATGGTTCTATGTCAACAGAAGGAGCGGGATACTAATAGATCCCGTTCCTTGCTATGTTTAAATCTTTTTAATGTTTACATCTATATTTCTATTTTAACATGGCAAAAAAGCCTCTCACTTTTTCGTAATTTAAAATTTATCTACATGGTCTAAACTTTAAGTCGAATAGGGCAGTACATTAAGGTGGCTCCAAATCAAATATTCTCATACCCAAACATTTATTATAGTAAAAACTAATACAAGAAAATTTTAAGATTAGATTAAAGAATAAACAAGAAAATAATGCTATAATATGTATAAAATATTATAT
>JGI24707J26582_10003255_pt1 | contig 11798 bp, 6 predicted proteins | sample BioPla1DNA1_FD_26582 | JGI IMG/M metagenome (IMG submission 26582) | reverse complement strand
AGACGACCTGGATTATCCAAGACTGGACAAGGACGTAAATGATTTTGGTTAAACGGTTGATTGTTATGATAAGCCATGAATAATGGAGATTGAAATGCTTCCAATAATGTTTTTTCTTTTATATTGGAATCTGAATAATGGATAAAGGCACAAGGCTCAATATCACCATTGGCATTAATATGAAGATAGCGTCTTCCCCCGGCAATACAGCCTTCTACATATTCACCATCATTCCAAAAATCCAGAGTGAATATGGGNTTTTCTTTCCTAAACTGTCGAATTTGATGGTACATAAACTCACGTTGTTCAGCTGTGGCTAACAACTCTGGTACAGCATCAACTCCCACTGGCATATAGGTAAAGAACCATGCAAATTTTGCCCCCCAATCAATGATACTATCAAAATATTCTTCACTACCAATGACATCAGCATTTTTGCTAGTATAACAACAAGAAACACCAAACGGTAGTTTTTTAGCTTTAAGAATTTCCATAGCTTTTTTAACTGCAGCAAAAGTTCCTTTTCCACGTCTAAAATCGGTAGCCTCTTCAAAACCTTCAACACTAATTGCTGGTACAAAGTTTTTAACACGTAGCATTTCATCAGCAAATGCCTCATCTATTAACGTTCCATTCGTAAAGGAGAGAAACACACAATCTGTATGTTTTTCGCAAAGTGAAATAATATCTTTTTTTCGAACTAATGGCTCTCCACCTGAATAAATATAAAAATAAATACCAAGTTCTTTACCTTGATTAATAATATTATCTAGCATTTCATAATCCATACTTAATTTATCGCCATATTCAGCTGCCCAACATCCAATACACTGAAGATTACAAGCAGATGTAGGATCCATCAAAATAGCCCATGGAATATTGCAGTTATATTTTTCTCTACATTCATCTTGTCTTTGCCAACCTATTAAACTAGCATTTAAAATAAAATTTTCAAATAATTTCTTTCGTACATCTTTATCAATATCTGTCCATAAACTTTTCATCAACTGATACCAGTTATTATCTGGATTTTCAATNACTTCGCGAAAGACTTTTCGTTGGCTTGCAAAAAGATCCTTGCTTGCAAATCTATCTACCCAGTCCATTAATTTAGGAATATTTTTATCTGGATCTTTGTCAAGATAATCGTATACTTTTTTTATACTCATTTGTTTCATCTTGTTAATCATATCCATATTATATCCGTCCTTTCCTTTAGTTTGAATAGTAAGAAAAGTTAAATTTATTATTACTATTATTCTATCTTATTATAAAAATATTGAAAATAGACAAAAAAGTCCTGTGTTTTAACACAGAACTTTTTTGTTTATTTACTACCTATCTTACTGCATATCTGCTAATTTTTGATAGGATTCTAATCTTTCTTTCGCATCTTTTTCTGATTTGTCAAAGAGCTTTTCCGCTATTTCAGGGAAGGTTCTTGTAAGTGATGAATATCTTACTTCACCCATAATATACTCTTTATAGTCACCGGTTGGTGCCTTTGAATCTAAAATAAACGGATTTTTTCCTTCTTCTCTTAAAAGAGGATTGTATCTATATAGATGCCAATAACCAGCTTCTACAGCTTTCTTTGTTTCCGCTTGAGTACAGCCCATTCCTGCTTTTATTCCATGATTTATACATGGAGCATAAGCTATAACTAATGATGGTCCTGGATAGCTTTCTGCTTCTATTAGAGCTTTAATCAATTGATTTTGATTTGCTCCCATAGCTACTTGTGCTACATAAACATATCCATACGTCATCATCATTCTTCCAAGATCTTTTTTCTTAATTGGCTTACCAGATGCCGCAAATTTAGCAACAGAACCTGTTGGTGTAGCTTTTGATGATTGTCCTCCTGTATTAGAATATACTTCTGTATCCAATACAAGAATATTTACATCTTCTCCTGAAGCTAATACATGGTCTAAGCCACCAAATCCAATATCGTAAGCCCATCCATCTCCACCAAAGATCCATTGTGACTTCTTAACTAAGAATTCTTTCTTATCAAGAACTTCTTCAAATAATTCTTTCACCTTTTCATCATTGCCATTATATGCTTGTAATAATGGTAATAATGTTAATGTAGCTTTCTTTGAACCTGCTGCATTATCCATATTATCTGTCCAATCTTTAAATGCAGCTTTGATTTCATCAGAAACATTCAAACTTTGAACTTCTTCTGCTATATCTTTTATTCTACTTCTTATTTGTTTTACTGCTAAATACATACCAAATCCGAATTCTGCATTATCTTCGAATAAAGAGTTTGCCCATGCTGGTCCATGACCCTTTTCATTGGTTGTATATGGAGTAGATGGTGCACTACCTGCCCAAATAGAAGAACATCCTGTAGCATTGGCGATATACATTCTATCTCCAAATAATTGCGTTACTAGTTTAGCATAAGGTGTTTCTCCACATCCAGCACAAGCTCCGGAGAACTCAAGCAATGGTTGTTCAAATTGGCTTCCTTTTACAGTGCCAATGTTTAAAGGATTTTCCTTCTTTGATAAACTCATAGCATATTCCCAATTTTCAATTTGAGAAGTTTGTGTTTCAATAGGTTTCATCACTAAAGCTTTTCCTTTTGCTGGACAAACCTGAGCACAGTTTCCACAACCTGTACAATCTAAAACATCTACTTGAATTTTATATTTGTAATCTCCCAATCCTTTTCCAATAGCTTTCTTTGTTTTAAATCCTTCAGGTGCATTTTTTTCTTCCTCTTCATTTACTAAGAAAGGACGAATTGCAGCATGAGGACATACATAGGAACATTGATTACATTGGATACAGTTATCAATCTGCCATTCTGGAACTTCTACTGCAATACCTCTTTTTTCATATTTAGAAGTACCTTGTGGGAATGTTCCATCTTCTCTTCCAATAAAAGCACTAACAGGNAGTTTATTTCCTTCTTGTCTATTTACAGGTTCTTGGATTGTTCTNACAAATTCTGGAACATCTTTTGCAACTGCGGCTTCTTCTTCTGCAGAAGCATTAGCCCAATGAGCTGGAACTTTCACTTCCACAAATCCTTCTACTCCTTTATCCACAGCAGCATAGTTCATGTTCACAATCTTTTCACCTTTTTTACCATAAGAATCTACAATTGCTTTTTTCATATATTTTATCGCATCATCAATAGGAACAATATCAGCTAATTTGAAGAATGCTGCTTGTAATACCGTATTTACACGATTTCCAAGTCCAATTTCTTTAGCAATAGAGACACCATCAATAGTATAGAATTTAATATTTCTTTCTGCAATAATTTTCTTCATTTTTGAAGGAAGTTTTTGTTCTAATTCTTCCAAATCCCAACTACAGTTTAATAAGAAAGTTCCACCTTCTTTTAAATCGGATACCATATCATACTTATTTACATAAGATGCATTATGGCATGCAACAAAATTAGCTTTATTGATTAAATAGGTGGATCGAATTGGGTCTTTTCCGAAACGAAGGTGAGATATCGTTACGCCTCCTGATTTCTTGGAGTCATAATCAAAGTACGCTTGCACATACATATCCGTATGGTCTCCAATAATTTTAATGGAGTTTTTATTTGCGCCTACTGTTCCATCAGAACCAAGTCCCCAGAACTTACAACTAATTGTATCTTTACCTGCTACATCTAATTCATCTCCAGTAGGAAGAGAATGGAAGGTAACATCATCTACGATACCAATTGTAAAGTTGTTTTTAGGAGTATCGGATTTAAGATTATCAAAAACTGCTGCAATTTGAGCAGGAGTTGTATCTTTCGATCCTAAACCATAACGTCCTCCTACAATNACTGGATGATCTTGTTTATCAATATATGCAGAACAAACATCAAGGTATAGAGGTTCACCAATAGCTCCTGGTTCTTTTGTTCTATCCAATACAGCTACTTTTTTAACTGTAGCAGGCATTTGTTTTAAGAAATGTTCGATGGAAAAAGGTCTATATAAACGGACTTTAATAAGACCAACTTTCTCTCCTTTGCTATTCAAGTGATCTACTACTTCTTCAATAGTATCTACTACCGAACCCATAGCAATGATTACTCGATCTGCATCCGGTGCTCCATAATAATTGAATAGTCCGTAATTTCTTCCTGTAATTTTATTGATTTCATTCATATATTCTTCTACAATAGCAGGAAGGTTATTATAGAATGGATTACATGCTTCTCTTGCTTGGAAAAATATATCCGGATTTTGAGCTGTTCCTCTAAGTACAGGATGCTCAGGATTTAAAGCATTCTTCCTAAACTTTCTTACAGCGTCCATATCGATTAATCGCTTAAATTCTTCATAATCAATTACTTCAACCTTTTGAATTTCATGAGATGTTCTAAATCCATCAAAGAAATGAATAAAAGGAACTCTTCCTTTAATCGCACTAAGATGAGCTACCCCCGCTAAATCCATTACTTCTTGCACATTGGTTGATGCAAGCATAGCAAAACCTGTTTGACGACATGCCATAACATCTGAATGATCTCCAAAAATAGAAAGTGCATGACTTGCAAGAGCACGAGCACTTACATGCATTACTCCAGGTAATAATTCTCCTGCTACTTTATACATATTAGGAATCATTAGAAGTAATCCTTGTGAAGCCGTATAAGTTGTTGTTAATGCACCAGCTGCTAAAGAACCATGGAAAGTTCCAGAAGCTCCTCCTTCAGATTGCATTTCAACAACTTTAGGTTCTTGCCCAAAAATATTTTTTTTACCATTAGCTGCCCATTCATCAACATGTTCAGCCATAGGTGAAGATGGCGTAATTGGGAAAATTCCAGCAACTTCAGTAAATGCATAAGAAACATATGCTGCTGCTGTATTTCCATCCATTGTCTTCATAACTTTTGACATTGTTTTACCCCCTTAAGTATATAAATAGTATTCATGAACTTATTATTACTATAATTAATAATATCATTAAAGGCCACTTTTTTCAATAAAATAAGAATATTTTCTATTTCTTAAAACTTTCCAGCAATTCTAGTTATACTTTTATATTCTTCAGTTCATTAAGTTTTAATTTATTTTTCACGCATCCAAACAAGCATTTCGCCTTTACCTCGATTATTCCAACAACAATAAGGAACTGCAAGAAATGTATCTTCTACATAAATTGGTTTTTTTTCATCATAAAGTTTATCACCCGTCTTTGAATAATCAATACGCATACCTTGTAATAATCCACACATTGTTCCCCCAAGTAATGTTTGATTGTATTTCTCTTTTGGTATTATAGAAGTATCAATTTTTATAGACGATAAATAAGGACCATTATCGATTTCTTCTAAACAATATACTAAGGGTCCTTTCATCAGGCTCACTTTACCAATATTATCTCGAACTCTTGGATTACTTCTAACATAACGGAAAGATACATCAAGATTTAGTGTAATTGTATCTCCTGTTTTCCACTTTCTATTGAAATACATATAGCCTTTATCAAAATGATATTTATTTACAATACCATTGACTTTTATAGTTGCATTTTTTGTAAAAGATGGCTTACGTAATGCTATGGTAAACTCTTGATTTTCATTCTCTGGATTTACCAATAATGTTATTTCTCCATCTTTCAGATAATTTGAATTTAAATCCAATATTACCTTACCAGAATCTAAGTTTGCTTCAAGCTTACTACTAATAAATAAATTTATGTAAAGTGAATTTCCTTCCATTGCATAAGTGTAATTACCTAAAGATGCAAGTGTACGCGCTATATTAGGCGGACAACATGCTACTCCAAACCATAACTGCCTATTTGTTTTTACATGACGCATTGTCGGATTATTCTCAACAATTTTTGGAACTACTTCTAAGGGATTAACATAAAAGAAGTGTTTTCCATCCATAGCAATACCAGCTAATAAAGTGTTATATAATGCTTTTTCTACAATATCCATATATTTTCCATCTTTAGTGATTTGAAACATTCGATTAGAAAACATTGCAAGACCAACAGTGGCACAAGACTCTGAATAGTTGGTGTTATTAGGTAAATCATAATCTGTAGTGAAACGTTCTCCGAAAGCTGCGGATCCAATACTCCCAGTAATATACATTTTCTTTTCTACTATATTATTCCAAATGATATCACATTGTTTTAATAACTCTTCATCTTGATATTCAAAAGCGAGATCTGCCATTGCACTATAAAGATAAACGGCACGTACAGCATGACCCTCCGCAGTAACTTGTTTGTGAATTGGTTGATGTGATTGACTATATTTTAAATCAAAATACTTAAATTCAGGGAAAATAAAATTCTGATTTTTGAAAGAATCTTCACTAAGAAAATAATTGGGTTCTTTTCCTCTTGTACGTACAAAATAATTAGCAAGTTCTAAATATCTTCTTATTCCTGTTACATTATAAAGCTTTACTAAAGCCAATTCTACTTCTGGATGTCCTGGGTAACCACAAATTTTACCCTCTTCTTCTCCAAATACTTCGCACATATAATCTGCAAACCTACAGACAACCCCAAGAAACTTTTTCTTTCCCGTTGCTTCATAGTAAGCTACAGCAGCTTCTATCATATGACCTGCCGTATATAATTCATGTCCCTCATATAAATTAGACCATCTAGGTTTTCGTGTAATAGTATAATATGTATTTAAATATCCATCTTCGCACTGAGCCCTCGCAATTAAATCAATTGCTTTATCTGCAATAGACTCCAATTTTGGATTACTTTTTTTCGCAATAGAATATGCAACAGCCTCTAGCCATTTTGCTAAATCTGTATCTTGAAACACTACTCCTTGATGTTCTCCTTCTATATCTCCACAAGCAACATGAAAATTTTGAATACAATAACTTTTTTCTGCATTTTCAACATTATCATTTATTAACTCCCATTGAAATGGTAAAATCACATCATCAACTAAATCTATATATCTATTCCAAAATGAATCATGAAATTTAATCTTTTTTAAATCGATATTTTTTAGTCTTTTATTTAGCATTTTCTTCACCATCTCTTCCAATATATTTCTTTTTAGAATCAAATACTTGTTGATTCATGTACATTAATTTCGTTTCTTTACCGATTCTCCTTCTACCAATGCACAAGGTAAAGTAATATTGACATCTCCCACACTGGCGCCACTAATACTATCAAGTAGTAGCTCCATAGAACGATACCCCATTTCTTGAAGAGGCCTGTCAACCGTTGTAATTTTAGGTGATACATAATGTACAATATCAGCATTATCAAATCCTATTATTGAAACATCATCAGGAATCCTTATTCCAAGTTCTTTTGCTGCATCATTGGCACCTACTGCCATATCATCATTCATCGCTATAATAGCATGAGGATAATCTTTTTTATTTAAAAGTTTCTTGCCTGCCTCTTTTCCATCTTTGTATGTCCAATTTCCATATACAATATTTTCTGATTTTAATTCAATATCCGCTTCATCCAATGCTTTTTTTAATCCTTTAAAGCGTAATTTAGCTGGCTCCGATTCTTTTAGACCATAAATTACACCAAAGTTCCTATGTCCAGACTGAATAAGCATTTGAGTTAATTGATACTCTGATTTTTCATTACTATAACGTACAGAAGATCTTTCTCCATCTGTGTAACAATAACAATAAACCACTGGTTTTTTCATGTCATGAAGTATATCGTTAATTTTACGGTCATGCATACCGACATAGATAATTCCATCAACTTGCATCCCAATTAATACATCTACCACTTTATCTATCTCTTTTTTAAATATCGATATATGCTCGAATTGAGATTCAATTTTACTAAGAAGTCTAAGATTACTTAATATAATATTGTAACCTCTTGCTTCTGCAATTTCATTAATACCATCAATAATATATGCCGTATGCCATACTGTAACATCTTCCACAATAACTCCAATTAGACGAGATTCATTTTTTCTAAGACTTTTTGCTAAAATATTAGAACGATAGCCTGTCTCTTTAATAATCTTTTCAACTTTTTGTCTAGTTTCATCACTTACCTGAGCAGTATTATTCAGTACATAAGATACTGTAGCTACTGAAACACCTGCCATAGCTGCTATTTCTTTTAATGTCATCACAATAGCCTCCTCTTTAGAGAATAATATATCAACCTTTTAATCCTGATGTCTTTATACCCTCTACTAGATATTTTGAACCAAATAGATAAAGTAACATAGGCGGAATAATCATAAGAGCTGATGCTGCCATAATAGAAGGCCAATTTATTACAAATGCATTACCCGAAGTATACATAAATGATGTCATTAAAGCCATTGTTAGTGTTCGCCATTTATCACTATTAATAAAGAAAACCGGCTGTGTTAACTCATTCCACCAAAATACACAGGATAGAATTCCAATAGTAGCAAAAGTAGACTTTGTAATAGGTACAAGTATTTTAAAAAACACACCCACTTTTGTACAACCATCAATCGTAGCTGCTTCATCTAATTCTTTAGGTATAGAACGAAAATACTGGCGAAATAAAAATACATTATAAGGATAAGCAAAATATGCGGGAATAATCATGGGAAGCAAAGAATCTAGCCATCCTATTTTACCGAACATAATATACTGAGGAATAATAAGTGCAATATTGGGTATCATCATCGTACCTATAATAATTGCAAAAATAATATTCTTACCTGTAAACTCCATTCTTGCAAGAGGATACGCAACCAAAGAGGATGAAATCAGTGTTCCTATTGTTGTCCCTAGCATAAGAATCACTGTATTACGTACATAGATGAAATAGTTAGATTTTGTAAAGATATATTCAAAGTTTTCTAATGTTAAATTCTTAGGAATAATGTTAGATGAGGTTGTAAATTCTGTCAAGGTTTTAAAGGATCCGGAAAATACCCATATAATTGGAGAAAACATTATGATAGCAACAAGAATTTTAATAATATAAATAAGTATTTCAACCATATGTTTCTTCATTTTTGCTATATTCATAGTCTTTTCCCCCTTAGTTCTCATAATAAACCACTTTTTTAGAAACCATAAATATGCCAATTCCAAAACTACAAGCAATAAAAAATAATACTACCGATAATGCACAAGCATAACCGACCTTCATATTACTAAATGCTTCTTTATAAATTAAAAGACTTAGAACTTGCGTCATGCCATTAGGATCTCCACTCTCCCCAGTTAATGGATATAATAAGGCAAAAGATCCATTTAAAGCACTAATACACCCCATCACTGAATTAAACAATACAATAGGCGAAATCATAGGAAGGGTTATATAGAAAAACTTTGTTAATGCTCCTCCACCATCCATATCACACGCCTCATATAATTGAATTGGAACATCATTCAATCCAGCTCTAAAAATTAACATCATCTGTCCAGTATTATATGTAAATAAAGTAATAAAGAATACAGCTAAATATACCGTTTGAGTATCATATAACCAATTAATTGTTACTGTTTCTTTTGTAAACATGGAAATAATGGCATTTAATAATCCCGCTTCTTTACCGAAAATCGTACGAAAAGTATATGCCAATGCAATAGTAGGTACTACAGAAGGCAGGAAATAACAGAATTGAAATATGCCATTTAATCTTTGTTTATAATTCAAAAGCATAGCCATAATAACTGCCCAAATCGTAGTTACAATCATCATTACAATAGTAAAAAATAATGTAACTTTAAATGAATTCCAAAATGTTGGACTCTTAAACATGTTCACATAATTCGCAAAACCTATAAAATTCGAGAGTCCATTTAATTTACGATTAGTTAAACTAACTACAAACATAAAAACAATAGGAAAAAAAGTAAACACTATAAATCCAATAAACCATGGTAAACAAAAAGCATATGCCGTAAGATTATTTTTTAACTTTTTATGTTTCATAATAATGCCTCCTTGCAAAACATCGACGATATTATTTATATATAAGGCGGGCCCCCCATAAAGAGAGTCCGCCCTTTAATATAGTAGTTTTATTTATTTTTAATCTAGTCAAAACCAAATTTATTAATAGCCTATCGTCTCTTTTGCATATTGTAACGCATTATCAACAGCTTCCTGTGGAGTTTTTTGTCCTAATACTGCTGTATTAAATTCACTAATAGCATTATTTGTAACTCCTGCTGGTAAACAAGTATATCCAAATACACCTGCAGCAAGCGAATCTGTTATAGCCTCCCAATTATCAACTGTAGTAGCACTTTCCACTTTCCAAGCCCCCTTATCTGCTATAGATATAATAGCAGATGGATTACCACTTGCCTTCGAGTTCAGTTTTTGACCCTCTTCTCCCATCAGATATTCTATAACTTCAAACGCTTTCTCTGGATTTTTACTCTGTGCATTAATGCTATAGAAACCTGTATGTAGAGTATTATACTTAACTTGATCTGTTGGAATAGTTGCAATATCCCAGTTAAAGTCAAGATCTCCACCATAAGTACCTATATTCCAACTTCCTTGCCAACTCATAGCTGCCTTGCCTGCTGCAAAAAGATCTGCTGTATCGGATGATGGTTCTGGCATAATACCTTTACTAACCATCTCTGCACAATCTGTAATAAATTTAACCGCTCCATCTCCAATTACCATTTGACCATTGGATGGATCATAAACCTGATCCCCAGCTCCACCTATACCTGCCCACCAAGTCTGGGTGTTAGGAAGTGTACAACCATAAACATTTGTAGTTCCATTATTTTTTTGTGTTAATTTTTCTGCAGCTATCTTAAAATCTTCATAATCCCAATCATTAGATGGATAACCAATACCCGCTTCATCAAACATATCCTGATTATAATATAATAGTTCTGTAGCTGCACACCATGGCAAACCATATGTTCCACCTAAACCATTGGATAACTTTGCTACAGCATCAATAAATTCATCCGTTTTAATATCCGAATTACTAAGATAATCATCGAAAGGGATTATACCACCCACTTGAGCAAAATTAGCAATATCATTCTCCCATATAATATAAATATCAATAGAGTCATCTTTTGTAGCAATCATCTGATTCAATTTTGATGAATAATCACTTTCAGGAATTACCGTTATCTCCAAATCAATACCCGTTGCTTTTTCACATTGTCTAAACATATCTAGTTCTTCATCTTGATGCGGTTCATTCCATGTTGCAATTGTAATTTTCTCTCCCGAGGTTTTACTAGTTGACTTCGAATCTTTTTTAGAGCTTGTAACTGTGGAATTATCCGCCGTATTTACATTTTTCGAGTCATTAGAACATCCAAATAATGTACTGCATACCATTACCGCTGTCAATAGTAACGTCAATACTTTCTTTGTTTTCATAAAAAAACCTCCCTTTGTAATAATTGTAAATAGTTTAACCGTTTAAGATAAAACTCCATATACTTTTTATCTTTTGATTGAGATATTTCAAATTTATTTAAACGATTAAACTACTAGCTAAAAAAATATTATTTATATCCTATTTATAATATATAACTATTTAATAATTTTGTCAATAATTATATAAATAATTTATAAAATTATCTTTTATTATGCATTTTTTATACTTATTGAGTTTTTTTATTGAATTTTATCACATTTGTATTAATTTAAAGGTTTAAATCATTTCTGATTTCTCTTTTTCTCATTCTTCGCCTAATGACAATGGTACTGCCCCCATCGCAGCCTGTACTGTTGCCTTTGGAATATATGCAATAATACAAAATAATCTCTCTCCTACATTTGGTAATTTTTCTATTATCACAAACCCAATAGTCATTACACCTAAAAGAGAGGCTATTTGTAACTTCGTCTTTAATACACTT
>JGI24707J26582_10003254_pt1 | contig 11799 bp, 16 predicted proteins | sample BioPla1DNA1_FD_26582 | JGI IMG/M metagenome (IMG submission 26582) | reverse complement strand
TTGAAAACAGTACATTATTGTGAAAAGTGTGGATTGGGATTCTTTGATAAAGATGCATGTTGGGATCATGAAAAAGATTGTAGCAATACCATTACCTTTTTATGTCAAAAATGTGGCAAAGTTATATCTTGGGACAAGAAAGATGATGATTGCTTTATAAAAGAAAATCAATGCCATACTATCGATTTGGGGCGAATGGGATATGGAAGCAAGTTTGATGGTAGTTATATAACATTTGACATCTGTGATACATGTCTTGAAGATATACTAAATACATTCAGGTACAAATCTGATATTTACAATTCATCTGGGGAAAAAAGATGATTAAGTCAATTTCTTATGATCAGAGCAAAATCATTAAATGGATATTACAACTACATGTACCACAAGGTTACATAGATTGTGACCCGACATATAGCAAAGGCAACTTTTATAAGAATACGGGTATACAGGAGCCAAAATATAAGTTTGATGTTAAACCACAATTTGATGATGTTATTCAGTCTGATGCAAGAGAATTACCATTAGAAGATAAAAGTATTAATTGTATAATGTTTGATCCACCATTTCTTGCAACAAAGGGCAAAAGTCTTAAAACAAATGACAATAGTAATAAAATAAATAAACGCTTTGGGGTATATCCAACGGAAAAAAGATTACACCAGTTTTATGTTAATGCCATGCAAGAGTTTTATCGGGTACTTAAACCTATGGGAGTATTGATATTCAAAAGCCAAGATAAAGTTAGTTCAAGTTTGCAATATTTCTCCCATTGTTTCATTTATTATCAGGCTATAGAAATAGGATTTTATCCTAAAGACTTATTTGTCTTATTGGCTAAAAATCGTATTGTGGCAGATTGGCAATTAAGGAATCAAAAACATGCAAGAAAATATCATTCGTACTTTTGGGTGTTTGAGAAAAATAATAAAACAGTAAAGTATTTGTGATGTGATTATGTTGATTTTTTTAATAAACTTAATTCCGTGGTGGTTAGATGCTAATTATTTAGCAGTAATTATTGACAAGGTATCTTAGGAGGGATACATATCAATACCAATCTAATGTTCAGCAGTAAGTCTGCGGAGTGGGAAACACCTAAATGGTTATTCAGCAAATTAAATAATGAATTTAATTTTACCCTTGATCCTTGTGCTACAAAAGAAAACCATTTGTGTGATAAGTATTATACGATTAAGGATGATGGATTATTGCAGGACTGGTCAGGTGAAACAGTATTTGTTAATCCACCATATGGCAGAGCGATTAAGGATTGGGTAAAGAAATGCTACGATGAATATGTAAACAATAGGATAACAGTTGTAATGCTTATACCGGCAAGGACAGATACTGTTTGGCAACATGAATATATATTCAAGGAAGCAAGCGTAGTTTGCTTTATTAAGGGAAGGTTAAAGTTTGCTAATAAATTTGTTACAGGCAAGATACACCCTGCACCATTCCCAAGTCAGATTGTGATATTCGCTAATAAAGTGAAGTATAGCACGTTGAAGTTTCTCGAAAAATATGGGAAGGTGGTAATGTTAAATGGCTGATGCATGGCAGTGTGATATATGCAAAAAAATGTTAATGAAAAATGATGCAGGTTTTCTAAATAGACACAATGTAGATATTACAATAAATATGGGTAATATGGGTATTTTTGATGGGCCATACACTTTTGTATATGATGATGTATGTATTGATTGTAGGACAAAAATAGGTGATGCAACTTCAAAAAAAATTGCAATGTTAATAAATGCTAATACACATACTAACCAAACCTAAACCAGTATCAAGTATAGTAATCCATTCTTCACGTCAATACGGGCAACCAAAGTTAAAAAAACCAAAAGAATTGAAAGGTATCAAACAAGCCTTTTCCGTAGATTGGATAGATAGAAAGTGTAGATGTTCATGTTACGTATTAGATAATGACATTTATATTAAGCATAGGGACTTTGGTAGCATACCTTTATACGGGCTTACCGCAGAAGAGAAAAAAATGGGAAAAGGAAGATTTATCTTTAACGATAATTGGGGTTGTGTCGTATTACGTGGTGAAGCATGGATTATTCTAAAGGATGTGATAGCGGATATAAACAATGAAGTATTTGTAGTAAAAATATTTCAAAAACTGGCAGAGCAGATTACGGGAGAGTTCGGATGTTGTGAATGGGAGAGATTTTTTGAACGTATAATTTGGGAATATAATAAATGGAAGGAAATTGGGTAGTAAATTTGGGAACAGAGTTAATATTTAATGTTGATGGTTGATGATACCAAAATTGTTACTAATTTTATTTTTTCAGCAATAACTATTGTCAATATTTATGCTTGACATTTTACCAGATTAAGAATATAATTAATTGAAAGGTACTGCTATGGAAAACGGTAGAATGATTAACTGAATAAGAAGGGGGGAAGTTTTTTGTTATGATTTTTAAAATTAACAAAAAGGATAATAATGATAAGAAGGGGGCAAGATCAGCATTATGAAATGTTTCTACCATAATGATTTGGATGGAAAATGCGCTGGTGCTATAGTCTATAAGTATTATGTAAGAGGTGGAAATTTAGACAAGAGTGAACGTGCTGTATTTATACCCATTGACTATAAGGATAGCTTTCCTTTCGGGAGCATAAACAATAACGAATTAGTAGTAATTGTAGATTTCTCCTTAGAAAAACCAGGAGACTTTGAATGTTTACTTGATATTACCGAAAATGTGATTTGGATAGATCACCATAAGTCTGCCATTGAAAAGCATAATGGTTTGGATATCAAAGGCATCAGGAAAGATGGAACGGCAGGGTGCGAACTTGCTTGGAAGTATTTTTATCCTAATAACCCAATGCCTAAAGTTGTTGAATTAGTTGGTGATTATGATGTATGGAAGTTTAAATATGGAGATGATACGAGAAATTTTCAGGCAGGGATCGGTTTATTTGAAAATAATCCCGAGTCCGATAATTGGCTTGACTGGTTATGGGACAGATTTAAACCTAACAGCATTATCAATAAAGGTAAAACAGTAATGAAATACCGCAATAACTATTACAAAGACTTGGTATATAGTATATCCTTTCCTACTGAATTTGAGGGGTATACGGCTATTGCTTGTAATGCGTGTAAGGTTGGATCGATGCTGTTTGATTCTGTTGCTGATATGAATTTTGATCTAATGCTTCCTTTCTATTTTGACGGAAATCAATGGGTAGTATCAATGTATACAACAAAAGAAATTGACTGTTCGGAAATAGCAAAAAAATACGGTGGTGGTGGACACAAACAAGCGGCAGGATTCCAATGTAAGGAATTGCCATTCTGCAAAAATATATAAGGAGATGTGGGAAAATATTTACATACTATTGTTGCCTGGATAAATAATATCTACAATAAGGTAAAAGAGAAACTTCAAATTGTGAATATAAAAATGAAGATTGGCTTAATGGGTGAAATCGGAGCAATTACAGAAGCGCACTTACATTTGAAATAAAGTTACGAAATGTGCCAATAAATCCTTATGAGCTTATACAGTTGGAAAGATAAAAATATAATTATGGGGAGGACAATGGCGACATGAAAATCACAAAAGAATGGTTGGTAGAAAAAGGGTATGAGATTTTAAGTTTTGACCCAGAATGGATGGTAGCTTTTGTAAGCAATGCAGATACCGTAGAAATATTTACAAAATGTTTAATAGATGAAAATGACGAAGGTAAGTTCATCACACTTCTCCATGATGAAATTAATATGATTTACAAAGCCATAAATGATGGCTATTAAAAAATCTTTAGAAATAATATTGGATAGGTTGAACGAGGAAAAAGGTTATATTGAATGTAACATTAGGGATTGTATTTCGTCACTAGAATCATTAGAAAGAAATTTGGCAATAGCGGAAAGGAATATTGAAGCATTAAAGGAAATTGAAAAGTTTGTTGCCCTTAAAGTAATAAAATAAAAAAGGAGATGATGTGAATAAAATATTATGATTAGGGTGATAAATGCCCAGAGTGCGGTTCTGCAAAGGAGCCAGAAGTATTACTTCCCACTACATATGAATACGCTGACAGAGATGGTAATAGGGGAATATTGGTAAGAACTACGAGATGTGTTGATTGTGAGTTGGAGTATCATCAAATGCTATATTAATGGAGGAGGGAATAATTATTGAAATGGCCTTGTGGTCAATGTCTTATTGTAGCAAAACATCCTTACGGACATTATTACGGAATTTGTGATGGATGTGCTGAGTTGGAAGAATATGAAGCATGGGCAGAAAAACAGGAAATAAAAAAGTTGTTAAACATAGTTTTACAAAAAGCAAATAAGAAAAAGGAAAATAAGGATTGACGATACTAGTGCGGATGTATAGGGGTAATAGCTTGCCCCTTGTAGTAAGGGTAGTCCTAGCTGCCCTAAGATGAGATAGTAGGCATAAAACTTGAGAATAGCAAGTAGCTTTTACACTCATTGAGGTAATTTGTAATTTTAGGATTACATAAGAAACTGTTGCCACAAAGTCCGGCAACACTCCCTATGTGGCGATAATCCCTACAAGAAAGTGCATTTAAGAATGGTTTTAAAGTAAGGGTCATACCCACGTGCGCAGGGAGTAGGGTAATAAACGGGCAATACAAGCAGGGTTCTGCCCATATAAAGCAAAACAAAAAAGGTAAGTGGTTGTTTGGCATTTCGTTCACGTTTGAAGCAAAGGATGGGCTATTAGATAGAAACCGTATCTTAGGAGTAGATTTAGGTGTAGTAAATACCGCTGTGTTGCAAATATGGGATTGTGAAGAAAAAAAATACGATTGGTTATCATGGAAGGAGTGTAAATTAGACGGTAGCAGAATTATCGAATTCAGGCAAAGAGTTGAGTCAAGAAAAAGAAGTTTTCTGCGGTCAAGAAAAGTATCTGGCACAACGAATCAATACAGTAAAGGCAAGAAAGGGCGTGGTACACAAGTAAAGATAAAACCTATAGATCATTTAAATAATAAAATAAGCAATTTTCGTGACACAATGAATCACCAATACAGCAAATACATAGTTGACTTCGCATTAAAACATAATTGTGGAATTATCCAAATGGAGGACTTATCGGAATACACTGAAAAGGTTAAGGAAAAATTCTTACGAAACTGGTCTTATTATGATTTACAGAGCAAGATTGAATACAAAGCTAAAGAACACGGAATTGAAGTTGTAAAAATTGATCCAAGATATACTTCTCTTAGGTGTTCTAAGTGTGGTTGTATTGACAAGAGAAACAGGAATGGGGAAAAAGAGCAGGCTAAATTTAAATGTGTAAAATGTGAATATGCGGAAAATGCAGACGTAAACGCTGCAAGGAATATTGCATTACCCGATATTGAGAAAATAATAGAAGAAGTAATGCCAAGAAAGAAGAAAGAAAAGAAAAAAAGAAAAAGGGCTAAAAAAATAGCATAAGGAAGCAAACAATGCAAGGTAATGCAACATTAAGGGAGGTTATACAAATACTATTTAGCAATAACGTTGTTATCGGCACAGATATAAACGATGCTTGGAGAAATGTATTGTGGTGTATTGCAAGAAATGGTTATTCTTACGTAATAGAAAAAGGTTCATATGAAAATGAGGTTAGGAAACAAGTAGATAAACTAATGGTTGTTATTGAAGAACCAGGAAAGAGACCACTTGCACCCTTTATGCCCGGAGGTAGCGGAATTCCTGCCCCCGCTACAGAAGAAAGCATCCACCAATATTTCAAGGAATATATTATGGGTATTGAAGATGATCGTAGTGATAAGGAAGATTATAAATACTCTGATTTTATAATGACACAAATAGATGATGTAATTAAATGTCTCAAAGTATCAAACGGCAACACAAATCAAGCGTGTATCACTATAGGAAATGAATTTTCTACAAAACTTAAAGATCCACCATGTTTAAAAGTAATTGACTTTAAGGTTGTTAACAAAAAACTTAATTGTTCTGTTTACTTCAGATCTTGGGATATTTTCGCAGCGTTTCCTGTGAATATAGGCGGGTTACAACTTCTTAAAGAATATGTATTGCTCCATTTAGATAATATTGAGGATGGAAATATATTTGCCTATTCCGCAGGAGCGCATATCTATGAGATGTACTTTGATATTGTAAACATGCTTAATGTTGATAAAATAAAAATATAAAAGGTGATTTGATGAAACACATATTAATAATTAATGGTTTGGGAGGTTCAGGTAAAGACCAGTTTGTTACATACTGTTCTCAATTCTTATCAGTTTACAATATTTCGTCAGTAGATAAAGTAAAAGAAGCAGCAAAAATTCTTGGATGGAATGGGGAAAAAGATGAGATGTCTAGATGGTTTTTATCTATGTTGAAATATCTCTCCAGCAAATATAACGACTATCCATACAAGNATATTGAAAATAGAATAAATTATTTTCTTGGAAACAGTAAACATGACATAATGTTTATCCATATTAGAGAACCTGAAGAAATCGATAGGGTAAAAAACAATTTTGGTTGTAAAACAATACTAATTAAAAACAATAATATAGACCCCATAACAACAAATGATGCTGATGCCGGAGTAGAAAATTACAATTATGATTTTGTTATTGATAATAGTGGCACATTGGGTGATTTGAAAAAGAAAGCGTTTGGTTTTATAAATATAATTATAGGAGAGTAAGTAAAAATGAGTAATAAGAGAAGATTATTTGTCGATTTCGATTTAACCTTAGTTGACAGTATAAAGGCTTATGCAGACACATACAATATAATGTTTAAGGATCATCCTGACTTTACACCAGCCGATCCTAAGATGATTACAGAATATGATTTTAGTTGTATCTGTCCCTTATTGACAAACAAGGAAGATAAAAAAGCAATGTGGAACAACCCTGTGTTTTTTGATGTATTACAATTTATAGATAATGATACGTTACCTGTTCTAAAAAGGTTACATGAAAAATATGAATTAATCATATGCACCATTGGTACACCAANCAACCTTGCNCTAAAAGCACTGTGGTTAAAAGACAATTTACCATTTATTGACAACTATATATTAATAAACAATGGCAACTGTGAAATGAGTAAGTCAATCGTGAATATGCGCGGTGCAATTCAGATAGACGATATTCCATCTAACTTAGAAGGCAATTCTGAAATAAAGATATTGTTTGGGAAGGAGTATCCTTGGAATAGGGGATGGTATGGAGAAAGGTGTTTGAATTGGAAAAGTGTGGAAAAAAGGCTTCTATTTGCAGAGAAGGATAGGATGGAGTAGACATGACACAAGTAAACAAGGGAGTTGCCAATCCGAACATCATCCGCACATATGATAAAAAATACAAAATGTGGGTTACGCTAAAATTTTCAGAAAAAGATAATGATAAAAAGATAGTCAAGGAATTTGTTGATACCGCAATACGTGTTTTATAACGTTTGCGGTTTATTTTTTATTAAAATTAGGATACAATAGCAATTGATATAATATACCACCAAGTAAGGAGAAATAATATGTTAGGGTTGGAAGGGCAAAGAGCAGTATCTTTATTGCGCGTTTCATCAAGCAAACAAGCCACTAAAGATGACGACATACCTGCACAGAGAGCATTGGTAAACGAATTTATCAAGAAACAAGAATTGGAACTGGTAAAAGAGTTTATTGAAAGCGGTGTATCTGGATTTAAAACAAGAGTAAAAGATAGAGATGCATTACAAACGATAAAGGAAATGGCTGATAATAGGGAATTTGATGTGTTGGTAGTCTATAAATCCGACCGCATAGGCAGGACTACAGATGAATCCCCTCTAGTAATAAGTTATCTCAATCAAAACGGGATTAGAGTGTTTACTGTTAGTGGACAAGAATTAAAAACGGAGACATTAACTGATGAATTAATTACTTACCTTGAGTTTTGGCGCAATAAAGGTGAGAGTGTGAAAATATCCGAAAGGGCAACTGATTACCGGAAGATACAAGTGCTAAACGGTAAATATGCTGGAGGCAGTCAAAAGATGGTGCCTTTTGGATATAGGACAGTAAATAGGGGTAGTGTCAACGAGAAAGGAAAAAATGTGTTAGACTTCGAGATTGATCCTGAAGATGCTGAACTGGTGAAAACGATATATAAGTTATCCATAGAAAACAATATGGGATCAAGAAGGATAGCTAAATGGCTAAATGAAAATGGACACGGACACAGAGCTAAAAACGGTAAGTACTGGTCGTTTAGGACTATTACCTACATGCTTACCAACCCTATGTACAAGGGATGCTTCCATATGTATAGCACAAAACTCGATGAAACTTTCATTTCGGAGCAGCAAGACCATCTAATAATCATCCCTGAAGATTTATGGGAAAAGAATCAGAGGGCTGTGCAAGGCAGAAAAAGGACAATAGGTAGTAAACCTACAGGATCTACAGCTAGCAGAGTGTTGCTGTCAGGATTGGTCTATTGTGGACACTGTGGAGAGAAAATGAACTTATGGGCTAATCACCGTAAATATACAAAGAAAAATGGGGAAGTTACCAGATATATAAGAGATTGCTACAAGTGCTTTACTTCAATGAAATATAATGGACAGGTTTGCGAAGGACAGACAACCTATTCAGCCCAAAAAATAGATTCAATAGTTGAAGCGCAAACGATAGCAATGATGAAGGAATTAAGCGAGCGGGAGGTAAAAAATAATCTTAAGCAGAAATTGGCAAAGGAATTGGATGAGCTAAAAATGCAGAAAAGGGAAGGGGACAAACTTCTTGAATCCAAGTTGGAGCAGATCGATACCCTCAAAAAAGAGATACCCTTAGGAATAGCGGGTAAAAGTATATTCAAAGTCGAGGATTTATATGATTCATTATCTTTAATCCAAAAAGATATAGATGACTTATTAGAGGAATTAAGAAAGATTGAGAAACAAATAGAAGAAAAGCAAACAGTATTAAACGATCATGTAAACCTTGAAACAGGGATTGATACCTGGGAAGAAAGATATGAAAAAGCTAATCTGTTGAGCAAAAAAGCATTAATTAATCAACTTATAGACAAGGTGATAATACGTAGAGATGAAGTTGAAATCAACTATAAAATAACGGTTAATGCTATCAGAAATTGTGGTAGTGAAATAGAACCAAGCGCGCTATTCAATGGTTACAAAAAGCAACCACAAAAATTAACCTTTAATTTTACTCGAAAGGCTTGCATATAAGTTTGTGAAATGATAGAATAACGCATACATAGCGGGGCGTAGCGCAGTTTGGTAGCGCGCCTGCTTCGGGAGCAGGAGGTCGCTGGTTCAAATCCAGTCGCTCCGACCATTTGAAAAAAATTTGAGGGAACATCTCAATTAAGAAATGTTCCCTCAAATTTATTAACCATTATCCTACATACCTTCAACCAATTCCTCAATTTTGGACTCAATATAAGCAATATAGTCAACGTAAGTTTTCTCAAGCACTTCCTTGGTTTGCGTAGTAAGTTGTGCCATGACCTTTTCTTTAGCCATATTAAATGCTGTTAACTGTGCCTCTTTATCAAAAACACCTTCTTTTTCTAGCAAATTAACATATACGCCTTCAACATCCATTACGCAGGTTTGAATTAACTTATTAACTTTGTCCAAATGATAATTAAAATATTCTCTTTCATTTTTGGCCTTTATACTTTCAATTTGAGTATTAAGCCATGTTCCCAACCATGCTCCAATTAATGGTAACAAAGGAATGAGAATTGCTGTTAAGATAGCATCTAATACTTCTTTCCATCCCATATTTACTTCTCCCCTTTAATTAATTTAATTATTAACTCAACCAAATCAGTTAACGCCTTCAAGAAAGCATCTAAGAAAGATAATTTTTCCTGTTCCGGTTCTACAGGGTCTGGTTCAATTACTGGATCTGGTTCCACAGGTTCAGTTTCGGGTTCTGGTTCCGGTACAACAACAGTTGATTTTATTTCCTCAAGAAATTGCACAATCTTTGTGTGATAAGTACTTGATGGTGCCCATTTTGTGCTAAGTTCTTCTACGTACTCAATTGTGCCAGCCCAGGGTAAAGACAATACAGTATAATATCTATCGTGAGGATCACCTACCGAAAATGTTCCCGTATAAGCACTCATATGATTAAAGTGACCGCGAACCCCGTCATCTGCCGTAGCAAAGGATTCGTGATCTGTGATTTTATCCCCGGTTGCATTTGCTCTTTTAATACCAGCCCAATTGTTTTGCTCAGGAGATACCACACCCGTATATTTTCCAAAATTTGTTTCATGTGCAGCTTGAGCATAGAGTACATCTGGTCTGATTCCCGTTATTTTCCCATATTTCCAATATACTTCTGCAATATCAATAAATCTTTGATGTGCACCCTTGTTTCTCGCCCATTGTTTTGCCTGTTCTAAAGTAATTTCAGGTTCTCCTACAATTTTATATTTATAATCTGGTTTTGAATCTGGTTCAGGCGGTTCCGGTTCGGGCGGCTCTGGTTTAGGTACGGGATCGGGCTTTGGCGGTTCCAGTTTAGGTTTAGCATCCTGAACTTTTATTTTCTCATTTGTATCTACATTCTGTAAAATAATCTCATCATAAGGATATGTTTCAAGTGCATATGCTTTAGCATTATCGAATCCTGTGAGAGCAATAACCTGTGTTCCATTAATAATTACACGAAAAACAACTTTGCTCAAATCAGGTTTTGGCGGTTCGGGTGCTGTCCTTGGGGGCAATGGAGCATCCCTACCTGTATGTGCAACAACGAATGAATCAAATCCTTTAGTTTTTAAGAGTGCAGATTGTTTGTCTGCATTTTCCTTGTTAGTATAACTACCGCATACCACTCTGATATACGTTACATTATTAAGGATAAACCCTACGGTGAAAGAACTAAATCCAGCTTTCTTTAAATCTGCTACCTGCTTGTCTGCTGCCTCCCAAGTTGTAAAACTACCACAGATTACACGATATACAATGTTACTTTCTTGTGTTAAGTTATCACCAACCATTTTAATAAACTGATCCCAGCTCACAGGTTTACCTGCCCGAATCCAACTTGGGCAATTCTTTCCACTCCAATGCCAATGTTGCTTTAAACAATTAGGGAATGGTTTTAAACTAGGTATGGTTTTAATTAAATAAGCGCATAATTTTGCAGCATGTTCTACAGCCTTCTTAAATAATTTCTCATTCTTAGGTGAAGCAAGCATTGCATAATCACAAATCTCAATTGAAATAGACGTGAGATTGCCAGGGCCATTTATTCCATCTCCCGCGTGCCATGTCGGTTCATTAAATGGTACAGATTGCCATATTTCTTTTTCGTCTATGCTTATATGCCATGACGCAGGACGATTGGCGGCTTCGGTGCTTTTGGCATACTGGCACAATCCTTTTGCCTTTGCTGTAGAATAAGCATTGTGTATAGTAATCGTAGTTGGCTTCATTACTAAACCATATACTTTATACCCCTTATAGTTATTGCTTGTAGCTGGTCTATTTTTTCTGCCTTTTGGAATAAAATCTTGCATTATATTAATACTCATTTTTCACAACCCTCCTTTTCAATCTCCTCAACCTTCTCGATATATTCCCTGATTTTTCTTTTAAGACGTTCCACCTCTATCGCAAGATTAATACCTTGTCCATATAGTTCCTTAATGCGTTCTTTGGTTTTTACATAAGAATACCTCCTTTGCTGAAATATAAAAAGAGAGGCGTTGCGCCTCTCTTGATAGAATAATGCTTTGGTGCTAATTTACGGCAAGACGTAAACCTGTCTCGCG
>JGI24707J26582_10003253_pt1 | contig 11804 bp, 7 predicted proteins | sample BioPla1DNA1_FD_26582 | JGI IMG/M metagenome (IMG submission 26582) | reverse complement strand
TAATACGTTTGCCGGATACTTTGATGCTTTCTCAAGACATTTCTTTAACAAGCCGTATATGATGATAGACAGTGCGAATAAGCGATCCATCGAGCAGTTAGTTGACAAGTATGGGGTTGCTAGTGTGGCAAGCGTGATGTATCAGACCATGGCTAAAGATCGGCAAGAAGATGAAGAATACAAGGTTAAAAACCCGATGGCTTTCTTGACCTCGCTATTAAAAGAAATTAATGGCGAAATTCAGTACCCAATGATTGGCGAACCGCCGGAAAACATCGAAGCGTTAATAGACAGCTTTAACCATGAAGAGATGGAGAGTTACGAACGTCTGCTCAAGGAATATGACAAGGATATGCTTCACATAGCACTCCAAATCGCCGCAAGATACGCTGAAACAAATCTGTTTGGCTATGCGCGAAGGGTATTAGAAGATTGGAGGATGCAGGGTATTAGAACGCCTGAGAAATATGCGGAAAGCATTAAACGGTGAAGGGTGTAGGCATGCCCACAAAGTCGGCAAAGAGACAAGCAACTCACCAAAGTATTGTAAACGGATGATATAATAACAGTTAAAGTACTATTAATAGCCCAGATGTAGCTAGGGGAATGAGAACATGAAAACGATATTGACCTATGTCCTAGTTGTTATTTTGTTGCTATATGTACCAGCTTGTAGCAATATCGCTCAAGATCCAGCAGCCTCAACAGTCTCAACAAAAAAGGTTAGATTGACATCGTGGGATTATGACGATTTTTATTTCTGGGGAGCAACAATCACATATCCAGAAGATTGGGTCATGTCTTCTTATGGACTCGGTGTTACTACCCTTTCCTTTTACGAAGAATCACTTGGAGCTGCTCCGTATATTAGGTTCAGCGTTGATGCTCTTGAAAGTGACCTAGGAGTCAACCCTGATGAAGCTGACAATTACTGGGATAGCTTTGTTTCAGAAGTAGGGGGAGATGCGTACACTCTTGTTGGGCAGAATAACCGAGGATATTCCAAGTTTGTTAAGTATAATTATGTGCACACAACTGATAATAAAGACTATATCGTAAACTGTACTTCTTTCCTTGCGACCGACAGTATTTTTACCGTAGAGATGTGTTATGCGAAGGATACATCGAATGAGAGCTACTATGACTCAATATTTAGCCACGCAGTCGGCTCATTTTATGTGGAAGAAAGCACGTCAACTACCACCACTACAACGACGACAACTACAACAACACCAACCACGACAGAACGAGTATCCACAATCGTAGTCGGAGAGGTGATTGATTTCGATGACTGTCAGATGGTTATCACTGAGTTTAAGCTTATAGAAGATACATTCGGAGAGCCTTGGATTAGGGTCACATATGACTGGGAAAATAACAGTGACGACACATTCTCTCCGTATATTACTTATACATTGTACGGATTTCAGGATAACGTTCAAACAAGACTAAAAACTTCGATCTATTCATTTCATCGCTCTGTCTTTGAGATGGGGCGCAAGAAGGTTCTTGTCAAGCCAGGAGGTAAAGTCAAGGATGTTTACGACATCGTTCCTATAGATGATATTAATAAACCTCTCTTAATTGAATTATCGAGGTATCTTAATGGGAAGTTAGAAACGCTTTCGTTTACTATTGAAGATTTGAACGATTACAAATAAATACGCCGTTTCTCTCAATAAGCTAATATGACGCCTTATAAAGGGAGTGAAATGAGTTGAAACGGTAACTTTTGGCGTTTTTTTGTTTTGTGTTGCAAAAATGACACAAAACGTGTACTATCAGGATGCAACGAGAGTTGTACATGCAATATTACAACGCCCCAAGTTGCCCCGTAAAATTCCCTGACTATACGAACCCCACAGTAAAGGGGACCTCGGTGTTCAGGGAATCTGTTTTTTAAGAAGGATGCAAACATGAAAACAGCTATTCTCATTGACGGAGCATTTTATCTCAGACAGGCAAAAAAAATATGGAAAAACCAAACACCTGAAGAAGCGGCAGCGACTCTAGCAACCTACTGCAGAGCACACATAGCTAGGGCAAAAATCGATAATCGCAACTGTGATCTATACCGCGTATTTTATTACGATTGCCCACCCGCTCATCTGCAAACTCAAAATCCCGTTAACGGTGAACACATTTTGTATTGGAAAACTCCTGAAGCAGCGTGGAGATTATCTTTCTTTGACGAACTTAAAAAGAAGCGTAAAACTGCTTTAAGGCTTGGAGAGATGGATTCCAAAAATCCCGTTTGGTTGCTTAGAGGTCGCCGCTTAAAGCAGTTATTAGCTGGATCGATTACTGTTGATGACCTTGAACCTGATGATGTCGAACTTGAAACGAGGCAAAAAGGGGTCGATATGCGGATTGGCATGGATATAGCTTCTTTAGCTTACAAAAAACAAGTTGAGCAAATCATATTGATAGCCGGAGATAGTGACTTTGTGCCGGCAGCAAAACTTGCACGTCGTGAAGGTATTGACTTTATCTTAGATCCTATGTGGGTCAACATAAAAGATGACTTGTTTGAGCACATTGACGGGAAAAGGTCAATGATCAAAAAACCCGATTCGAATGGGAAATTTGATGGGCACATTATTTTCCCTAGACTGACATCTGCTCGTACTGAAAACTTGTCTCATGAGAAAACCTAGTAAATACACTGATAATGAAGCTCGTAGGCAAGCAATAATAGATTTAACTAGTCAGGAAACGAAAACGATCTGAAAGTGTTGAAATAAATGCGTTAGAATAGTTTTATTATCGTACTGATACCGTAAATATTCCCTGCGGTTAGATTCTAAAAGGTGCAAGGTATGTAGCAGGCTAAGTTGCGGAGGATGACACCTACAATAGATAAATTATCTAGAAAGCAATACACACTTCTAATACGAAAACGGCAGACCTAACAGATTAAAGATATCTTTGACAGCTTCATGCTTTCTCATCTGCTGAGCGCTTATCCCTTAACCTCATATTTCTCTCTCGTCCGTACCACCTCACCGTCTGCGCCGTACACGTTCTTTACGACAGGTTCGACGACTAACCGATACCCAAGCACCCTCAGCATCTCCTCAAACACCGCAACGCTCATCAGACGCTGACCGTCCAGTCTCGCCCGAATTGTGTTTCGGTCAACACCCAACATGTGAGCCAACGCTGGGGTGTTCACATCTTCAGCCACCATAATTTCTTTCAAAATCTCAACTTCGCCTACCGTGCCAATATAATCACTACGACCACCGTAATCATCTGCATGATTGGTGTTCTTCTCATTCATTTCAAATACATCATGATGCGTTTTAGTAAGAGATGATCCGAGACCGAGATCATTATCTGCTCTTCCTCCAACCTCAAATTTCTTCCGTATTCTAACAATCTCACCGTCCGTGCCGTAAACATACTTAACCATGGGTTCAACAATCAGCCTATATCCAAGAGCCCTCAGCATCTCCTCAAAGATAGCTACGCTCATACGCTTCTGATTGTTCAACCTCTGCCACACAGCGTTGCGGTCAATGCCAATCATGTTAGCTAAGCCCGTGTTGTTCACGCTCTCTGCCGCCATGATCAACTTAACGATCTCCGCCTCGTTTGTAGTCTCTAAATATTCACCTCTAGGATCAGACGGCTCATATTCCTTTTCATCCATTTCAAACAGATCATGATTTGTTCTAGTAAGAGATGATCCGAGACCGAGATCATTATCTATTTTTCCTCCAACCTCAAACATCTCCCGTACTCTTACAACCTCACCGTCCGTGCCATGTACGTTCTTGATTTTTGGCTCTACAACCACTCTGTAGCTTAATGCAAGAGCCATTTCAACCAACATCGGTACACTCATCCGCCTCTGGCTGTTCAACCTCTGCCACACCGAGTTACGGTCAATACCGATCATGCGAGCCAGTGCCGGGTTGTTCACACCCTCAGCAACCATGATCGCCTTAATAATCTCTTGCTCGTTCACAACACCAACCGCACTAGTTCGATTAATGCCGTCATGGTCATTTTTACCTACACGATCCATGCGCTCTTCACCGTTAGTGCTAGCTATACCAACATCTGTACCATTCTTGTTCATTTTCCCACGCTCCCTGTCCGATCCAACACAGCACGTATTATCTTTGCACAATATATATCTCAATGTCCGGACTTGCGCGACTGATATGATGCTGTAACCCCTTGTTTCTATGCTGATTGTATCCTCTTTTACCATAGGGTACGATTCTAAATAGTGCAATATGGCACAAAACCATATTGCGAAATATGAATTCCAGAACAAATATAATCCTTGTAACCTTAAAATCACAGGGGTTATACAATGGTGATCCGCTGAGGGATCGAATCCAAGACCCCCTGATTAAAAGTCAGGTCGCTCATAACTGTGTTGAGAAAGGTTTTGCTTCTTAAGAATGCCAGCATGTCATTCAATGGTCGTTTGCGGGAGACTAACAGTACAGGCTAGAAGCAGAAGATTTTCGTTTACGATGCCTCTATCTTAGTTTTAGTTAGGCTTGTTGCACGAGATTTTGGTACATCTTCATGAGCTCTGCCACGCACTCAGAACTAGTCATTGTTCGCCAGTCAAAACCGTAGGCCGTCATCACTGCCTTGTCGTTTTCAATATGGGCATTTCTTAATTCTATTGGCATCGTGAGTTCGTCGTAGAGGTCAGCTAAACTGGAGTCTGGGTAGAGCTCACGTGCTTTTAGAATCATTTCTGCAGTTTTCTCTACCTTCGTTCTTTCTTCATCAGAAGGCGATGGCCAGGGGAAATTATTGTACACAATCTTTGCAGAATAGCGATAACGCATCTCTAACCTTCCCGCAACCACCCTCATCCAAGCCATATGAACATTTGATGTCAATATTCCAAACTCGAATAAGCTTGCTTGTGGCATGATAAAAACTAAATCAGACGCTAATGTTCGACGATTCATGAAACCAATCGGTATATATTGTCTGCGTTCAGAAGAAACCTTTGGTATTAGTAAGTAATCTGAATCGGGTATATTTTCAACGTGAAATCTAGTAGGGGTATCTGCTATTTTTCTCGTTCCAGGACTTTTACTTTTTAATCTAAATTCTCTGACATTTCTGACTCTTTCTAAGCATTTTGGCATTTTCCTCAAAATATTAGGTGGACAGTCGCCTAACCATAAACAATATCTTGGCTTTCTATTTATGAATTCATATGCTCCATACCAAGGTCTAAACCACTCTCTGCTAAGAGGCTCATGTAAAATAAAATCTTCCATTTCTTCTTTGGAAAACAGATAGTTTCCATCATCTATAGGCTTGTTACCAATTCCAATTTCCGGAACATCCGCTAGCGGCTTATTCCTACTCTCGATAAAAATGTTATCGCCCTCAACCAAATATGCGTTAATATGGCTGGCTTTCTCCTTTTTCGTTCCAGAACTGTAAATAAATTTTTCGTGTCTTTCTTTTTGTGAAAATCCTATGATTACGACATGTACATGAGCCTTCATGCTCGCTTCGCTGTCCCATACAAAACTTTGGTAAGCAAAGTTAATCACAATCCCGTATTTTTCGAATAGAGGTTGCCAAAGTATCGCAACCTGCTCTCCTTGAGCGATAGAGTTCGTAGAAACAAAAGCACATTGTATGTTGGTTTGATTTATGTAATCACATGCTTTCATATACCAAGCGGAAACGAAATCAAGGTTACCTACTCCTTTGAGATTGCCAAACACCTCGTACATGTCATCTTTTTGAGGAGAGTCCATCATTCGTGCACCCACAAACGGAGGATTACCCATAATGAAATCCAATTCGTTTTTAGGTACGACATCTTCCCAGTCCATTCTTAAAGCATTGCCTTCAACAATATTCGGATACGTTTCTAAAGGCAAGAAATCAAGATCCATGTTGACGATGTCTTCGGTTTCCTTCATCATTTGCGATTCGGCAATCCAAAGAGCCGTCCGGGCTACCGATACGGCAAAGTCATTAATCTCGATCCCATAAAACTGACTGATGGATACTTTGATGGGGTTTTTCACAGCACCGATCAATACCTGTTTTCCGAGTAACTCTTTCAGAATCTCATTTTCCAGCTTGCGAAGTGAAAGGTATGTTTCAGTCAGGAAATTTCCGCTTCCTGCTGCCGGATCCAAGAACGTCAAAGAAGCCATCTTTTCTTGCAATTCTTCATAACGCCTCTTCTTTGTCGTAAGAGTTTTTAGAGCCCTGATTTCTTTGAATTCCTCGCGGAGATCGTCCATAAAGAGCGGATCAATTACCTTGTGTATGTTCTCGATAGACGTGTAATGCATACCTCCAGCTCTTCTTGTCTCCGGGTTCAGAGTGGACTCGAAAACTCCTCCAAAAACAGTTGGGCTGATATTAGACCAATTAAATCCAGCGGAAGCTTTGTTCAAGATGATGTCGATGATTTCATCACTGATTCTCGGTATAACGACATCATCTTTTTCAAAAAGACCGCCATTGACATAAGGAAAGGCCAACAAGTCTTCCGACGCGTAAGGGTCGCGCTCGTTCTCTTCTTGGTCTAATACTTTAAAGAGCTTGAGCAACGCTTCCCTGAACATGGATTTTGAATCTTTGTGTTTTGCCAAGTAGTCATGGAACATGTTATGGCGGCCGAACAGACCGGCATCTTCGGCATAAAAACAAAAGACTAGACGGACACAAAGGATGTTCAGATCTTTCTGCGTCTCCTCATCGTCAGGGTCATTGTATTGTTTGAGCAGGGCATCATAGAGAATCCCCACGAGTTCCCCTGCTTGTATCGATACTTCTGTTGCCTTTTTTATGTAATGGTTGCCTTCGTCCACGAGGAAATTTAGTCGGTAGTAGTCTTCTTCCAGATCCTTTAGAAAAACAACCTCTGCCGACCCGCCAGGCTTTTCCATATCGAAAATATGGAACTCTTTGAAGTTGGATACAACAATCCATCGCGGCCTGTCAGAATAGGGTATTTCAATCGCATAGCGTTTTGCTTGCTGAAATGGTGTGAGAAAAGAACCGTCCGATTGTTTGATTGGTTTTGTCAAGTCTTTATCGATTGATTTTTGTTCAATCAAGACATGAGTCGAGGGGATGCGTCCGTCGATGAAGCTCGTGTTATCCAGCATGACTTTATCTTCGAATATGATAAAGTCGGCAGGATTTTCTACGCCATAAACTTCGTTTAAAAGAGTTATCCAAAAGGTATCTGAGTCACCCTTTTCGTATCCTCTACCTTTCCATCTTTTGGCAAATTCTCTTGCTGCTTTTCTCTGTTGTGCCTGTGTCAACATGTGTTCACCTCATTAAAAAACCAGCGACATCTGGACTTCTTTATTTCATACCCTAGTCTAATTTGCTCCATTTTCCCTACGAGAAATTCGGCGAAAACGTCGAGCCTGAGCCACTCACAATTATTTAGAACCATTCTATCATCATTTGGGATTTATCTATTTTTCTTGAGCTCGCAAGTGGGGTGTTTGTGAGGTGCAAAGTTGAAGCTGTGATTATCGACTAGCAATGATCTATGAGGATCGAACGAATGAATTTTGAGACATATGTTGAAAAAGTGAAAGAGCAATTTGCGAAAAACTGGAAGACTCTCTCCCGGAAAAATATTGATGAGTATTGCGAGACTGAAGAGGTTCAGGAAGTTCTAGCCGAAAGATTTCAATTCTATCTTCAGCCTGATAGTGTGCTACATGGTACTGGAAGTGTCGCATCAGTCGCTCATTGCCTTGCAATGATGTCTTGATCTAGGCTGTTCGTACGAAAACGAAATACGTGAGGAAAATCACGGTGCTTAATAATTCATAGCAACCTTTCAGAGGTTTTATGTTTCCTTCTTCGGTACAATGGTACCAAGGGGGTGCGCCATGAAAATTCAATACTGTTCATATGATCGGGAAATAAATATTTCTGATTTGGATGAGTTAGGAGAAGTTGTTTGCACATATCTTTCTGACCCGCTGGGTTTTGAGCATTTTGATCTCAATATTATTGATTTGAATTCTAAGGAAGTTTGGGTATCGTCGAAATATGAAGAGGGTAGTATAGATAGCGCTAACGACCTTAGATCAATAGGAGAAATGATAAGGAATAGCGCCTCTTGTTTAGTACTCATCATAGCGCCAATGAATATTATTTACAGGTACGCCCCTGATCATAGACCTGTTTCACAGACGGGTGGTATACGTGAATACACTTCTAACAGAGCGCTGAAAGATGTGCTTAACATGGTAAATTTAGAAATGTCATACGTGTCGGATTTTTCGACATCTTTAGCCTATGCTGCGTTTATCCATAGCGATATTGATGAAACACCTACATCGTCTTTCTACATTACTACTACTGGTGCTACTGATGAAGACTGGGTCAGTATTTACGATGCTAAAGATAGCGACAAGACAGTCTTTGCACGAAAGGGAAGTACGCGCACCTATTTAACGACCATTAATAATATGAGTTTCAATGGGTTAATGAAATTACTTGAGATGTCAAACGAATTGAATAAGCCTTCTGAGGAAGAGCCGGATTGGTTGAAGGAGATGCCAATGTTTGATGACAATAAGCAAAACAAAATTATCTCCACCCAGCAAAGTGCTATTGAAGAGGCTCAAAGGCTGATAAATAAAGCTATAGAGAAACTTGATGAAAATAAGTGGTATAAATCAGCCTTGTATAAGGCTGACACCCCCCTTGTGGAAGTAGTTACAGATATCCTTGAGAAATTGCTAGACACTGATCTAAGTGGTTTTAAGGACGAAAAGAAGGAAGACCAAAGAATTTTCATGGATGAGAAAATTTATCTTTTCGAAATTAAAGGTGCCTCTTCAAACGTAAGGCGTGACAATGTGTCACAGCTAGAAAACCATGTGCAGTCGTACATCGAGAGATATGGTATTCCGGAACATACCGTTAAGGGCATTTTAATAATGAACCCGCTCCGTAACAAGAAGTTAGTTGATCGCGAACCTGTTCATGTAAACGAAATTGAATTAGCTAAGAGATACGGTGTATTAATCATCACAACTGAAGTGCTGTTGAGAATGTTCGAAAAGAAGCTTAATGGCTCTATTAGCATGCAACAGATTCTTGCTGAATTTGATAAAACGGGATTACTAAACATCTAAGTTGCAGAAAAACAAACACGTGAACACCCATATTCTGGCACTTTTGGTGAGAACCGGCTTCCTGTTTTTTAGATAATGTATGCCACCTTTCGAGGTGCTTTTTTGTCTGTAAAGGATGATTCAGAGGAGAGATTAGAGCCTAAAAACAAACGAACAACGAAAGAATAATATCGAAGAGGTAATATTCCAAAACAATCCAGGCAAAGCATGACTGAAAACAATACGCATTAAATTATTCTATAAAAATCAAATTTCAAGAATGATATTCTTGCATAAGCTCTTCAGCTCTTTCTCGTGTAATGAGATCACACCAACAATCCCCCATGAGAATGCCTTCATAATATCGATTGCGAACCCAGTTTCCGTTTTCATAAACGAAAAACCAAATCCCATCATCCTTCACAAGATTTTTATATGTTGGGTCATAGTAGAATTTTTCTTTTCCTTCCGACATTTCTATCAACCCTTTCCGGTATCTCTATCGTATCACTTGGTGGATCGAATCATACCGATTTCCAGCGTGCAGCGTGCAATGAACAGATAATAACTTGACGCAAAAAAGCGATTTTTCAGTGAATTATCAGTAGTAAGGTGGCTCTCATTGCTTACTATCAGTCGCTCATGTGGCTATGTATGTCTTTCACTCATTCAAAATCATCTGTGAGCCATGGAATCAAAAGAAAGATGGTTGCCTACTATATATAAGATAATAAACATATAGATAGTATAGATAATGTTACATACACAAGATAAGGTACCTTATATACGCCACTAAGCATACAGATAAGGTATCTTAAATACGCCAATAAGCATACAGATAAGGTATCTTAAATACGCCAATAAGCATACAGATAAGGTATCTTAAATACGCCAATAAGCATACAAGTAAGATACTCTATAAGTGTTAGTAGCATACAGATATGATATATATAAGTTTATTAGCATACAAATATGTTAGGTCGCTAACGCGCAAGCATCGGATTTGGATATCCACGGCCATTCGGGCGTGAATACCTTCATCCCCCGGCTAAACCGGGCTTGTTAGGGGACACCCCTAAAACCCCAATTACACACAATTGTTTACCCATGTTTTTCTTCACGTCTACTAATGAGTCGTATTTCGGCTCTTGCTCGCACAAGCGACTATTATGTGACACATAGGATGCGGGGGGATAGAGGCGGTCGAAGACACGAAAAATCAGAAAAATTATAAAAATAGTATCGTTTTAGTATCACGAAAAAGCAAAAGCCCCATGTATAGGGGCTTTCCGTGTGATGTGGTGGAGACGAAGGGGATCGAACCCTCTACCTCTTGAATGCCATTCAAGCGCTCTCCCAAGTGAGCTACGTCCCCGTGGCGCTTGATTAAATTAGCACAGAGTGTTCGAATCTGTCAAGCAGTCGATGAAAGCATTGACGAGTAGAGGTTTAACCCATAAAATATACTAGTTGGTTAAAAAATTTTAATGAATAGAGGTCATATATGAGCCACGGAATTTACAAATACCCGCTATACGATGTGCGCGAGATCGTTAATCTGCGCGACATGATTCAACAAAGTGAGAAATTGTACGGAGAACGCAATGCTTATCTTTTGAAGGATCCGATCGCGACACGTCAAGTCGCACCTCGGAGCGAGGAGGCCAAGAATCTTAAGATTGACAGGACGCGTCCCTATGTTGGCGTCACGTTTAAGCAATTCGCGGCGGATGTCCGTGCGTTCGGAACGGCGCTGAAGAACAGTTTGGTCAAAGAGAATAGCCGCGTGGCGATCCTCGCCGAGACGCGTTATGAATGGTACGTCTCCTACCTTGCGGTCGTCAACGGACTTGCTATTGTCGTCCCGCTCGATAAAGAGCAGCCTGCGAACGAGATGATCAATCTCATTAATAGCGCCGAAGCCGATATTTTGCTCTTTTCAAATCACAAGAAAAAAATAGTTGATGAGATCCGTGATGAGATTCCCGGTGTCGAGCATTATCTCAATTTCGATCTTCCGGGAGAGGACGAGTCCGACCTCTATTTCTGGGATCTTCTGCAGGAAGGAGAGAGACATCGGAAAGAGGGTGACCTCACGTACGATACGCTGCCCATCGATGCGGAGGCGATGCAGATTCTGCTCTTTACTTCTGGAACAACGGCGCGGCCGAAAGCTGTCATGTTGAGTCATAAGAATGTCTGCAAGAATCTCATGGGTATGTGCTCGATGCTCTATATCGATGAGTACGATGTCTTTCTCTCGGTTTTGCCGCTCCACCATACGTATGAGTGTACGTGCGGTTACCTTTGTCAACTGTATCGCGGTAGTTGCGTCGCTGTGAGTGAAGGGTTGCGCTATATCCTACAAAATGTGCAGGAGGCGAAGCCGAGCATTATCCTGCTCGTGCCGCTTATGATGGAGGCCTTTCACCGAGGCATCATGAGAAAAGTAAAGGCCGATCCGAAAATGTTGAAAAAATTCAACTTCGGTCTCAAGCTGACAAAAGCGCTCCGCAAAGTAGGCATCGATTTGAGGAAAAAAGTATTCAGCGCCGTCCATGAGAATTTTGGCGGCAATTTGCGTCTGCTGATCGCGGGCGGGGCGTCAATCGACGAGAAACTTCTCGAGAATATGCAGGATCTTGGTATCCACTGTGTTCAAGGATACGGTCTGACAGAATGCGCACCGATTCT
>JGI24707J26582_10003252_pt1 | contig 11806 bp, 9 predicted proteins | sample BioPla1DNA1_FD_26582 | JGI IMG/M metagenome (IMG submission 26582) | reverse complement strand
AAAAAAAAAAAAAAAAAAAAAAAAAAAAAAAAAAGCCGTACTTTGAAAAGAAACTCGTAAGCCTTTAGGATTCGTCGGAAGATAATGATTTGGGGGGCGGCACAAAAGGAAGAGACCAGTCGAGCTCCTGATTGCAATATACACAGCGCTTAAGCGATAAAACCGGTACGTAGCTAACAAGTTTGTGACAGCGGGGACAAAGATAGGCGTCCGAAGTCGATTCGTGAACCGTGTTTTTTCTAAGCGCTCCGTATTTCATTCTCCTTCGTACAATTGTCGTTTTTATTAAATTCATATGATTATCTCCATACTTATTGTATCATAATCAGTTAACAGCTTCCTAAAAAACATGGTCAAAATGTTACGAGAACGACGTTATAAACCTTGTGCTATTTGCCCCGAGTTCTTGCCTGAGGTGCCTGCGGGGTCGACATCACAACGCGATGATTGTCGGCGTTGTAACAGAAACAACCGCAATCACATACGGCTGTTTGAAGGGTAGGTGAGGTTCGTTGCGGGGAAACAACCGCAATCACATGCGGCTGTTTGAGGTCGTTATTTATCCTTGTTTTTATGAAACGAGAGAAATCATTCCCGTGGCGATCGCGAAATAGATACCGAGTGCCGCGGCGTCGACAATAGTCGTTATCAATGGCGCAGCCATGATTGCCGGGTCGATCTTCATTTTTTTTGCGATGATGGGGAGAACGCCTCCAATGATGGCCGCCATAATGACGGTGAATATCATCGCGAGGGCGAGGATCGTAGCGGCGACGATGTCTTTATTGAAGATCATGATGCGGAGAAAACTGAGCGCGGCGAGGACGATGCCGATGATTAGACTCGTCGCCGATTCTTTTGCGATGACTTTAAAAATATCGCTGAACTTGATTTCGCCGAGTGTCATACCGCGGATCATCAGGGTGCTCGATTGAGAACCGACGTTGCCGCCCGTTCCGGTCAACATGGGGACAAACGAGACGAGAAGGGGCATGGTCGTCCATGCGGCTTCGTTTTTCTGCAGGATGAGTCCGTTGATCATTCCTGATACCATCAGGATGAGCAGCCAAAGAATGCGGTTTTTCCCGAGCTCGAGAAAGCTCGTCTTAAGGTACGGTTTTTCTGACGGAGAGATGGCCGCCATCTTCTCAAAGTCCTCGGTCGTCTCGTCCTGTAGAACGTCGACCGCGTCGTCGACAGTGACGATACCGACGAGTCTGTTTTCCTGATCGACAATCGGAATTGAAAGGAAGTCGTAGCGATGGAAAAGCTTGGCGACTTCTTCTCGGTCGACATCGGTCGTTGCGGAAATGACATCTCGCTGCATGATACTCTCGATACGTTCTTCATCATTGGAAAGCAAGAGAGTCCTTACCGAGGTGACGCCTTCCAGCCGGCGTTGTTCATCGGTAACATACAGTGTATAGATCGTTTCGCGGTCTTCGCCGACGGCGCGCAGATGGGCGATCGCCTCCGCGACTGTCATATCTTTTTTGAGGCGCGTATACTCCGCAGTCATGATGCTTCCGGCGGAGTCCTCGGGGTATTGCAGATAGCGATTAATCAGTTGGCGCTTTGCGGGCGATACGAGGCGGAGAATGCGGTTGACCATATTGGCAGGCATTTCCTCGATAAAGTCGACCGCGTCGTCGATGAACAGCTGGTTGAGCATGCTCGTCGTTTCTTCATCGGTGAAGGCTTCGACCACTCGGAGTTGAGTTTCCGATTCTAAGTGAGCGAAAACTTCAGCACTCATCTCTTTCGGCAACATCCGAAAGACAAACGCCGTCTCATCGTCGGGGAGTGTTTCCATAAAGAGAGCGACATCCACTTCATGGTCATGACGAAGTTCATAGATGAGTTTAGCGTAATTTTTATTTGCTAGGAGGTCGGTTAAGTACTCTATTTTCTGCTCATCGTCCATAATTTCATCGCTCATGCTTTTCCCTCACTTTCTCTTCCTCCGAAAAAATGTGATGAACATGCACCACGCCCTCTCGCATTTGTTTAAGACTTGAAAAAGGAACCTGACACGATTTTCCGGTCAGGCTCCTGCATTTACAAGGGTAGTCAGTTGGCCCAATCCCAAACACAATTTTACCACAGTGATGTTTTGGTGCGATGCTTCGTACGAAAGAGGAGCTTGTGAACTCTTTGTAAGATCGGAAGAAAAAGACGCCCCTTTCTCCCGGAGTCAAACGCGACCGGCTCCGGGAGAAAGTGGCTCGTTTGTTTCCGCTCATTATACGAGAGACATCAGACCGGCAGCGATAGCAAAGTAGATTCCAAGAGCTGCCGCATCGACGATGGTTGTGATCAACGGAGCTGCCATAAGCGCCGGGTCGAGCTTCAGCTTTTCCGCGATGAGGGGCAGGATGCCGCCGATGACGGCCGCCATGACAATTGTGACGAACATCGCGAGAGCGAGGATCGTCGCGGCGATGATATCTTTGTCAAAAATCATGACGCGCAGAAAACTGAATACGCCGAGGACAGCACCGATAAGGATACTCGTTGCCGATTCTTTCATAACGACTTTGAAGAAATCACTTATTTTGATTTCGCCGAGCGTCATACCGCGGATCATTAAGGTGCTCGACTGCGAGCCGACGTTGCCCCCCGTGTCTGTCAACATGGGGATGAAGGAGACGAGGAGAGGCATGGTTGTCCATGCGGCCTCGTTTTTTTGCAAGATGATTCCGTTAACCATACCCGATACCATCAGGATGAGCAGCCACGTTATGCGCTGTTTTCCCAACTCGAGAAAGCTTGTTTTGAGGTACGGTTTTTCCGATGGAGAGATGGCCGCCATCTTTCTGAAGTCCTCGGTTGTTTCGTCCTGCAGGACATCGACTGCGTCGTCAACGGTGACGATGCCGACGAGCCTGTTTTCCTGATCGACGATGGGAATAGACAAGAAGTCATAGCGTTGAATGAGTTTGGCGACTTCTTCACGATCAGTATCGGTCGTTGCGGAGATGACATCGTGCTGCATGATCTGTTCGATGCGCTCTTCATCTTTCGCAAGCAATAAGGCTCGGATCGATGTGACACCTTCAAGCCTGCGCTGTTCATCGGTCACATAAAGCGTGTAAATTGTTTCGCGATCCTCGCCGACGGCGCGCAGATGAGCGATCGCTTCCGCAACCGTCATATCTTTTTTGAGACGTGTGTACTCGGCCGTCATGATGCTTCCGGCAGAGTCTTCGTGGTATTGCAAGTAACGGTTGATCAGCTGACGTTTTGCGGGAGAGACGAGGCGGAGGATACGGTTGACCATGTTGGCGGGCATTTCCTCGATAAAGTCGACGGCGTCATCGATGAATAACTCATTAAGCATACTTGTCGTCTCTTCGTCGCTGAAAGCTTCGACGACTCGAAGTTGCGTTTCCGATTCCAAGTGAGCAAAAACCTCGGCGCTCATCTCTTTTGGCAACATGCGGAAAACAAACGCCGTTTCATCATCGGGGAGCGTTTCCATGAAGAGGGCGACATCGACTTCGTGATCGTGACGAAGTTCATGGATGAGCTTTGTGTATTCTTGGTTTCTCAGGAGGCTTGTCAAGTACTTAATGTTCTGTTCTTGATTCATTGTTTCGACGATCATTTCTTTTTCCTCACTTTCTTTTTCTCTGTAAAATGTGGGGGAGCAAGCCCTATACTCTCTCACATTTATGAATTAAAACCCAAAAAAGGAGCCTGACCGATTTGTCGGCCAGGCTCCTGTAAGAGCAAATGGTCAACCGGTCATCATTCAAGTATGGCGATACACTCTATTTCAACTTTCGCGTTTTTCGGCAACTGCTTCACTGCGAAACAGGCGCGTGCAGGATAGGGACTGACGAAATACTGACCGTACAGCTCATTGACAATACCGAAGTTGGCCATGTCATCGAGAAGAACGGTTGTCTTCAAGACGTTTTCAGGTCCGCAACCTGCTTTTTTCAGAATGGCATCGAGGTTCTTCAACGCCAGTTTTGTCTGTTCGATGACGCAGTCAGGCATTTCGCCTGTCGATGCCTCGATCCCGAGCTGCCCCGAAACGAACAGGAGATTGTTCGCGGCAATAGCCTGTGAATATGGCCCTATCGCCGCCGGCGCTAAGTCAGATTCGATGACTTCTTTTGACATATGATTGACTCCTTAAAAACGTTGTATGAGCGTATCCGGCTCTGTCGAGCAACAAGGTTGCGGTCACTCGAACGTATTGCGATTGTTTCTGTCAGTCGGGCTGAAAACTCTGTAGCACAGTCTAACCCCATCCATTAGAATACCACGAACTTAGCTGATCTGGAAGAGCGCTTCGCGGACGATCTCGCAGACCGCAGGATGCGGGAAGACCGTTCGTTTCATCTCGTCCATCGACATTTTCTGTTCGATCATGATGCCGAATGCGAGGATCATCTCCGAGGCGTATGGGGTCATGAGATGACATCCGAGCATATGCTTTGTCTCTTTATCGAAGAGGACGCGACACATGCCTGTTCCTCGTTCTGTCTCCGCTTGATAGCGGCCCGCCCAGCCCATGGGAAGCTCGACTTCGATGAACGGGATTTCTTTCTCTTGCAGTTCTGCTTTCGTGAAGCCGACAGCGGCTACTTCAGGATCCGTATAGATGACGGAAGGAATGGCGGCATATGACATCTTGTCATCAATGCCGAGAATGTGGTTAACGGCTACCTCACCTTCGCGGCTGGCCACGTGAGCGAGCATTTGCCCTCCGATGACGTCGCCGATGGCGTAGACGCCGGGGACGTTCGTCTCAAGCGTTTCGTTGACCAGGATGCGTCCGCGCTCCATCTCGAGCGAAAGGTTCTCAAGTCCGAAACCTGTCGTCGCCGGTCTGCGACCGGTGGCGAGGAGAATATAGTCTCCTTCGACTGATTCAGTCTTGCCGTCCTTCACGAACGTAACAGAGTTTCCAGAAACTTCCGTCACTTGTGCCGACAGGTGGAACACCATGCCTTGTTTTTCGTAGACGTTCTGAAGACGCTTGCCGATTTCCGGGTCGACGTTGCCTGCGATGTGATCGAGCATCTCGATCACAACGACTTTTGAACCGACACTCTGGTAATAGCACGCCATCTCCAAGCCGATGACACCTGCACCGATGACGACGAGTTTTTCGGGCACTTCGGTGAGATCAAGTATTTCCGTATTCGTGATCGCCGTTTTGCCCATCGCGTCAGCCAGTCCCTTGATCGGCGGGACGATGGGGACGGAACCTGTCGCGATCATGAGGCGTTTTCCCTTGTAGACAGCATCGTTTGCCTGAACACAGAACAAATCGCCCTCACGAGGCTGGATTGTCGCTTCGGCCATGACAACCTCGACGCCTGCTTCTTTCATTTGGTTCCTAACGCCTGCCACGAGCTTACGAACGACTTTTTTCTTGCGTTTGACGACAGTATCCTGACTGAAACACACTTTCTCGGACGTGACACCGAACGCTTTACTATCGACAGCGTGACGATATAATTTCGCCGAATTGAGCAGCGCCTTTGACGGGATACAACCGACATTGAGGCAAACGCCTCCAAGTGAATCTTTCTCAAATAAAACAACCGACAACCCAGCGCGGCCGGCTCGCTCCGCCGCGACGTATCCGCCCGGACCTGCACCTACTATCATGAGATCGTACATGACTTAAAACCTCCTTGGTAAATGATTAACCTTGTTCAGAGACACATCGCTCTGATGTCCATCTCCATTGTATATGAGCGCTGAAGATGCGCCAAATAATCTTCTGTAAAAATCAGACCGGTGTTTGCGGCACCGGTCTGCGTGGATGTTGTTAATTTCTTCGACCGAAAAGCTTCATACCTTAGCGCTCTTCACGGTAATAGTTCAATCCCGTGCTCGCAGGCTGAGCGTGCTCTTTGATCTGTTTGATACTCGTCAATATGAGCACGATAATCGTGGCAATGTAGGGGAACATCATGTAAATAGCTGTCGGCAGACCGGGGATCGGAATGCGCATATACATTACCGTCAAGCCTCCGAAGATGATCGACGAATAAATGGCGCGGAGCGGACTCCATGTGGAGAAGATGACCAACGCGATCGCGAGCCATCCGTAGCCGCTGACACAGTCGGTCACCCAGATGCCTTTCTGGTTGACCATCGACATGTACATTCCAGCCAACCCGCAAAGTCCGCCGCCGATGATGGTGGCGCCGTATTTATAGCGGGTGACGTTGATGCCGGCGCTGTCGGCAGTGCCGGGGCTCTCTCCCACGGCGCGAAGCGACAAGCCGCTTCGCGTCTTATTCAAGTACCATCCCATGATGACCGCAATAATAAGCGCGAAATAGACAAGCCAGTTGTACCGGAAGAAAAGTGTCCCGATGAAGGGTGTTTCCGTTAATTTGCCGAAGTTGATATTGCCGAACATAGCTTTTGTTTCTTGGCCTACGGCGACGAATCCGCCGGCTTTATGACCGAGAACTTCACCGAAAAATTTACCGAAACCGGTACCGAAAATCGCAAGCGTCAGACCTGTGACATTCTGATTGGCGCGCAGTGTGACGGTCAGGACAGAATAAATCAGTCCGCTGATGCATCCCATGATGAAAGAGAATATAACGGCAATGATGAGCGGTATCATACCGCCTGTTCCGAACCATTGCTCGGCAAACCAAGCTCCGGCAAGCCCCGCAATGGCACCCATATACATCTGTCCCTCGACACCGAGATTGAGATTGCCCGACTTCTCTGTCAGAATTTCTCCGCTCGTCGCGAGGAGAAGAGGAGTACCTGCCAAGACAGCTGCGTTGATCAGGTTGATGATGACATTCAATACTTTCATGCGGCTACCTCCTTCTGCTCGATGGGTGAGATGTTTTGCTTGCCTCTGAAGACGAGCTTATATTCGATAAAGAACTCGCTGCCCAACATGAAGAACAGGATCAATCCCGTCAAGAGATCGGCGGCAGACGCGGGAATACGCATCGTTGACTGAATAAAGAGCGAGCCTTTTTGGAGCATCGCGATGAAAACGGCAATAGGGATCATAACGAACGGGTTGAGCTTCGCCAGCCATGCTACTGTAATAGCGGTAAAACCTACGCCTCCTGCCGATGTTTCCGTCAAGGTGTGGTTTGCGCCTGCCACCTGCAGGTAGCCTGCAAATCCGCAGAGAGCTCCGGATATGAGAAGTGTGCGAATCTGGATCCAGCGCGTGTTCATGCCGGCGTATCGCGCTGTATTCAGCGAGTCTCCGACGACGGAGATCTCATATCCGTGTTTTGTTTTTGTCAGATAGAAATAGGCGACTACAGCGATGATGAGAGCGAATATCCATCCGATATGAACACCGAACATTCGAGGGAGCTCAACTTTCCCTTCGGTGAACGTGGAAAAGTCAACAATTTTCGGATATGTGCTCATCGGATGTTGCCACGTACGTAGTGATTGCAAATAGATGACGTACTGGATGGCGATGTAGTTAAGCATCAATGTGAACAGAGTCTCGTTCGTTTCCCATTTCGTCTTGAAGTATGCAGGGAGAAATCCGAACAGTGCGCCGCCCACCATTGCAAGAACAACCATGAGGAGATGGAGAGGAATCTTGCCGATATAGTTCTCATTGTTGATCGAATGGATGACGATGTAAGAGCAGAAGATGGCTCCGGCGAGGATTTGTCCCTCAGCTCCGATATTCCAGAATCTCATCTTAAAAGCGAACCCGACGGCTACGCTGGCGATCAGGAGCGGGATTGCGATCCTGACTGTTTCAGCGGTGGCGATCGCCGTTCCGAATGATCCGACGACCATATCACGGTATGCATGGATCGGATTTTTGCCGATGGCTAACAGCATGAGCGCGCCGACGAGCAAAGCCAGAATAAAACAGATGATGTAAACGGCCACTCTCTGTCGTTTCGTGATGCCGCCGCGCTTTGTCATGCGCACAAAAGGTTCTTTCATTGAAGGGTGCATGTCTTGCGCCGGCGGGCACGGTGCGTCAGGCTGCTCTGGCATGTTGGCGTTGTTGATCTTTTGATCTGTCATACGGCGTCTGCTCCTTTCTCTTTGTCAATCGACTGTCCGAGCATAAGGAGCCCGATGTCTTGTTTCGAGGTGACGCGCGGGTCGACAATGCCGGTTACGCGGCCTCCGCTCAAGACGAGCAGTCTGTCGGAGATTTCCATCAGGACGTCAAGATCCTCACCGACGAAAATAACGGCGACACCTTTTTCTTTTTGCTCATTGAGCAAGTTGTAAATCGTGTAGGAAGAATTGATATCAAGTCCTCGAACGGGATAGGCAACCATCAAGAGCCGGGGCGCAGTGTCGATTTCTCTTCCGACGAGAATCTTCTGAACATTGCCGCCGGACAGTCGTCGAATCGGAGTAAAGACATCCGGCGTGACGATCTGCAGCTCTTCTACGAGACGTTCGGCTATTTTGCGAGGCGATTTGCGATCGACAAGGAATCCTTTTTTCTTCCGGTAGTGTTTCAGCATGATGTTATCGACCATATCGAGAGAGGGTACGAGTCCCATGCCGAGACGGTCTTCAGGAACAAAGGCGAGTGCGATACCTTTCTTGACGAGCTCATTCGGATTGAGCCCGACGACGTTTTCGTCTACTTCATGGCCGTCGACAACAGTCCGATAAAGGATGGAGCCGCCCGTGACGGGGTAAAGGCCTGCGATCGCTTCGCAGAGTTCGCGCTGCCCGCTTCCCGAAATGCCGGCAATACCGAGGATTTCACCTCCATTGACTTCGAAATTCACATCATCAAGAGCCTTGCTGCCTTCCTGATCAAGCACAGTCAATGATTGAACCTTGAGAATGGGCTTAACGTTTGTAGGGGCAGGGCGATCGATTTCGAGCGAAACGGAGCGACCGACCATCATATCGGTCAGCGATTGAACGGTCGCATCCTTTGTTTGAACGGTGTCGATGTATTCGCCTTTGCGTAGAACGGTGACGCGGTCGGAGACTGCGAGCACCTCATTCAATTTATGAGTAATTAGGATGATCGATTTCTTGTCTTTTTTCATGGCTCGCATGATGTCAAACAGCTTGTCAGTCTCCTGCGGTGTCAGAACGGCGGTCGGTTCATCGAGGATTAGGATATCGGCGCCTCGGTAGAGCGCTTTGATAATTTCAACCGTCTGTTTTTCCGAGACGGACATGTCGTAGACCTTTTTCTCCGGATCGATCTCAAATCCATATTGATCAGCGATTTCCCGGACATGTTTCGAGAGCGAGCGACGGTTAATCGTCATTCCTCCGGGGAGTCCCAGCACGATATTCTCCGCCGCTGAAAAGACATCGACGAGTTTGAAGTGCTGGTGCACCATGCCGATGTTGAGGTCGAAGGCATCCTTCGGTTGGCGAATGGTTACCGCTTTGCCGTTGACAAATATATCTCCTGCATCGGGGAAATATATGCCGGAAAGTATGTTCATAAGTGTCGTTTTTCCGCTGCCATTTTCACCGAGCAGCGAGAGAATTTCACCACGTCTAAGTTCGAAATGGACATCCGAAAGAGCCTGAACCGTACCGAAGCTCTTGCAGATATGACGCATTTCAACGACATTATCAACTGTTGTCGGTTTCGTATCTTGCATAATGTCCCTCCGGCCGATCTGTATCTCAATATTGTATTGTTAGGAGTTTAGATTTTATGGATCGGCATTTAAAAAAAGCCGAAACGCCTATTGAGTTTTGTGTGATACCCACCGATTCTGGGAACTCGAATTGCGTTTCGGCGATCATGTGTTGAAGAGCACACCGAATTAATCGATGTGCTCTTCACGATAATTAAATTACTTAGTCGGCTTGCGCATCAATACCCTCAAGGATATACCCCCATGAAGGAGCAGATGCCGGCTCAATGAACGTCTCGCCTTCGGCAACGACGGTCTCGCCTCTGACGTCAACGAGCGGGCCTGTGAAGACATCCCAGTCACCTGAGACGATCTTAGCGCGGGCTTCTTCGATCTTTGCAGCCGTATCGGGCGCGACGATCGCATCGTTCAGCGGAGAGACGTCGCAGACGCCTTCCGCAAGACCCTCACCCCAGTCGACGGGGATTTCTTCGCCGGCGATCAGCTTGTTAATGGCGAAGACGAGGTAGCGCGACCAGTCCCAGACGGCGGAGGTCAGCGACGCATTGGGAGCCGCGTCACGCATGTCGGAGTTGTATCCGACGTGGAAGACGCCGGCGGCCTCAGCCGCTGTCGCGGGTGCCGTCGAGTCGCAGTGCTGTCCAAGGACGTCACAGCCTTCGTCGATGAGCGCTTGTGCCAGTTGAGCTTCAAGCGTCGGGTTATTCCAGCTGTGTGTGTACTTAACGGTCATCTTGACATCGGGGTTGACGCTCTTGGCGCCCAGATAGAACGCTGTGAACCCTGAAATAACTTCCGGGAAGGGGAACGCGCCGACGTAGCCGAGCTTGTTCTTTTCGGTTTTCAAGCCTGCGGCGATACCTGAGAGGTAACGTGCCTGATAGATCTTGCCGAAATAGTTGTGAACGTTGTCCAGTCCGGCTGATGCGGCTTTGTAGCCTGTAGCGTGACAGAACTCAATGTCGGGATAATCTTTGGCGACTTTGATTACGTAGTCTTCAAATCCGAAGCTCGTCGCAAAAATGATGTGGCATCCTTGCTCGGCGAGTTCGCGGAGAGCGTTTTCACATGTCTCGTCTTCCGAGGTGTTGAACTTGTTGATGATCTGGTCATCTTTCAGTCCGAGCTCTTTCTGCATCTTCTGTGTTCCGAGATCATGGTTATATGTATAACCCATATCGCTCGGGTCGGTGATGTGGACGAAACCGATCTTGATATTTTCAAGCGAGAGCTTGTCGGGATCATCGGGTTTGACCGGATCATCCGGCTTGTCTGTATCGACCGGATCGCCTGACTCTGCAGGTTTCGACGGATCAGTCTTTACAGGATCTTTTCCGCTATCACACGCTACGACTGTAAAAATAAAGAGCGCGCAAAGCAGAATGGCTAACAATTTTTTGAAATGTTGCATAGTTTTCCCTCCAATTAGGCTTACTGTATTATGAATGATACCATAAATCGCTGACAGTGAACAAGTAAACCATTGTTAAAGAGAACCGATGATTTATCCATCTTATGGTAAGCTGTACACAAATAAAGGCGTGTTACGCTACGAAGGAGATTACCTGATGTCCACAATCCCAAAAAAGAAAAAAGCGAATATTCCTCACCTTATCGGATACACATGCACCGTCTGTCATCGACATTATCCCTACGAAGAAGAGCTGCTGACTTGTCCTGATTGCGGTGATACGGCGATTCTCGATATTGATTACGACTACGATGTTATTTCACAAAATGTAAGCCGCGAGAGCCTCCAAAAGGATCACACGAACAGCATGTGGCGCTATAAAGCTTTCCTGCCTCTGGGGGAGAGAGATTATTCATCGTCACTGCGCGTCGGCTGGACGCCTCTGTACCGGTCGTTGAGACTCGGCGATGAGCTAGGTCTGAAAGCCCTTTACGTCAAAGATGACGGGCTTAACCCGACAGCATCCTTGAAAGATCGCGCGAGCGCCGTTGCCGTCGCCAAGGCGCTCGAACTCGGATATGATACGATTTCCTGTTCATCGACAGGTAACGCTGCCTCCTCCTGCGCCGGCAACGCAGCGCGCGAAGGCTTGAAGACGGTGATCTTCGTTCCCGAGCGCGCCCCGCAGGGCAAATTGGCTCAGATGCTCGTCTTCGGCGCCCAAGTTGTCTCTGTTATCGGCGATTACCGCGAGACATTCAATCTGTCGAAAGCGGCGATCGACAAATACGGATGGTACANCAGAAATGCC
>JGI24707J26582_10003250_pt1 | contig 11808 bp, 6 predicted proteins | sample BioPla1DNA1_FD_26582 | JGI IMG/M metagenome (IMG submission 26582) | reverse complement strand
CGGCGGTATAGCCAAGTGGTAAGGCAGAGGTCTGCAAAACCTTCATCACCGGTTCAAATCCGGTTACCGCCTCCAATTATGCCGGTGTGGCGGAATTGGCAGACGCGCGGGACTCAAAATCCCGTGTCCCCTGGGACGTGTCGGTTCGACCCCGACCACCGGTATTCTTACTTAAACAATTTAACCTTATAAATGATAGAACACTCGTAAATTTTGAAAAACAATATTTACGAGTTTTTTGTATTTTAAATGAAATTATCCCTCGTTTTGTCTGTATTTCACTTATATTAAGACATAAAGACATAATCTGCAGAAATATTAATATTATGGTAGAATGGGCCTAATAAGTAAAAATATGAATGGCTTATAAAGGGAGTTATTAATTGATGTCTAGAGGGATAATTGATAATAAACAGTCTGGTATTGTTGGTGACGTTTTAAAGGATAATATTAAAAAAGGAAGTAAAATTTCAATAGCAGCTGCTCATTTCACACTTTATGCATTTGTTGAATTAAAAAAGGAACTGAGTAAGATTGATGAATTTCGTTTTATATATACTGAACCTTTAAAATCAAGTAACCAAAGTGAAGAAAATATTTCCTTTCTCTATGGTGTAAAAGAAGAGCAACAATATAAAACGGATTTAAACCAAGGTTATGTTGCTAGACAGTTAGTGAAATGGGTGATGAAGAAGGCCCATTTTAAAACGATTGTAGACCAGAAAATTGAAGGTGGCCTTTACCATGTTTCTAACCAAGATGGAAGTCAAATAGGTCTAGTGGGTGGAGCGCCTTTCTCAAGTACAGGATTAGGATTCACTAACTCTACGAATATTTATATAAATAATATTGTAGATAATGAAGAAACAAATAAACATTTACTTAAAAACTTTGATGCAATCTGGAATAACCATGAAATTCTTAAAGATGTAAAGAAGGAGATTATTCGTAAGCTAGAACTTCTATATAAAGAAAATACTCCTGAATTTGTGTATTTTGTAACACTCTATAATCTATTTAAAGATTTTCTAGAAGGAAATCGGGATATTAGTATATTACAGCAAAAAACGGGATTTGAAAACACTGTTATATGGAATAAACTTTATAATTTCCAAAGAGATGGTGTAGTTGGTGCGATTAATAAAATAGAAACTTATGGTGGTTGTATAATTGCTGACAGTGTTGGTCTTGGGAAGACTTTTGAAGCTCTAGCAGTTATTAAGTATTACGAATTAAGAAATAACCGTGTACTTGTTTTAGCACCCAAAAAACTAAGGGAAAACTGGTCGATTTATCGATTAAATGACAATCGTAATATCTTAGCTAAAGATCGCTTTTCATATGATTTATTAAATCATACGGATTTGTCTAGAAAAGCTGGTTATAGCGGCGATATCAATCTTGAACATATCAATTGGGGTAACTATGATCTAATCGTTATAGATGAGTCTCATAATTTTAGAAATAACGAGGCTAGAAATGACCGAGTAACTCGCTATCAAAGACTAATGGATGACATAATAAAGGCGGGTGTAAAAACAAAAGTATTAATGCTATCTGCAACACCAGTTAATAATAAATTGGATGATTTAAAAAACCAAATTGCTTTTATAACAGAAGGTGAAGATGCAGCATTAGCAGAGTCGGCAAACATCAAAAATATCTCCCATACAATTCGAGTAGCACAAACACAATACAATAAATGGAGTAATTTAGATGAAGCGGAGAGAACAACTGAACGATTACTAGATTTATTGAATTGGGATTATTTTAGTTTATTAGATTCATTAACCATAGCAAGATCACGCCGTCATATCGAGAAGTACTACAATATGAGCGAGATTGGAAAGTTCCCTAATCGTCTTAAACCATTAAATATTAAAGAAGAAATTGATGAGAATGGAAACTTCCCATCGATGGAAAAAATTAATAATGAAATCCTCCGTTTGCGTCTCGCAGTATATTCACCGATGCAATACATTTTGCCACATATGAGACAAATTTACAGTGAAAAGTATGATACTCGTGTAGCTAATGGACAAATTTTTAAACAAGCAGACCGTGAAAATAGTTTGATTTACTTAATGAAATCAAACCTATTAAAACGATTGGAAAGTTCGATTTATTCCTTCCGATTAACGCTAGAAAATATTATTCAAAATATTGATATTCATATACAAAAGATAGACAATTATGACCCTAATATTCACACTTCTAATGATATTATGAATATCGATGTTGAAGATCCAGAACTTGCTGATGCGCTTATTGGTTCGAAAGTTAAAATTCTACCGAAAGACGTGGATCTCATTCGTTGGAAACAGGATTTACTTTACGATAAAGAGATATTAGTAAAGATACTTGGTAGGACGAAAGAAATTAAACCAACAAGAGACAAGAAATTAAATCGACTAAAAAATATGATTGAGCAAAAGATTGAATCACCAATAAACAAAGGCAACAAAAAGGTATTGATTTTTACTGCATACGCAGATACGGCTAAATATTTATATGAGAATCTACATGAATGGATATATGAGAACTATCACATACATTCAGCGCTAGTGACGGGTTCCGAGAATCCTAAAACTACACTAAAGATGAAAAATGTTAACTTTAATAACGTACTAACTAACTTTTCTCCTTTATCGAAAGAAAGGGAAAAAGTGATGCCCGAAATGGATGAGGAGATTGATATATTAATTGCAACCGATTGTATATCAGAAGGGCAAAACTTGCAGGATTGTGATTATTTAATTAACTATGATATCCACTGGAATCCAGTACGCATTATCCAACGATTTGGACGTATTGATCGGTTAGGTAGTAAAAATGAGGATATTCAATTAGTCAATTTCTGGCCTTCAATGGAGTTGGATGAATATATTAATCTAGCTGGCCGTGTTAAAAGTCGAATGACAATCATGGATATTTCTTCTACTGGTGAGGAGAATGTAATTACAGAAAATAGTAACGAAATGAAAGACCTCGAATACCGCCGGAAACAGTTAGAAAAATTACAAAATGAAGTGATTGATCTAGAAGATGTGAACGGAACAATCAGTCTGACTGATTTTACGATGGATGATTTCCGAATGGATTTAATGAATTATATGAAAGACAACGGAAATGAAATAAAAGAAGCGCCACATGGTCTATTTAGTATTACAAGAAATCAGAATGAGAAACTACAAGATGAAATCAGTCCGGGGGTTATATTCTGTTTAAAGCAGATAGATAACTTTACAGAATCTAATGAAAAAAATGCTTTGTTCCCGTATTTTCTTGTATATGTGAAAGACAATGGAGAGATTCTATATTCCCAAGTACAAGTAAAGAAAATACTAGATATCTATCGTTCCCTATGTTTTGGCAGTAATGAAGTAGCGGAAGAATTATGTCAGCTTTTTTATGAAGAAACGAATGATGGTAAGCAAATGGAACACTATAAGGACTTATTAGGGAAATCTGTGGATGAGATTGTTGGTAAGATAGAAGAGCAGACTACATTGAACATATTTAGTCTAGGAAACTTAGACAGCCTCATGACGAGTTCGAACACAAATCTATTGGACTTTGAGATTATCTCTTATCTTATTGTGAAATAAAGTCCATTTAAAGAGGGGGCAGGGATTTGGATGCATTTCGTTTTTATGAACAAATTGGTTTAAAGGATAGATTGTCAGCTGTTAAGAAAAAACTAGATAAAAAAATGTTTTATGATTATGCAGATGTAAATAAAAAAGAAAAAAATGTGATTACAAAATATGTGGAGAGGATGGAACTTTCCTTTCTGTTAACACCATCTACCATCAATATACAAGCCTTCATCAATGAGGAATATCACTATGAAGGGGTCATGTTTGTTACGGTAAAGTTGAGAGATGAAGTGACTGAAAAGCACGTAAGAGTGTTGGAAGAAGTAATTCATGGAGCTTTGCCGAATCCCGTTGTTATTACCTTTACGTTTAAGGATGAAATATGTATCAGTTCATGTATGAAGCGGCTAAATAAAGTGAATAAAAATAATGTTGTCTTGGAAACCATACATCGGACAAATTGGTTTTCAGAAAACGATAATGCCAATAATAATACATTTGTAGATAACTTTATACAGTCAATAATGCTTTCAAATTTAAGTTTTACAACCTTTTTTAATTTTTATAAAGATATAGACTTAGCTGTTAAGGCTTTTCAGGATGCAGAAATAATTGGTACTTATAAGGTTATTAAAGATGATAAAGAAAGGCAACAACAAGAAGCTGTCATTTCCCAAATAAAGGATATCGAGCAAGAAATAAATCAATTAAAAGCTGCTATAAAGAAGGAAACACAATTTAATAAAAAAGTAGAGTTAAACATGAAAGTACAACAATTAAAAAAGGAACTGGATAATATTAAGAGTGATGTTGAATAAGGAGAGAGTTTTAAATGGAAAAATTAGATGGAAAAACACTTGATTTAACAAAGGAAAATATTAATACACTTAAAAGACTCTTCCCAGAGGTAGTAACAGAAGGAAAAGTTGACTTTGAAAAACTAAAATTAGTTTTAGGTGAAGAGGTTGATGATCGGAAAGAAAAGTATGAGTTTACGTGGCATGGGAAAGCACAAAGTTTAAAATTAGCACAAACACCTTCAACTGGGACATTACGTCCTGATAAAGAATCGAGCAAGAACTGGGATTCAACGGAGAATCTTTATATAGAGGGAGATAACTTAGAAGTATTAAAGCTTTTACAGAAGTCATATTTTGGAAAAGTAAAAATGATATACATAGATCCCCCATATAATACAGGACACGATTTCGTTTATCAGGATGATTTTCGAGATAATATTAAGAATTATAAAGAGATAACAGAACAAACCGCGAAATCTAATTCGGAAACAAGTGGTAGGTATCATACAGACTGGCTAAATATGATTTATCCTAGAATAAAATTGGCGAGAAATTTATTGACAGAAGATGGAGTCTTTTTTATTTCGATTGATGATAATGAGAAGGATAATTTGTCCAAGATTTGTGGTGAAATTTTCGGGGAAGAGAATTTCCTTGCTACTTTTTCTTGGAGACGTACCGACAATCAGTCGAACATCGGTAACGTCGCAAAAGTTAAGGAATATATTCTTCTTTATGCCAAGGATAAAAAAGCCGTTAAACTAAATAAAATGGATTTGTCTGATAAGGCTAAAAAAGAATATCGATACAAAGACGATAATGGTTATTTTAGGAGAGCAATACTACTTCACAAAACGAGAGGTAGACATGAGTATAAGGTAACAACACCTACAGGAAAAGAATTACATGGTCCGTGGATGATTACGAAACCTAAAATGCTAGAAATGATAGATAATGATGAGATCTATTGGACACAAGGGGGAGAAGAGCAACCTTATGGAAAGATATATTTAAAAGATAGTGAAGGTCAGATCATTAGCGATTGGTTGACCATTGACTTTGGTACAAATCAGAGAGCAGCAAAGGAAATCGAGGATTTATTTAACATTCGTTCTTTTGATTTTCCAAAACCTACTTCATTGATTAAAACATTTATAAAAGTAGCAACAAATAGTAATGATATTATTCTAGATTTCTTCTCAGGTTCTGCAACGACGGCCGATGCTACGATGCAACTTAATGCAGAAAGAGATGGGAAACGTAAATTTATCATGGTACAACTTCCTGAACTGGTAAATGAAAAATCAAAAGCATATGAAGCTGGTTATAAAAATATTTGCGAAATAGGTAAAGAACGGATTCGCCGTGCAGGAGCTAAAATAGTTGAGAAATCAGGGAAATCGGATTTAGATATCGGCTTTAAAGTATTCAAATTAGATTCCTCCAATTTAAAAACATGGGATCCAGATACGGAAAACCTTGAACAAGATCTATTTGATTTACAAGATAACATTAAAGATGGACGTTCAAAAGAAGATTTATTATATGAAATCTTACTAAAGGTGGGTATACCTCTAACTACACCAATTGAGGAAGTAAAATTGAACGACAAAGTAATTTATAATGTCGGATTTGGTGGCGTTCTTTTATGTCTAGAAGATGAAATAGACCTTGATACTGTTCAAGAAATGATTAAATTAAAACCGGAAGATTTTGATACCAAAGTAATTTTTAAGGAAACTGGATTCTTAAATGACTCTGTTAAAACAAATGCAATTCAAACATTGAAGAAAAATGGAATCACTGACGTAAGGAGTGTGTGAAAATGAAATTAAAGTTTCAGTCAGATTTAGCCTATCAACGTCAGGCCATTAATTCGGTAGTAGATATATTTAAAGGGCAAACTGTTAAACAATCTAATTTTACTGTTTCCTTTGGTGAAGATGCTGGAATGATCCAAACAGATAAAGGGATTGGTAACTTTTTAGAATTGACAGAAGAAGAAATACTAAAAAATGTACAAGAAATACAAATTCGTAATGGTCTTCCACGTAGCGAAAAGTTAAATGGAATGAATTTTACAGTAGAAATGGAAACTGGTACAGGGAAAACGTATGTCTATTTACGTTCCATCTATGAATTAAATCAGAAATATGGATTTACGAAATTTGTAATCGTTGTTCCTTCAGTAGCCATTCGAGAAGGTGTTTATAAATCATTACAAATTACAAATGAGCATTTTAAAGATTTGTATGATAACCAGCCGCTAGAATATTTTATTTATGAATCAGATAAACTTGACCGTGTTCGCAGCTTCGCAACGGCAACTTCGATACAAGTGATGATTATAAATATTGATGCGTTCAGAAAAAGTTTTGTTGATCCGGAAAAGGAAAATAAAGCAAATGTGATTCATAGAAATAATGACAGGCTAAATGGGTACAAGCCGATTGAATTTATTCAAGAGACAAATCCATTCGTTATTATTGATGAACCACAAAGTGTGGATACAACACCAAAATCGAAAGAGGCAATTCGTTCATTAAACCCATTAGCTACACTAAGATATTCCGCAACGCACATTGATAAATATAATATGGTTTATCGATTAGACGCAGTAGATGCCTATAATGAGAAATTGGTTAAGAAAATTGAGGTTATGTCGATACGCTCGGAAGAATCTTTTAATGTACCTTATATTAAACTAGTAGAAGTAAAAGAAAGAAAAGCAAAAATAGAATTAGACATAGAGACTCGTGGAAAAGTAAAACGCCAGTCTAAGACAGTGAAATATGGCGATGATCTTTATGATATCTCCGGAGAAAGAGAATTGTATCGTAACTATATCATTGAACAAATTGATTGGACAGAAGGAAATGAATCAATAGAAGTCAACGGAAACTTATTGCGAATCGGTGATACAATCGGGGATATTGATGATGATACGATTAAGAGATTTCAAATACATCAAACTATCGAAGAGCATCTAGATAAGGAATTACGTTTAAACCATCGTGGTATTAAAGTGTTAAGTCTATTCTTTATAGATAAAGTAGCTAATTATAGAGATTATGATTCGGATGGAAATCCGATAAAGGGTAAATACGCAATCATGTTTGAAGAAGAATATAAAAAGCTAATTCAAAAGCCAAAATATCGTACCCTTTTTGAAGATATTGATATCGATGCAGATATTGATAAAGTTCATAATGGTTATTTTGCTCAAGATAGAAAAGGTAAATTGAAAGATACAAAAGGAAATACGATTGCTGATACTGATGTTTATAGCTTAATTATGAAAGATAAAGAGCGATTATTAAGTTTTGCCGAACCGCTTCGTTTCATATTCTCTCATTCGGCTTTACGGGAAGGTTGGGATAACCCGAATGTTTTTCAAATTTGTACGTTAAAAGATTCTAGCGGTACTTATGTCAGCCGTAGACAGGAAATTGGACGTGGTTTGCGTTTGGCTGTAAATCAAAGTGGCGAACGGGAAGCGGATTATAATGTGAATACGCTGACTGTAATGGCCAATGAATCGTATGAAGATTTTGTCGCTAACTTACAAAAAGAAATGGAAGACGATACAGGTATTACTTTTGGTAAGATCGAGCAGCATGTTTTTGCGAAACTTGCTTATATGGATAAGGAAAATGAAGAACCTGTGACACTTGGTTATGATTTATCCAAAAAGCTATATGAAGAATTAAAAGAAAACAATTATATTGACAACAAAGATAAGGCTACCTCTATATTGAAGGAGGACTTAGAAAGTTATTCCGTAAATATACCAGAAGAATTTAAGCCTTGGCAATCGGCGATTTTAAAAGAATTAAAACGAATTACTGAACGACTCCCAATTAAAGATGGAACGAAAAAGAAAAAGGTCAAATTAAACAAAGCTGTATTGAATAGCCAAGAGTTCCTTGATTTATGGGAAAAAATTAAATATAAGACGGTTTATTCTATTGACTTTAATAGTGAAGAATTGGTTAAAAGCGCTGTAAATAGTATTCAAAAAATGAATAAAATAGATAAAGTACGAATTATAAGTAGAAAAGATGCTATCTCATCAATGGATCGCTTGACAGGTTTACAAGTAGATACATTAAAAGAGGGTGTAGAAGATTACACAGTCGTTAATCATACATTGCCAGATGTTATTACGGAGTTACAGAACCGAACAAATTTAACTAGAAAAACAATCGTTGAAATTTTAATTGGAAGTAAACGGCTAGATGATTTTAAGAATAATCCTCAGAAATTTATTGAGGAAGTAACAAAGATTATATTGAGGGAAATGAAGCTGACTTTGCGTGATGGAATTAAGTATCACAAAATGGATGATGAGTACTATGCGGTGGAACTATTTCAAAATGAAGAATTATTAGCCTATCTTAATGATAACGCAGTAGAGAGTTCAAAATCACCATATGATTATGTTATCTATGATTCAGATATCGAAGAAAGTTTTGCGAAGCGATTTGAAACGGATGAAAATGTGAAGGTATATGTTAAATTACCGAACTGGTTCAAGATTGAAACACCAATTGGAAACTATAATCCGGATTGGGCTGCAGTTATCAATAAGAATGGGGAAGAAAAGCTCTATTTTGTACTAGAAACAAAAGGAACAGATATAGAAGAATTCTTACGTACTCCTGAAATAGCAAAAATTGAATTTGCTAGGAAGCATTTTGAAGCAATTGATATGGATGTTGATTTTGAAGGTCCTGTGAATGATGTTGATAAATTTCTATTGGACGTTGCACGGAGTTAACTATTAAGGGTAATAGTATAATATCTACTATTACCCTCTATTACAATTAGGGGAGGATATTAGTGGAAACCAAAACATTAAATAAAAAAGGCTTATTTTATAGTGGATTATCAGAAAAAAATAATTATGACGATAAAACAAAAGAATGTATTGAAAATACAGTTGAGAATTTATTAGATAAAGAAACAAGTATAAATAGACCGGGAATGCTGTTAGGGAAAATTCAAAGTGGAAAAACGAGAACCTTTATCGGTATCACTGCTTTGTCATTTGATAATGGCTTTGACGTAGCAGTTGTACTTACTAAAGGCACAAGAGCTTTAGCACAACAAACATACGAACGATTGAAATCTGAGTTTAGCGAATTTTATCATGAAGATGATATTCAAATACATGACATTATGAACTTACCTGATAATCTAAGTCAATGGGAATTGGATCAAAAGCTAATTTTGGTTGTAAAAAAGGAGAAAAATAATCTAAACAGGTTGCATCACGCTTTATTTGAACAATATCCAGAACTATCACAGAAAAAAGTATTAATCATCGATGATGAAGCGGATTTTGCTAGTATAGGTTTTTCAAAAACGAAACAAGAAATCATTGAGATTAATGTTCTTGCAGGGCAAATCGATGAAATAAGAAAAAAACTACATGACAGTGACTTCTTACAGGTAACGGCAACGCCATATTCATTATATTTACAACCAGATGATTTAAAAATTGAGGGATCTTCTAAGGTGTTTACACCAATTAAACCTGCTTTTACTTCACTTGTTCCAGTAAATGACCATTACATTGGTGGAGATTATTATTTTGAAGAAAGTGAAAATGAAGATTCTGTTGCTTCAAGATTATACCAACCAATTGTAGAGGACGAGCTTTTAGTATTAAAAAAACAAGATCGAAGGAAATTTAAAATTGAGGAATCACTTACTAGTTATAAAATAGATTCTCTCAGGAGTGCAATAGTCAATTTTATAGTCGGAGGTGTCATAAGAAGATTACAGGAACAGAAAAAAGATGAGCGGCCAAAAAAATATAGTTTTATTGTTCATACAGAACAAGGAAAGGCTGCACATGAATGGCAAGAAACAGTCGTTAATGAATTGAAATCTCTATTAAGAGAAGCAGTTGATAACGATCCAGTGCTATTTAGTGATTTAATATTAGAGTCATATAAAAATCTAGAAGAATCTATTACGCTATTAGATTGCTATATGCCATCTTTTGAAGATGTAAAGTTTGAAGCCATAAGGGCATTAAAGAAAGATTATCTTATGATAACTAAGGTTAATTCTGAGAAAGATGTAAGTCAGTTACTTGATGAAACAGGTCAATTAAAATTACGAACACCACTTAATATTTTTATAGGTGGGCAAATTTTAGATAGAGGAATTACGATTGGAAATCTAATCGGTTTTTATTATGGCAGAAATCCAAGAACTTTCCAACAAGATACAGTATTACAACATTCACGTATGTTTGGCTATCGTCCGATTGAAGATTTAGCAGTAACAAGATTTTATACAACTATGAGAATATATGAAGTAATGCAGAAGATGCAAGAATTTGATTCTGCATTGCGTGAAGCATTCGAAAAAGGTAGTCAGGATAATGGGGTAGTTTTTATCCAAAAGGATACTAAAAATAAAATCATTCCTTGTTCACCTAATAAACTTTTATTGTCTCAAACTACTACATTAAAGCCCTTTAAACGACTACTTCCAGTTGGTTTTCAAACTGGATATAAAACGTATATTTCAAATATTGTTGATGAAATTGATGATATTATCCGTTCTAGAAGTAGAGGCACGGATGAACCATTCTTGCTTGATTTAGAGACTGCTACAAAAATTATACATCTAATTAAAAGTACTCATGATGATAAAGCCGGGGAAGTATGGGATGAAGCTTCATTTATTTCTAGTATGGAATATTTGTCACTGAATACTGACTGTGATAATGCGGGAAATGTATGGTGTATTGTACGAGAAGATAGGAATATTAGTAGAATAAGGGAAGATGGAAGATACGAAGATTCGCCAGTTATATCAATAGGGAAAAAAGGGGAATTAAAAGTTGCAAGAGAGGTTGCGATAGATATCCCAGCATTAATTTTACTTCGACAAAATGGTGAAGAAGGAGAAAATAAGTGGAGAGGTACGGCATTTTGGTGGCCTGTTTTAGTAGTACCAAAAAACACAAAAACTGTTATATATTCAAATAAAGTGGTTGAATAATAAGCGTTCTGCACAAGCAGAGCGTTTCTTTTTTTGAGAATACACTTACGTTTATCATATATATTGTGAAAAATAAGTATTATTGATAGCATTAATCGTGAATTAGAAAAGTTATAAGCAAATTATTTATGAAACTTATTAAACTACTTATCCATTTTCAGTATCAATTTCTTGCAAATGATTGTTTAATGAGTGATAATATAATAGTTTATTACAATATTGGGGGGTATATACATGAAGAAAGCACTATTTTTGCTTATGGCATTGCTAGTCTCAATTACTCTAATTGCATGTGGTGAAGTTGATAGTGACGATAGCAAACAAGCTGTCGATACACCAGATGTTGAGGAAACTGAATCTAATGATGACGAAGCAGAAGAGACAGA
>JGI24707J26582_10003249_pt1 | contig 11810 bp, 9 predicted proteins | sample BioPla1DNA1_FD_26582 | JGI IMG/M metagenome (IMG submission 26582) | reverse complement strand
ATCGCCACGATATCGGCTGGTACACCTACTCGTCTCACTAATTGTTGCGCATGGTCTTCACGTGAGAGCACGACTGCTTCTTTTGGAACTTGCCAATCTCTGGTCTCAATCCAACCAGGACTAATCGCATTCACGCGGACCTTTCCTGCTAAGCTATTGGCTAGAGCATGCACCATTGATAAAATCGCGCCCTTGGAAGTCACATAGGTTTCATTATCTGGCATGCTTTGATGATTTCGCGTAGAGGATAAAAAGATTGCTGCACTATCTTGCGTAAAATGATTTTGAAAAGCCGCCATCAAAGCATAACCCGCGACTACATTCACCTTCAACACCTCCAGTAAATCATTCGCACTCGCACCCGAAAGCAGTCCCTTACGATCGATTNCAGCATCATGAATAAAGGCATCGATTTTTTCCGACTGAGTTAAGACAAAATCCACAAACTGGGTCAAATCCTCTTCATTAGCTAAATCTCCAGTAAACAAATGCACATTTTCTTCCACATTCTGCCNTAAATCAGCTAAAGCCTTTTCATCAATATCCATGACAAAAACTTGCCAATTCTTTGAAAAGTGTTGAACCAAGGCANGGCCAATCCCACGCGCACCACCTGTAATTACGATTGATTTCACGCACATCACCTCTCATTTTCTTTTTCTTTAATTATAACACAGCTGCCTATTTTTGATGATTTTCACGCATTGAAAGCATAAAAAAACGCCCTAACCATTATAGCTAGAGCGTTTCTTGATTATTCAGTTAAAAGAGCGACTAATTCAGATAGCTGCATGCCGTTGCTTCCTTTCAGAATGACACTATCTGTTGGTTTTATTTCTTGTTTCACTTGTTCTAAAAAGGCTTGTCGTTGTGCTGGAATAAAGTAAGCATGAGGCACATTCAATTCAGTTAGACGATTGGCTAGTGCTTGCATTTGTTCACCATAAAGGTAGACAAAATCGTAAAGTCCAACAATTGCTTCAGCCATACTTGCATGCATCGCTAAACTATCCGGACCTAATTCCAACATATCAGCTAATACCGCAATTCGGCGACCTGGTAAAGTCAGTCGACCAAAGCTTTCAAGCACGAGATGCATAGCTGTTGGATTGGCGTTATACACATCGCTTAAGAGTTTTGCCCCATTTTTTGCTTGTAACCACTGTGTGCGATTTTTGGTCAATTCTACTTGAGCTAAACCATTTTTGATTTGTTCGCGGGAAAGTCCTAAATAACGACCCACACCATAAGCAATTAAAGCATTTTTGACATTATACCCGCCTAAAACTGGAATGACAAAAGTTTCTTCATCGACTACAAAAGAAGTACTTTCACTGGTTTCATTAGTAATAGCTGCTTGTAAATCGCCTTGTGCCAAGCCAAATGTTTGTACTTCTTGACTAAGAGGCGCAATCAAGTCTGCGAGTAAAGGTTCATCTGCTGGCACAAAAAGCACGCCATCTTTCGCTAGGCCGTCCACAATTTCCATTTTCGCTTTAGCAATATTTTTCCGTGAACCTAAATTTTCTAAATGCGCTTCTCCAATTAAAGTGATAGCCGCCACATCTGGTTGCCCTAATTGACTTAGAAAATGAATTTCACCTGCATGATCCATTCCCATCTCCAAGATTAACACTTCTGTATCGCTTGGCATATGAATCATCGTATAAGGTACACCTAAATCATTATTGTAGTTGCCTTGGGTTTTATAGGTACGATATTTTTGAGCTAACACACTAGCTGTCATATCTTTGGTGGTTGTTTTTCCATTTGAACCGGTAATTGCCACCGTTTTTGGAGCAATTTTTTGTTTATAGTACTGGGCAAGTGTCTGAAAAGCTTTCGTGACATCGGCAACGGGTAACACCACCAAATCACTTGGCACATTGTCCTTCTCTTTTTGCCATAATGTAGCAATCGCACCATTTTCCTTTGCTGCATGGACAAAATCATGACCATCGCGCGTTCCAGGAAGTGGTACAAACAAGCCATCTTTTTCAATTTTACGGCTATCAAACTCCACGCTAGAAATTTCTCGCTCATCTACTATGCCAGAAATCCCCAAGACTTGTGCTATTTCTTTAATTGTTAATTTCATTTTTCTTTGTCTCCAATCTATTAAGGTTACTAAATAGTCACCTGCTAACTTTCAATGAAAAACACCTCTGCAAGATGACTGCAAAGGTGTTTGGGATATTGATCTTACAATTTATCGCCATCGGGAGCTTCTGTAATTAAGGTTTGACGTTGGTTAAAGCGGTTCAAGCCTAATTGAATCAACTCTTCAATTAAATCGCCATAAGGTAAGCCCATTTTTTCCCAAAGGCTAGGGTACATACTAAATTGTGTAAATCCAGGCATTGTGTTTAATTCATTTAAGAATAATTCGTTCTTATTGGTTAAGAAGAAATCACAACGACTTAATCCTGAGCCACCAAGCATCGTATAAGCTTTTTTGGCATATTCTTGTGCTTTTTGTTGCACTTCATCAGGTACTTGTGCTGGAATTTGCATCACAATTTTATTGTCGATATATTTTGAATTATAATCGTAAAAAGCGACATCTTTAACAATTTCACCCGCCATAGTCGTACGAACATCTTCATTACCTAAAACAGCAACTTCGATTTCACGGGCTTCAATTCCTTGCTCGATAATCACGCGTGTATCATATAAGAAAGCTTCATTTAAAGCTGCTTCTAATTCATCACGGTTTTCAGCCTTAGAAATTCCCACGCTTGAACCCATATTCGCCGGTTTGACAAACATTGGGTATAATAAGGAACCTTCGCAATGTTCAAAGATTAATTGTGGATTTTGTTTCCATTGCATGGCTAACACTGGAACATACGGCACTTGTGGAATGCCTCCTGCTTGTAAGACATATTTGGTCATGATTTTATCCATGCCACACGCACTGGCAAGAACTCCTGTACCGACATAAGGCATTTTCAAAGTTTCTAAAAATCCTTGAATCGTCCCATCTTCGCCATTTGGTCCATGTAAAAGTGGGAAAACAATTGTCCCTTCTTCTTTAATCGCACCAGGGTTGATAATTTGACCCGTTTTACCTTCACCTTCCCAAGTTAAGTGCAAGACTTCTTGGCTTTCAGGTTTTTGAGTTAATAACGGTCCTTTTACCCATTGACCATTTTTGGTAATATACACTAATTGAACTTGATAATAATCATAGTAAATTGCGTTTAAGACGGAAAATGCTGATAAAATCGAAACCTCATGTTCAGCACTTTGTCCACCATATAGTAATGTGATCTTCACAAAAATTTCCTCCTATTAATCTGGTGTCTTGCTAAAAACGCCTTTTCTTTGGTATTTTATCACAATTTTAAGTCCTTAACAAACAAAAATAAATAAACATCTTCAAAACCGCTTATTCGAATGTGATCATGTCCTATGTAGATAGCAGTACAAAATGTCCCAAAATGAGGTTCAAGTGCGCCAAGGTATAAATATTTTCCCTAATAATGAATCACCAATCTAAGGCAAAAACAAGCAAATAAAAAAACTTAGTCAGAAAATACCAACTAAGCGAGAAAAAATTTCAAAAATGATTACATCCGTTCACCGTATACAATAAACGCATAAGGCTAGTGAAGTTAAAGACGGTTAGCAATTCTCATTTCTGGGGGTGGTGCTTATGAGTGTAATAACTCTACAACGCATTCTAAAGAAAGGAAATTGCGCAGTGTCTGTTTATGAAGCACTAAGTTTAATGATTGCTTTTGCGACGTTAATCGTGCTAGTGAACAATAAAGACAATAAAAAATAGCCGTCCTAAAACTTTGGCGAGTTAACGGCTATTTCAATATAGTTATATCGCTATCCGTCTTCAAACGGTGCTAACCTTTTTCTATTTACAATATATCATGTTTAGAGAAGAGGTGCAAACGATGCAAACAGAAAATAAATACTGTCACACCTTCAGTAAAAATTCTTACCAAGCTATCATCAAAAATCTTCTTACTACATTCCGTTCATTCAAAAAATCTAGCTCAATTTAAACTTGACATTAAAAATTCGCGAAAAATAGCTTGAAATTTCGCACGATCAGCTGATGNAAATGGTTTTGGCCCTTTCGTTTTTTGTTTGGCCTTGCGCATTTTANCGGATAAATAGCGTTGGTCGAGTAAGAATTGGATGGTTTCTGGCAAATAACGCTTCCCCGAATGATGAAAGACTGCCTGTGCGCGACCTAAAGCTAAAGAAGCCAATCCATAATCTTGCGTAATCACTACATCAGACTTGGCTAATTGATTCATAATCGCATAGTCTGCACTATCTGCTCCTTTATCTACATAGACAAAATGCACAAATGCAGGATAATCTTTACTAGAAAAATGATCGAAACTAGTCACAATCACGACTGGCAAATGAAATTCATCAGCTAGTTCAATCACTTCTTCCTTTACAGGACACCCATCTCCATCAATGACGATACGCATGCTTTCACACCTTCCATCTAATTCTCTCAGCGGTAGGTAAACACACGAATTTTCTCGTATTTGAGCAAGTTGATTGATAACCTTTTGCTTGTAGCTGACCAACCCTTCTCACATCCTTTATGTAATCTGTGTTCAGCGACTAGCCACTTCGGCGTATAAGCCACCCCATCTGGGAAAGTCTTTACTTCTTGGACTTTCCCGATGTGTTGGACAAACCTTATCCGCTCGTGGCTGAACAAGTCGCTTCACATCCTTTATGTAATCTGTGTTCAGCGACTAGCCACTTCGGCGTATAAGCCACCCCATCTGGGAAAGTCTTTACTTCTTGGACTTTCCCGATGTGTTGGACAAACCTTATCCACTCGTGGCTGAACAAGTCGATTTACGATCTTTATGTAAAAAGTCTACCCAATCATCTCGGGTAGACCATCCAGTACTATTCAATTTATAGTAGAGATTTCCTTTTCCACAATGAAATCTCCAACACCTGCAATCCGGCAGTATATGTGTTGCTGGCTGCGTTTGCGAAATAAATTATCGCATTCGGCTCATCGCATGGCTCTACTTTACCACAAGTCACAGGTAATAGCTAGAAAAAAAGAAAAATTGAAGTCGTTTTCTTTGAGATTAAGCTGTTTTTTTTTNTTGTTTTTAGCTAGCTTTTTATAGAGATTTTCATTATAATTAGAAACAGTGTAAAAAGCGTGAAAGAGGTAAATAAAATGTCAAAGAAAAAGCCGATAATTATTGGAGTAAGTGGTGGTTCAGGTAGTGGAAAAACAAGTGTAAGTCGCGCGATTTTCAATAACTTTCCCAATCACTCAATCATGATGTTGGAACATGATTCTTATTACAAAGATCAAAGTCATTTATCTTTTGAAGAGCGATTGAAAACCAACTATGACCATCCTTTTGCATTTGATACGGACCTTTTAATCGAACATTTAGAGAAACTTTTAAATTACGAAACGATTGAAAAACCAGTGTATGACTATGTGGCACACACAAGAAGTACTGAAACAGTCATTCAAGAACCAAAAGAAGTCATCATTCTTGAAGGAATTTTGATTTTGGAAGATAAACGTCTGCGTGATTTAATGGATATTAAAATTTATGTAGACACAGATGATGATATCCGCATTATTCGCCGGATCAAACGCGATATGGTAGAACGTGGTCGTACACTAGATTCTATTATCGACCAATACCTAAGCGTCGTAAAACCCATGTATCATCAATTTATCGAACCAACCAAACGCTATGCTGATGTAATTGTGCCTGAAGGTGGCGAAAATCACGTAGCTATTGATTTAATTAATACCAAGGTTGCAACCTATTTCCAAAAAGCTTGATTCATTCAGGCTTTTTTCTTTTTATAAAAAAACCAGCCCAAAGTACGGACTGGCTAACCATTATAATATTTGATAAATCTCATCTAATGTTTGAATCGTATGTGTTGGTTGGATATTCGCCTTTTGCTGATTGGCATTTAACCAAATCGTATCAATCCCGGCATTTTCCCCACCTTGAATATCTGAAGAAAGAGAATCGCCAATAATCACTGTTTTTTCCAAATCCACAGGTGCAATCTTATGAAACACATGTTGAAAAAACTCAATGCGTGGTTTTTGATATCCAATGGTTTCCGAGACAAAGATTTCTTTAAAATACGGCAATAATTTAGCTGCCTCTAACCGTTGATATTGCGTTTTAGCTACACCATTTGTCACAACATACAAATCCGCCTTCTTAGCCAAGTCAGAAACAATGGCTAAACTATTACCTAAGCGCTGAGAACCTTGATTTAAATATTGGCGGTACTCTTTTTCGACAGCCACACTATCAACTTTTTTGCCTAACTGTTCAAAAAATAGGCCAAAACGCGTATTTAACACCTCTTCACGTGTGCGTTTATTTTCCTCATAGTCTTTCCATAATTGCTGGTTTAAAATTTGATAGCTACTTAATAATTCATCAGTTAATTCATAACCTTGATTGCCAAACAACTTAGATAATCCCTGTAACTCCGCTGCTTTAAAATCAAGAATCGTATCATCCACATCAAACAATAACGTATTATATCTCATTATCTAAAGTACTCCTTTAATCGACTTAATTCATCTAGGGTTAACTTGCGATAGGCCCCACTTGGTAAATCTGTTGGTAATACTAATGGTCCAAAAGAAATGCGCTTTAATCTTTCCACCTTTTTCCCTACAGCAAGAAACATTTTCTTTACCTGGTGAAACTTACCTTCGTGGATTTCAAGCAACACATGATGTGGACTATCCGGTAAAATCGTTAATTTCGCTGGCTTACACAAAGTCCCATCTAAAAAACGTATTCCTTGTTCAAATCTTGCAATATCTTCCATCTCGACTGGTTCTTTTAAGTAAGCTTCATAGACTTTACTTACCTTTTTGCCAGGTTGCAATAAATCATAAGCTAACTGCCCATTAGAAGTAAGTAACAACAGACCTTCCGTATTACGATCAAGCCGACCGACAAAACACAAATCCTCGCGCCAATCCTCTTTTTGTAAACAGTCAAATACCGTATCATAGACCCTATCTTTATTAGCTGTCACAACGCCAGCTGGTTTATTGAGCAGATAATATACTTCTGATGTTTGCAATATTTTGCCTTCTACTTCAATGGTGTGTAGCTGACTATCCACATTGCGTGCTTCATTGTATTCAACTTGTCCATCTACTTTGACCACCCCTCGTAAAAATAGACGCTTCAATACTTTACGCGATGGTCGCAATTGTTCAGTGATTAAGGTTCCTAATCTCATTGCTGCCCCCTATTTTTTTCTAAGTATAGCAAATCCATCTTAAAAAGCAACGAAAAGCGTCTAACTCAAACACTGTCATCCTCCTATCGTTTTAGTCCGTATTTTTCCAACTCGTGCACAAAGGTGGGATAACGTTTATATTCAAGGTAATAGTCTCTAAGAAGGGCTTGCTTATCCACGGATTTTCTTAAATTAACCCTTACCTCAGCAACTAAAGCGACATAGGCAGCACAAAGTTGATAATTATTGCGATTTTTTTCTTCAATTGTTTCCTGAACGTAGCGCGATACTAAATGTTCGACAGTCGAAAAATTAGCTGCTAGTGCTTTCTTATTTCTATCAAAAGAATCACGATACTTCAGCAACAAACTTGCAAATGATTGTACGTTTTTACTATCAACTCCCCGCAATGCATCTACTTTCCTTAATGCACGTCTTAGCACAAATTCTCCCTCAGATGAAACTTTTTTCTTGCTACTATACATAATCAAAAAGATGTCATGAACAGGGGTTAATTCATTTTCTAATAACAAATTATCGTTGCCACATAAATATTGAAGCGTGAAGAGACGACTTTGTGACATGGAATTTTGGATTAACGCTTTTGATTTTTTATAATGCAGCGTATAATCATCGTCAGTCAAGTGTATATTTTGCAGCAATTGTTGTGTTTGATGTATGAATTTGGCCTTAGATTGAACTTGTATGGTTGTCATCAATTCTAGAAAATGGGTAATTGTCGAATCTGATTCAAAGATCCACCAATGACATTGCTCTATCATTTCTTGTGCATTCATTTTTTCAGCTAATGTGCGTATTTTTTCTGCAATTTGGCTGCGAATTTTATGAATGGGCTGGATTTGTTGAATAGCCTGTACACCCGTTTCATAAAGTTGTTNCATCGAATCCGTACTAGTAAGAGAATCAACTAGATGTGTTTCAAGATACTGAAGATATAATTCAGGATGATATTTTACGAATTTTTTGGCAAAGGCTAATTGTGTCTCATCATTATTTAGAATAGAAAAAGCTTCTACTATCAGTTCGCTAGCTATTTGTGTATCCAAATTGCCTAAATAATCTATCCATACGGGTAAAAATACCTGCAAATCCTCTGTATGATTCGTATACATCAGCACATTTTGTAAACCATAAACCACATAATCACTTTGTAAAAACCACTGATACAAAACTTTTGCTCGCTTTTGTCTATCGGTTTGAAGATAAAGTAAATAGGCGTGGCAAATCACATATTGCTTATAATCTAATCTTTCTGACCATTCATCATATAATTCATGAACAGAAATTTTGTCATTTTCCCTGTCTCCTTCAAGCGAAATTTCCAACGTAGCTAGCTCATCAGAAAGAGAATAGGCAATATCATAAGCTTCTTCATCCATACAATGAAAAATAAAATCAAATATTTCTCTTATACTATCCACAATACCTGTAGGATCACTATAAATATTCTCGTCATCATCCTCATACCAATCATCAAAATCAAAACCATAGTCGTAGTCATAATCAGACATCACACTTTCAAGATAGCGTTGCCCAGATTTTATCTGTTCAATTTGAATTAGGAATTCTTGTGCGAGTTGTGATAATTCATCATTTACATCTACATTATTTATTTGGTTATTTTGAAGTTCAAATAATTTTTTTAAGACTGATTCACGTTGATCACTAGGGATTTTTCGTGCTAAATCATGGACAAACGCTCGAAGGTCCGATTCGCTCATCGTTGCTAATTGTTGATCTATATTTTTGATAAATTGTCTAACGTTCATCATGGTTTCCTTTCAGTTTTTTACTATTATAACTTCTCGCTAACAAAAACACCACCCAGACAAGCTAAGTGGTGCTTTGTGTGAAGGGTCGCGAAAAAGAGATACTTTTACGCAACGAATGAATGGGAATTAATATTTACCTCGAGACTTTTTATTTATCATTCTAGTAACAAATCCTACTCCTAGGGACATCATCAAACAGCAAAGCGCTACAATTGGATTGACTGCTTGACTTCCTGCTTTTGGTAATTGACTAGCATTTTGATTGCTTACAACTTTACTTGGTGTGGTTTTCACTGTCACGTTTCCTCGATTATTGATTTTTGGAGGAGTCACTTTGCTAGGAGTTGGAGCATTTACTTTATTCTTCTTGTATACATAAATGACATGTTGCTCCCCTTCTATAACCGTACCTTTGGCTGGTGCAGAGTCTTTTTGTAAACCAACTAATACATAACCATCAAAACGCTTTTCATCCGTTGTATATTTTTCACCAATCGGCACATTATCTTTTACTACTGTAGTTTGACCACCAGGAATTGGGTTACCTGATTCATCCACATAAGTCACATCTACACTACCTTTATGTTCTTCCTCAGCAGGTGTTACTTTTTGATAGACATAAATGACATGTGTGACACCTTCTACCACTTTACCTTTATCTGNTGGCAGAATTTGCATCCATTGCTTTAAATGTATAACCTTCGAATTCTTTTTGAGCCGTACGATATTCTGTTCCCACTGGTACATGCTCTTTAACCAACTTTGTTTTTCCACCAGGTAATGGATTGCCTTGTTCATCCACATAAGTAACATCTACACTGCCGTAATGCACAATTGGTGCTGGTTCTGGATCTGGTTTTACTTCATCTTTTGTATATACATAAATGACATGTAACTCTCCTTCAATTACTTTACCATTTGCAGTAGCTGATTTTGCTGACATTCCTTTAACCGAGTATCCTGGGAAGTATTTTTGAGCTGTTTCATAGATTTCGCCTACTGGAACATGTTTTTTTATAACCATCGTTTCTCCACCAGGTAATGGATTGCCTTGTTCATCCACATAAGTAACATCTACATCGCCATATTTCACTTCTGGAATAACAGGATCTTTCTCATATACATAAATGACTTGTTTGGTTCCTTCAGTGACAATTCCCGTTGCTGGATAGGAGTTTTTATCCATACCTAAGAAGTGATAGCCATCAAATGTTTTTTCTTCTGTGACATATTCTGTACCGATTTCTTCATCTTTTGCCACAAAACTTTCTTGGCCACCAGGTAATTCTTGACCATTTTTATCGACATATTTAACTGTAATAGAACCGAATTTAGGAGCTTGCACTTCACGATAAATATAGATGACATGTTGTAGTCCTTCCATCACTTTACCCGTTGGCGTTGCTGAATACGTTCCCATACGTACATATTCATATCCAGCGAATTCTTTTTGGGTGGTTTGATAATTTGTACCAATTTGGGCATTTTCTTGAATCATGGTTGCGGGTTCTAAAATTTTTCCATTTTCTGTCACATAAATCACATCGACGGAACCTGTTGGCGTGACTGGTGCTTCAACTTTTTCATATAAGTAAATGACATGTTTCATCCCTTCGCTGACAATTCCACTGGCTGCATCTGAATTCTTATCCATTCCCACAAATCGATATTGCGCATCTTTAAGTTCTTCTGTTGCATATTCGGTGCCCACTGCTAAATCTTGTTCAGACACTTTTTGGGTAGGAACTAAAATGGTGCCGTCTGTTAATTTATGCGTAACATCCACATTACCAAAAGTGATAACTGGATTTTTACGATAAATGTAAACAACATGTTGTATCGCTTCTGTGACTTTACCTAACGGATTAGCTGATGCGGCTCCCATGCGTTGGAAAGTATAACCTGTAAACTCTAAAGCTTTTGTTTGATAAGGCGTATCTAATGGTTGTTTGTCTGCAATAACTTCAGTCGCCTTTAGGATCGTACCATCTTCTGCAAGATAAACCACATCGACACTACCGACTTTTGGTGCTTCTGGATCAGGGTTCTTGCTATAAACGTAGATAACATGTTGTGTGCCTTCAATGACTTTCCCTTCTGTTGGACTAGAGGTTTTATCCATACCTTTGAAAGTATAACCCGCGAAGGTCTTTTCTTCTGTCTTGTAACTTTCACCAACAGGAGCGTCTGTTTTGATGTTTGTTAGTTCACCACCAGGTAGTTCGTTTCCTTGTTCATCCACGTATTTCACATCCACGCTACCGACTTTTGGTGCTTCTGGATCAGGGCTCTTGCTATAAACGTAGATGACATGTTGTGTGCCTTCAATGACTTCCCCTAATGATTCCTTATCAAAATGTTCCCACTTATCTTCGTTTATACAAGAAGCGATATCGTTGTAAAGATTGCGATCATACTTTCAGTGCTACTACAAAGATTGTTGATGAAAATTGTTATCTCTCAAATGCATTGAAGTTCGCAATTCTTAATGATTTAAAGCAAAAATGTTCTATGACCGATATTGCTAATCGTTACTTCGTTTCCACTAAAACGGTTGAACGTATCCTGAAGTCCTACACTTATGAGGTGAACCCTTATACCTATCAACTACCTGAATGCTTATTGGTTGATGAATTCAAAGGAACGAAAGATTGTCATTCAAAATTTTGCTTTATTTTTAGTGATGGAGAAACTGGGAAAATCATTGATATTCTAAATGATCGTAGGAATTTTGCGATTAAAGACTATTTTCTGCGC
>JGI24707J26582_10003248_pt1 | contig 11813 bp, 9 predicted proteins | sample BioPla1DNA1_FD_26582 | JGI IMG/M metagenome (IMG submission 26582) | reverse complement strand
GCGCGCCTTCAGCAGGAAACAAATGTTCGAGTCATAAGAGTTATGTGTTCGAGCCGCGTTGACGCAGTTCACATTTATACCGCGTTTCTTGAAGGAGCGGACGGGGTTTTAATTACCGGGTGCCACTTAGGTGACTGCCACTACGTAAACGGAAACGAAAAAACGCTAGTTAAATACAAGTTTATAAAATCGATGCTCGATGAAATGGGAATAGAAGACGAAAGACTTCAATTGCAATGGATTTCCGCATCTGAAGGACAACAATATGCCGCTTTCGTAAATGAAATGACTGAAAAGATTAGAAAGTTAGGGCCGAGTCCTTTCAGAAAACCGGAGGTGATTTGAGTGACAAAAGTTAAAGTCGGAGACAGATTAATCGGTTGGTCGACTAACGAAGAAGTAAGATCAAATGGTGGTTCAGGCGGTTTGGTTACAGCTGTGTTTGCAGCCGCTCTTGAAAAAGGTTTGGTCGATAATGTAGTGGTACTTGAAAAAGCAAATCAATTTGAAGCCGTTCCTATAATTACCGACTCGGTTGAGGATGTATTTAATTCTGCAGGCTCAATGCACATGTTAATTTCAAACCAGACGAAATATTTGCAACAGTTTAAAAATGAAGCATCTATTGCGCTTGCTGTAAAACCGTGCGATATGAGAGGAATTCGTGAACAACAGAAAAGAAATACAATAGATTCGGATAAAATATTTACTGTCGGTTTGAATTGCGGAGGTACAATGGCTCCTTTCAAAATCAGAGAAGTCGTTGAAAGCGTCTACGAAGTCGATCCGGACCAGGTAAAAGGTGAAGAAATCGAAAAAGGAAAACTGATTATTGAAACTTTTGACGGAGAACATCATTCGCATTCCATAGATGATTTGGAAGTAGACGACCACGGAAGACGTGAAAACTGCAGATACTGTACAGTAAAAATTGCAACAAATTCCGATTTGGCGTGCGGAAACTGGGGTGTTATAGGTGAACTTTCGGGACGCGGAACTTATGTTGAAGTTATGACTGAAAAAGGTGCCGAATTCCTTCAAAATGCAATTGATATGAAGTTTGCGGAAGTCGTTGAAGCGCCTGAAAAAGGAACGGAAATACGCGGAAAAGTAAACGGCGTTATGCTTAAAATGGCCGCAAACACCCATAAAGAAGTTTTTAAACCGATCGAAGGTGACAAGCTTGAAGATTTGAGAAAAGAGCTTGAAAACTGTATTCACTGCGGCGCTTGTAAAGAAGTTTGTCCGGTTTGTGCATGCGGAGTCGATGCGAAATGTAACAAATATTACGATCCGACCGACGATTATGACATTTCATTATATCATTTGATAAGGTTTTTACACCTTTCGGATTCGTGTATAGGATGCGGGCAGTGTACAGACGTTTGTCCGGCCGACATTCCGCTTACAAGGCTTTACAGACGCTTTGCAAACCCTGTTCAGGAAGAATTGGATTATATGCCGGGAATGGACGACAGAACACCGCCTTTCTTTTTAACAAAACTTGAGGAGTTGGAATAATGACGAAAACGATAAAATTTTCGGAAAACGTATATACGACGGTTTGTCCGGGTTGCGGTTTCGGATGCGGAGTTTATTTAAGAGAATTGATGCCTGAAGGAGAAAATCACATACTAAATATTGATTACAGAAAACCGTCTCCTGTAAATGAAGGAAAATTATGCCGTTTCGGCGTAAAGCTTCCCGAATATTTCGAGCAAACGGAATACAATTCCGATTCTTTTGAAACGGGACTTAATGAAAAACACATGGAAGCGATTAAAAAAGCGGCAGATGCTCTAAAAGGTGTAAAAAGTTCCGAAATTGCGCTTGTGTCTGCCGGAAACACGACAAATGAAGAGCATATGGCGTTTATCAATTTGGGAAAAACGCTCAACACTCCGGTAAATACATGTGTAAATCACGTTTACAAAGATATAGGAAAATTGCATGTTTACACTTCAGGCAATGTTTCTTATAGCGAGATTGAAAATGCGAAAAAGATTTATCTTTTCGTAAATCCGTATGTGAGCTACCCTCTTTTAACGAGAAGACTCGTTCATGCAAAAAGAAAAGGTGCCGAAATAGTATACTTCGGTCTTAAAAAATTGCCGATTGCATGCAAAAACGTAAAAACGAAACCGTGCGAAAGCCTTTATGAAGTCGATGAATTCAAACCGGACTCGGAAACCGTAATTATATCGGATATTACGCCGTATACGAATTCGAAACGAATTTCCGAAATTGTTGAAATTGCAAATCCGGAAAAAACCGAAGCAAAACTGCTTTTCATGAAGCCTTTTGTAAATTCAACAGGTGCCGGACATTTATCAAGACATTCGAAACAAAAAACGATTCAAAATATAATAAAAGGAATCGAAGACGGAACAATTCGTGTTTTATTCTGCCTTGATACGGATATTATAAATATGTGTCTCAATCCGGAAGTGGAAAATGTTTTGAAAAAGGTTGAAACTTTAATCGTAATGTCTTCAACAATAACACCAATATGCGAAATTGCCGACGTTTTGATAGAAACGGAACCGTTTTATAAAAAAGAAGGAACCGTGGTAAATTCGGAAAGAAGAATAATTCCTATGTCTTCGACTTTAGACACGCCTATAAGAGCTGGTTTCAATCAAATAAACGAAATCATAAAAGCTGTCGGAGGAAATGCAAAATCGTTTGAAGACACAAAAGAGGAAATACTTTCGGAATTCGGGATCGAAAAAGTTGACGAGTTTAAAATCCCGGAAGTTTCAATTAAGAAATATGATGTTGAAAAAGTATCAGACAAACTTGAAGTTTGCTGCCCTGCAGACGAGCCCGATACAAATGCAAAATTCATATACGAATTAAATCCGTTTATGTGGCACAACAGAAAAGACGAAAACGATTATATCGAAATCAGTCCGGAATTCATCTCGGAAATAAAACTGATTAAAGGACATACCGCAGACATAAATTGCGCATGCAAAAGCATTAACAAAACACTTAGATACAAACCAACCGACATGGAAAACGGATACATATTTTCACAAAAGAAACAGCCGTTTGCAAAAGCGCCTGTTGCAAAAGTAAATATAAAACCGACACCGCTCGTCAAAAAACAATAAAAACAAAGGTTTGTAAACAAGATTTGTAAAAACTAAGGTTTGAAAAACTAAGGTTTGAAAAACTAAGGTTTGAAAAACTAAGGTTTGAAAAACTAAGGTTTTTATTGCAAACTTTAAATTTTGAGGTCGATTCGACCTCAAAATTTTTCGTTTCTTTTTCTTTTTTTTGCAAGTTTGCAAATTTTTGCAAACTTGGAGATTATTAAAATTTTCAATAGTTTTCCAATAGTTTTTCATTAATTTTCCAATAGTTTTTCATTAGTTTTCCAATAGTTTTTCATTAATTCCCATTAAAATTTCATGTAAATTATATATAGAAAAAAGAGAATTTATATTAATAATAAATTGCTTTGCAATTCTTTACAATTTTGTAATTCTTTACAATTATTTGCAATTATTTACATTATTTGTAATTCTTTATAATTCTTTATAATTCTTTACAATTATATCTTATGGAAACGTAAAACGGGGAAGTTTTTAAAATGTTTGCGGATTTTACACATATAAGTGAGGGTTTTCATGAATCTTTTCGTGAAGATCCTACATTTAATGAAAGCGAATCGGTTAAAAATGTGCAAGAAATATTGCTTCCGAGTCGTGTTATTACGGGAAAAGATGCAATCGATTATGTTCCCGAAATTTTAAAAAAATTGAAATTGGATAAAACGGTATACATAATAACGGGGAACAAAACTTACGATATTGCCGGAAAACGTGTATGCGAGAATTTAGAGAAGAATAATATTTCTTGCGGCGTGTATAGAGCAAATGAAGCTTCCATGGAAGAAATTGAAAAGATTTTAAAAAGAATTGATACGGAAAAAACGTGCTGTCTTTTGGGAATCGGAAGCGGAAAGTCGATAGACTTGGCAAAGCTTGCGTCAACGAAAGCCGAAATTCCGTTTTTAAGCATTCCGACCGCTGCATCTCACGACGGAATAATATCTGCAAGAGCGTCGATTCACTCCGAAAAAGAGTCAAAGTCGATACAAGCGCAATCACCGATTGCAGTTGTTGCTGATACGGAAATTATTGCAAACGCGCCGTACGAACTTTTAGCGGCCGGTTGCGGTGACGTAATATCGAATTATACGTCGGTTCTCGATTGGGAATTGGCTTCAAGACTTCACAACGAACCATTCAGTACCGTTGCGGCTTCGATGTCGCTTATGAGTGCGGAATTGATTCGGAAATCTGCCGGATTCATAAGACCGGGACTCGAAAGTTCGGCAAGGCTTGTTATACAGGCACTCGTTACAAGCGGAATTGCGATGAGTTTTGCAGGAACTTCAAGACCGGCATCGGGAGCGGAACATATGTTCAGCCACGTATTAGATAAAATTCTTGAAAAACCGGCTCACCACGGGTTTCAATGTGCGCTTGGATCAATAGTAATGCTTTATTTGCACGGAAGAGATTGGACGAAATATAGAGACACGATGACTCAAATAGGAATCCCGACGACAGCAAAAGAAATAGGAATCGATGACGATAAAATAATCGAGGCGCTTATAAAAGCGCCCCATATAAGACCCGAGAGATATACAATACTTGGAAAAGGACTTACAGAATCGGCGGCAATAAAAGCTGCCAAAGTTACGGGAATTATAGAATAAAAAATACGGAAAGAGTTTAGAAAGAGTTTAATTAGATGAAAATATTAATATTTGTTAAATGTGTTTTTTGGTTATTAAATTCAAGGAAACTTGGTTATTAAAAACAAGGGAAGTAGCTTAAATGGTTCAAAAAATAACAGTTATTGGTCAAAGACTTGCAAAAGCGGGAAACGAATTTTATTTTATGGGCGAAATGGAAGAATGCAAGAAGTGCAAAGTTCGCGGAACGTGTTTAAACCTTGACGAAGGAAGAAAATATCAAGTAAAAGACATTCGTTCAAAAAAACTTTTAAACTGCGGACTTCATGATGAAGGCGTTGTTGCTATTTTTGTAGAACCGGCAACCGTTTCAGCATTAATCGATGCAAAAAAAGCAGTAAAAGGTGCACAGTTTACATTTGAACCGATACGATACAATCCGAGAAATGTGCAAATCGATGAAGAATATGAATCGATGTTAAACCCGGAAGGGCTTTTCAAAGGAGACAAATGTACGATATCTGAAATCGGAGAAAGTGTCAATTTAGACGGACAGATATACAAAGTGGCGGAGTTGTTGCCGAGTTTTTAATTACGTTTTTAATTACAACATTTAAATAACAACTTTTTAATTACGAGTTTTTAATTAAGAATTTTACATGTTAATAAAAGAGGGGAAAAAGTAATGGCGGCTAAAGATTCTTTTTATGAATATTATACGGAAAACAGATGGAAAAATTGGATTAACCAAATAAAAGAAAGTAAATTTGAACTCGGAGACGAATCGGAAACCGATGTTTCAATATTTGTGAACATGACGGACGATGTTATTTTGGCATGTTTGAAAGTCATTGCCAGATTCGACAAAGAAGCATTAAATGCGGAAGAAGCATCGGAACAAATCGATAAGATTCAAGATATAGTTATGGCGGAAATTCCGAGTATTTCGGAAGATATAGACATGATGTTGTATTCCGTTCAAGATTCGCTCTGCTGCTCGTTTTATGCATTTCAGTTATATATTGCAGGCGAGTACAGCGTTGACGTCGATATGGAATCGATGATAGAAGAAGCATTTGAAGCGGACGAATCCGAAGATTACGACAAAGCGTTTGAAACTGTTGCTTATATAGGTGCTTCTGTAATTGCCGGTGCATATTTTGATGAAAATATATTGGCAAATATTCCCGATGAAAGACTCGAACTGCCAACTGTAAACTGGCTTGACGGAATCGATACAATTTCGGCCGCAATGGCAGGAACCGACAGTTACAAAGACTTCGACGAAGAAGACGATGAAGAATGAAATTAATAAATTAATATAAAGTTAAACTAATATGAAATTATTTAAAAATGTACAAAAAATTGCCGTTTTGGACATAAACCACGGTGCGCACATAATTTCAAAAAAACTGAAAGAAAATGGCTATGATGCAGTTGCCGTTGCCGTTTACGGAAAAGCGTCGGAAGAGCTGAAGATTAGCATTTCAAAAAAATACAATATAAAATTAACAGACGATGAATCGGTCGTATATGATTCGGATATTGTGATTTCACCGATTCATTTGTCGCCTGAAAACAAATATAAAAAAATTGCAACGGAAAATAAAAAGAAGATAATTACGCATCACGAAGCCGTAGCAAAAATATTGGAAACTGATGAAAATATAAAAAAAATAGAAAAAATAAAAAACAAAAAAGTAATTGAAGTTACAGGAACTTTAGGAAAGACGAGTACTGTTTTTTTATATGCGCAAATCGCATCTTACGAAATGGAAGTTTTAACAAATACAACAAGAGGAATTGAAATATGGAGATTCGGATTTCCTCAAACTGTTTCCAAAAAAACAAGCATTTCGCCGTCACATATTCCGGAAGTTTTAGACAAAGTCTTTAAATCGGGATTAGACCCTGACGTTTTCGTTTTTGAAATATCTCTTGGGCTTACAGGACTTGCCGATTTGAATATAATTACTTCTCTTCTGCCCGAATACAAAATTGCCGGAAACACTCTCGGCTCAACAGATGCAAAGCTGAAATTTATAGATTTTATAAAAAACGAAATAACGGAACAGAAAAGATATAAAAATAAAAACGAAATTACAATTATTGCGGATGAAGAACAAAAAAAGTATATTGAACAAAAAATACAAGATACAAAACAAGATGAAAAACAAAATAAAAAACAAAATAAAAAACAAAACAAAAAACGGTTCAGAATTGTTACTTTTGACAAAAATCCCAACAATTACAAAGAAATTCCTGACAATTGCAAAGAAATCATTAGCAATTGCAAAGAAAACAATTTAAATGATTTATCCTGCTATAATATTTTTCCGTTAAAATCCAATTGTGAAGAAAATGAAAAAGGAAACGAAAAAGAAAACGGAAGCGGAAATATTTTAGTTGTGAATTTACCCGATGACTCTTTTTCGATAGATCTTCAAAACGATTTTGCATTAAAATCGTACGAAATCGCATTTGCGGCAGCGATTACAGCGGCTTTTGAAACGGGAATCGGAAAAGAGCATATAATAAAATCGATTGAAAAGTTTTGCGGAATTCCCGGAAGAATGAAAGAAATTAATGAAAAAGGAATAATCATTTTAGACAATTCCGGATCAGGTGTGAATAAAACATCTTGCTTGTACGGAATTGAATATATATGCAACAAATATTGTAATAACGATAAATATTGTAAAAGCAATAAATATCACTACAACGATAAATACTGCAATAACGATAAATATTGTAAAAGCAATAAATATCGCTACAACGATAAATACTGCAATAACGATAAATATTTCAATAGCAATGAATATCGCTATAACGATAAATATTCCAATGGCGATAAATACTACAATAACAATAAATACCGCAATAACAATAACGAAATCGATTACGAAAAAACTGTTTTTTTGATTATAGGAGAGGAAGAAGAAAACGTATGTGAGGGATTTTCACCTGAAAACGTTTCCGAAGTTGTTGAAAAAACGAAATCTGTTTTTAAAAATCATTATATAATTTATGTCGGAAAAAGATTTGAAAATATAAAAAACAAGGAAACAGATAAAAGAATAGATAAAAAAATAGACAAAAAAATAGATAAAAAAACGAATGTTAATTTTGAAAAAACGATGAAAAAAGCTTTGAAAAATGCTAAAAGCAAGGCGAAAAAAGGAGATATAATACTTTCTTTTGTAAAGTGTTTCAGATGAAACACTTTACAAAAAATTAACAAAAAAAAACTTCTGGCTCAATCAAACGACTTTATACAATTCGTCCGATTCCGGTTGTTTTATTTGAATCGTTTCGTCTTTTCTAATTACGACTCTTCTGTTTTGGTCGGCAACTATTTTGCCTACTTTTGTTGCTTGTATATTTTTATCATTTAGCGCTTTTATTAATTTTTCCGGATTTGGCGTTGTAATAAGCATGCTTCCGCTTGATATCAATTTGAATGGTGAAATATTAAAAAAATTGCAGATTTTTTTAGTCGGAACGGAAACGGGAATATTATCTTCATATATTTCAAATCCTGTTTTTGACGCTTCGGAAATTTCCCAAACGGCTCCGAATATTCCGCCTTCGGTTACATCGTGCATCGAAGTTGCGCCGCATTTTGCTCCTATCAAACCTTCATCAATAACACTTATTTGTGATAAAAAATCTTTTGCTTCATCTACATATTGTTTTCCGATTGCGGGAATTAATAAGTCGGATTTGTCTTTGGCTAAAATTGCAGCACCTTCGAGTCCGAGAGTTTTGGAAACAACGATAGAATCGCCCGGCAAAGCGCCAGATGTTTTTATTACTTTTTTTTCGGAGTATTTTGAAATTCCGATTGCGGTTGTGGAAATTATTGCGGAATTTACGGAATTTGTAACTTCCGTGTGACCGCCAAGTACGAAAACCCCGATTTCATCACACGTTTCATATATGTCGTTCATAATAATTTCAAGGTCGTTTTCGGTCGAAAACTCTGGAAGCAAGATTGTTACTAAAAGACCGAAAGGACGAATGCCGCAAGCTGCAACGTCGTTACATGAAATGTGAACCGAAAGGCGACCGATGTCGTTTGTGGCACCTGTTATCGGGTCTGTAGAAATTGCACACAAACAATCTCCAAGTTTTAAAATGCTTGAATCTTCACCAATTCCTGAAGAAACCAAAATTTTAGAGTCGTTTGAATTTAATTTATCAAAAATTGTTTTTTTCATAACGTCAGGCGACACTTTTCCGACTTTCATGAATTCCATAATTTTATATGCCTCTTTTAGTTTATACCCGTGTTTAGCTATTATATCTTTTCTTTCATATCTCTTGTGTTTTTTCTTTTGGTTTTACTTTCATTTCTTCTTTTATTTCTTCTTTTAATCTTCTTTCATTTCTTCTTTCATTTCTTCTTTTGGTTTTTCCTTATAAAAACCGTATCTGTCGTATTTATAACAATCCAAGCATTCCAGGAGTGCTCTGTTTGAAAGTGTTAAAAGCAAATAGTCGTCTCGTTCGACCGGTTTTGATCCTAAAGCAATTGTTAAAAATTCCGCAAAATCGAAAACTTTAAGCGAGCCCGGAATTTCGGATCCGGATTCGTCCGTTTTTCCTTCGATTATATTTTTCATACAACCGCCGCAGTTTGTAATGATTGCGTCAGCTCCTTTTGATTTTGCAATTTCATGGACATTTGCCGATTGCTTTAGAGAAATTGAAGGAAAATTCGTCCTAACACCGCCTCCAAAACCGCAACATATTGAGCCTTCGGGCGACGGATTTACTAAACTTACGTTCGGAATTGCGGATAAAGCTTTCCTGGGCGTGTCATATATTCCGACCGCTCTTGTTAAATGGCACGGATCTTGATAATAAACTTTAATTTCATCTAAAGAAAAGTATTCTTTTAAAGCGTCCGAATCAAAATTAAGCTTTGACTCCTCGATTAATTTAAAGAAATATTCACTCGTCTGAAGAGTTTCAAACGGCAATTCCCCGAACACTTCCGGATAAATATTCTTAAAAGCTCTGTAACAGCCGGGACACGTCGTAATTACAAGCTTTGCTCCGATTTCTTCGATTGCATTTAAATTTTTAGGACCTATTTTTAAAAGAGGTTCCGTGTTTCCGCTTCCGTTTGCAACGGAACCGCAACAGTATTCAACACCGCTCAATACGGAATAATCGACACCTGATGCCTCCAAAACGGCAATCGTTGCACGTCCGATTACTTGATTCATACAAGTTGCGGCACAGCCCGGAAAATAAAGGACATCAGCCTTTTTCATTTCATTTTTAAACAAAAGCGGAGCCTTCATTTCCCCGATTTTAATATACATATTGTTTTTTGCAAACGGATCTGCAAGTCCTTGAACTTCGGAAGGACCCGACTCCGTCGTATTCTTTTCACGCGCAAGAGAAATCAATTTCCTGCTTCCCAAATTTTCTGGACAAGAAACGGTACAAACGTTACAAGTAAAACACTTTCGGATATCTCCCTTAGGAAGAGAGCTTGCGCCCGATAAATAATCATATAAATCGTCAACGATAGAAAAATCGTCATACTGAGGACAAACATCAATGCATAAATTGCATCTTAAGCATCCGTCTTTGTGTTCTTGAATATAATCCATGACTATACCAACTTAAAATAAGATGTAATAAAATAATAAACGAAAGTAAACAAAAATAAATAAAAAATAAACAAAAATAAACAAAAGAATAAAAATAAAGATAAAAGAAAATAACTAAACGAAATAAATAAAATGAATGTATTATTATGTTACAACTAATATATAAAACAATACAAAAGAATAAAAGAATTAAAAAAAAACACGATAAAATACAAAAAATAATAAATACAGTTTATTTTATAAACTGTATTTATTATCTGTAGACGCAACTGCTTTTATTCGTTCGATTCCGTTTATTTCTTCTATTACGTCTGCAACGGCGGAAGGCACCAATTTTTTCCAACCTTTTGTATCGCCTTCCACCATCAATTTTCTAATTTCGGTTCCTGAAAGTCTTTTTCTGTCATGAAGCGGTGTGCTTCGAACGTCTGCTCCTGCTTCTTTGAACAATTGAATTACGAGCGGATTGTTTGAGTAAACTACTTGAAATTTGGGAGACAGAGAACGAACGTGTGAAACCCAAAGAGAATTAAATTCCAAATCCTGAAGCGGAATAATATAATAAAGCAAATCTATATCTTCCAAAGATTTGCGAATCATTTCAATTCTTTCGCCTGCCGTAAAAGGATCTTTTACGGAATGGCTTTTTTGAGCGCTTCCGATTCCTATAACCAACTCGTCAACTTCATTCGAAATTGTACGAATTATTTTGTCATGGCCGTTGTGATACGGCTGAAAACGCCCGATGCAAAAACCTCGTATCATACGATACCCCCTTAAACAAATTTAAAAATTATTTATTGTCAGTTCCAACTTTCAATTGCGTAAATTCTTTGAATTCTTTAATCCTTTAAATTCTTTGAATTCTTTAATACTTTAATCCTTTGAATTCTTTAATCCTTTAAATTCTTTTGAACCCTTAAATTCTTTTGATCCCTTAAATTCTTTTAATCCTTTAAATTCTTTATAATACTTTGAATATAATTAAAAGATTTTTCTTTATTTGCGCCAAGCGGGGACCCTGCGACTATTTGAGTAACACCTGAATCAATCAAATCGTAAATTCGTTTTTCGCAAGACTCAGGGTCACCCGTGATTGAAAATCGATCTATCATTTTTTCGGTTACAACGTCTTTTAATTCCGAGAATCGCCCTTCTTTTATCATGTTTGATATAATTTCCGACTCGTTTGCAGATATATTATGTTTTTCAAGAACGGAATCGGGAGCTCCGGAAACTATGAATGCGACTACGGGAATTGCAGCGTTTGCCGCTTTTTCGTAATCAGGATCAATCGAAAAACAAGTATAGGCACCGATATCTACTTCATCAAATTGACGAGATGCGTTTTCCGTTCCTTTTTTTATTTGAGATACCGCAAAATCGAAATCCAACGGGTGTGAGCCGTTTATTAAAACTCCGTCACCGATTTCTCCCGCCATTTCAAGCATTTTAGGACCTTGTGCGCCGATATA
>JGI24707J26582_10003243_pt1 | contig 11827 bp, 9 predicted proteins | sample BioPla1DNA1_FD_26582 | JGI IMG/M metagenome (IMG submission 26582) | reverse complement strand
CTATATCAGGAATAATGACGGTATTCGTCTGAGAATCTGTCTTGATGATGATGGTAATCCACGCCAGTATGTATCAGAATACGAATACAAGAAAATCGAAATTAAAGACTTTTCGGGCTTTGAAGATCCTGTAAAGGCCATGCAGGAATGGGACAGTCAAGAAGTATTAAAACCGCTTAGCTTGTTAAACAGTGATTTATTCCGCTTTATACTTATAAAAATTGACAATAATGATGCAGGGATCTTTTTTTGTTTTCATCATATAATTGTTGATGCATGGGCACTTGGCATTATAAAAAATGGTGTCCTGGGGCTGTATAGAAAACTGGTAATGGGAATTGAAGATGATATTCATTCGCATGAACCGTCGTACATTTCGTACATCGAAAATGAGCTCGCTTACAAAGCATCTGATAGATATATGAAGGATAAACTATTTTGGGAACAGCAATTTCATTTTCAACCTGAGGCGACTGTGCTTAAGACAAGAAAGAATAATCTTGTATCAATAAAGTCGAAAAGAAAAACATTTATTGCACCAAAAAAATTTATAAACAAGCTTTAATCTTATTGCCAGGATAATAAAACAACACCATATCCTCTTTTTATCTCTGCTCTGGCAATGTATATAAACAGAACAACAGACAAAGAGAATCTTATTATTGGTACCCCAATTTTGAATAGACTCAACCAAATAGAGAAAAACACGGTTGGTATGTTTATCAGTACGATACCATTATGTATAAAAGTAAATAGCGGAGATTCATTTTTATCCTTTTCGCAGTATATTTCAAAAGAATGTTTATCTTCTTACAGGCATCAAAGATTTCCATATGAACAAATTATAAAAAATGTAAGGGAAAAGTATGGTGTTATTGATAACCTGTATGATATCATTTTATCTTATCAAAATGTCAAAATAAATAATGAAAGTGAACCGAACTGCAATTCCAGATGGCATTTTAATGGAAATCAATCCAACTCACTCACAATACATATTAATGACAGAGACAATGATGGTGTTTTAATCTTTAATTATGACTATCATTCAGATTTGTATTATGATAAAGAAATTGAATTTATCCATCAGCATATTATCAGTCTTTTATGGCATGCATTAGATAATCCCGAAAAACCAGTCTGTAAACTTGAAATGCTTACCGAAAGAGAAAAAAAGAGATTATTATATGATTTTAATGATACCTATGCAGATTATCCAAGGGAAAAAACAATTCATCAACTATTCGAAGAGCAGGTTGAAAAAACACCTGAAAATATTGCTTTAGTATTCGATAATCAGCAGATTACATATAAAGAATTAAATCAAAGAGCTAACTCTTTGGCCAATGTTTTGAGAAATCAAGGGGTAAAACCGGATGATATAGTAGGTATTATGGTAAACAGATCTGTTGAGATGATTATTGGGCTCATAGCTATACTCAAGGCAGGCGGCGCATATTTGCCGATTGAACCCGAATATCCGGAAGAAAGGGTAAACTTTATATTACAAGATTCCGGAATGAATATTATACTAACTGATAATAACAGTGTAAATAAAATTACCGATTGTCATTCAATAAATATATCAAATGAAACAAGCTACAGCAGCAATATGGATAACCTCATTAATATTAACACTTCAAAAGACCTTGCCTATGTTATTTATACATCCGGTTCAACAGGGCGGCCCAAGGGAGTAATTATTGAACATTCTTCAGTTGTAAACTTTGTTGAGGCTGTGTCTAAGTTTATGAACTTTTCGCCAAGCGCTGTTGTTGTTTCTACAACAACAGTATGCTTTGATGTATTTATTTTTGAGGTTATTACTTCCCTGCTTAAAGGCGCAAAAATAATTTTGGCAAGTGAAACTGAGCGAAGGATACCTATTCTAACTGGTGACTTAATATTAAAGCATAAAGCGAATAAGTTAATTACTACACCTGGAAGAATGAGACTATTACTCGCTGAGAAAAGCAATTTCACAAAGTTAATGGATTTAGAGGAAATCTTGTTAGCCGGTGAAGTTTTTCCTTCTGATTTATTAAAAGAGATAACAACTAATTTTAAAGCAAAATTATATAATGGATACGGCCCAACTGAAACGACAGTTTGTGTTTCTGTTAAAGAATTGAATAAAGATAATAGAATAACGATTGGAAAACCTATTAATAATACTAAGTTCTATGTCCTTGATAAATACATGAATCTTATGCCAATTGGAGTACCCGGTGAATTGTATATTGGAGGAGAGGGATTAGCAAGAGGGTATCTGAACAGGCCGGAGCTAACAGCCAGATCTTTTATAAAAAGTCCTTTTAATCCGGATGAGAAGCTTTATAAAACCGGTGATGCGGCGAAATGGTATTCAAATGGAGAAGTGAATTTATTAGGTAGAACCGATTCGCAAGTAAAAATAAACGGTTATAGAATTGAACTTGAGGAAATTAAAAAGAATATTTTAGAAATTCCAGGAATTCAAGATGCGGTTGTTGTAAATCAAACAGTTAATAATAAACAAGCTTTGTGTGCTTATCTGAAAACAGAAGGTGAAGAGTCGCCAGCTACGGTACGTGAATATCTGTCAAGAATCCTTCCGGATTATATGATTCCTTCATATATTACATATGTTACCGAAATACATCTCAACAGCAACGGAAAAGTTGACAGAGAGAAGCTGCCGGATCCATTGCTTGCAAAACAGAAGACTTCATATGTAGCTCCTAAAAACAAAACAGAGGCAGAAATACTAAAAATCTGGGAGAAGGTATTGGGAATAAAAGATATTAGTGTAAACGATGTAATATTTGAGCTTGGAGGAGATTCACTGGACATCATAGCGATTTCCACAGCAATATATAAAAAATACAATGTTACTCTACCTGCGACAGATATCAGAGATGTTAACACAATATCGAAAATGGCACAGTATATTGATAATGATACTCTGCATTCTCCCTTATTAGACGGTAATCTATGTCTGTTAAAAAAAGGGAGGAAGAACCTGTTTTTTATTCATGCCGGGAGCGGTGTTTATATGGGGCTTGGGTTATCTGTTAGAGGCATATTTTAGGAGGCTTTATGGTCATACAAACATGCTTTTTGTTTATTTTTGGTTTATTGGTTTACTTTTTGCCCCTATATTCTTTTTATTGACAGGTATAATTTTTTCAAAAACAAGAATCAATTTGACATGGAAGCATTATTTGTTGTTTATACCGCCAGTTGTTTCTTTTTTCGTGTTGATTACTAATGAATATCATCATTTATTCTTCGTGCATTTTTCAATAAACAGTACTATTGTAGTCTATGGTAAATATTTTTTACTCCATAGTTTTTATTCATACTCATGTATCATTATAGGAATGGGTTATTTACTATACTATTCAATAAAGAACTCAGGTTTCTTTTCAAAGCAATCTATATATGTAGCTGGCGGCTCTGCAATTCCTTTAGTTACTAATATTATGATTACTACAAGAATTATAGAAGTACCCTTATATACAACAGCTATATCGTTTTCTATATCAATGGTATTTATTTCGCTCGCCGTATTCCGTTTTGACTTTCTTAAAGTTGCACCTATAGCATTACAAACTATTGTTGATAGAATCTCAGATGGTTTTATTGTGTTAAATGAAGAATTTCAGGTTATTGATTTCAATAAAGCCTTAGTAACCACATTCAATAACTTAGGAAGTGTACGTAGAAATGAGAACATACTGCATATCTTAGAAAGAACAAGTTTCTCAAAAAAATATGACGAACTCATTGCTATGATAAAAAGCGTGAAAGAAACTCAAACGTCAATTAATGTTCAAAGACATATTAAGGTGAATAATTTTGATAAGCACTTCAAAATCGAGATAACTCCAATAATATCAAAGAATAATTATTTAGGTACGATTATCCTGCTAAAGGACATAACCGAAAGTATTAAATATATTGAAACCATTGAAGAAAAACATGCTATAATGATGGAACAGGAGCGATTAGCCTCTTTGGGGCAGTTGATCGGAGGAATAGCGCATAATCTGAATACGCCTATAATGTCAATAGCAGGTGCCGTTGAGGGGCTGAAGGATTTAGTAAACGAATATGAAGAATCTTTAGGCGACGATAATATAACTATTGATGATCATCATGAAATTGCAGGTGAGATGCGGGTTTGGCTAGATAAAATAAAACCATATACCTCGTATATGTCCGATGTTATCAGTGCCGTCAAAGGACAGGCTAGACATTTTAATCAGACTGTTATGCTTACCTTTACAGTAGAGGAGTTGGTTAAGAGAATCGAATTATTGATGAAATACGAGCTGATGAGATTTAATTGTGAATTAAAAACATTCATAAAGGTAAACAAAAAAACAGAAATCTATGGTGATATTAATAGTTTGGTGCAAATTCTCGATAATATAATTATAAATGCTATACAGGCATACGAAGGGAAAAAAGGTACAATAGAGTTAACAATAGAAAGTAAAGAAGAGGACATTTTATTTACAATCAAAGATTATGCCAAGGGAATCCCGGAGAGCATAAAAGGAAAGCTTCTCAAGGAGATGGTCACAACAAAGGGGAAAGATGGAACAGGCCTGGGAATGTACATGTCTTATTCTACAATAAGAGGATTATTTGGGGGGAAAATGTGGTTTGAGTCAGAAGAAGGGAAAGGAACAACATTTTTTATTCAACTGCCTCATGAAAAACTAAATACCAATCTTGGATGAGGAGTGTTTTACAAATGAGAAAAAAACTTAATGAAGTAAATAGTAATATCAAGATATTAATTGTAGACGACGACCCCGGAATAATTGATTCTTTGTCCATCATGCTAAAAAGAAGCGGTTATTATTATGAAGGAGTAACAGATCCACTGGAATCTATTGAAAAGGTAAAAAGCGGTAATTTTGACTTAATGATTTTGGATTAACTGATGGCGCCGCTTCACGGAGATGAAGTAGTAGAGAGAATTCGTAAGTTTAATACAGATATTTATATATTGATGCTGACTGGACATAAAGACCTGGCACCCCCGTTGGAAACCATAAAAGTCTTAGACATACAGGGATATTGTGAAAAAAGCGATCGCTTCGATCAATTACAGCTTCTTGTCGAATCTGGTATAAAATCCATAACAATGATGAGAACGATAAAGAAATTTCGCGATGGTCTTAATAGAATTCTCAAGGCTGTTTCTAAAATATACCAGTTGCAACCAATTGGAAATATTCTGGGGGATATTCTGTCCGAATTGCTTCCTCTGGTAAGCAGTGAGCATGCGTTTATCATCGTAGATAATATAATAGATTTGGATGAAACAAAAAAGAGCATTTTCAGGGGAATTGGGAAATACAATACAGATATCAATGATTTTATGGCTATGTTGGACTCCAAGCTGTTAGAAAAAATAGGAAAGGCCAGAATTACAAAAAACACCATTATAACTTCTTCTGAGATTATTCTGCCTTTATTGAATGAATATAATGATTCAATCGGAGTAATTTATGTGGAAAGCGATAACAATAATGAAACCGAGATAGCTGACGGGTATAAGCTTCTTGAGATATATGCTTCCCAGGCAGCTTCTTCAGTTAATAACGCCTTCCTTCATTCACTGGTTAATATAAAAAACGAAGAGCTTAATAAGACGTATGAGCAGCTAAGGATACGTTATCTGGATACAATTGAGGCACTAAGACAAGTTGTTGATGCGAAGGATGAATATACATGCGGACACTCTGACAGAGTATCATATTTCTGTGTTAAAATAGGAGAGGCGTTTGAATTAGATGAAGAGGATCTTGAAACACTTAGGGTGGCAGGACTTTTTCATGATGTAGGCAAAATGGGTATTACCGATGATATTCTTTTTAAGAGAGAGAAATTAACTGTAAGAGAATATGATGAGATAAAAAAGCATCCGACAAAAGGAGCGCGCATACTCTCTGTTATTTCCATGTTTAAGGATGTAGTCCCTATTGTAAGGTGCCACCATGAGCGTATTGATGGGAAAGGCTATCCTGATGGCCTTAAAGGCGAACAGATTCCTTTCCTCGCAAAGATTGTTTCGGTTGCAGATGCATTTGATGCAATGATGTCGGATCGGCATTACCGTTCCAAACTGAATTTAGATGCAGCAATCAATCAATTATTAGGTGGTTCCGGAACCCAGTTCGATTCTGAAGTTGTCAGCAAGTTTGTCGGTATGCTTGGAGAATATGCCCAAATGGAGAAAGAAATCGCATACACATTCGGCTAATGATAAAGTACAACAATTGTGAGCAAAGAAGGGTGCAATATGAAAAAAACTAAAATTGTAATTTTGTTAATAGTGCTGACTATGCTGATTTCAGCTTGTGGGTTGCCTCAAATAAAGAGTCCTGGCCCTCAGATAACAGAAAAACCGAATATTGAAAATAGAGATGATGAGCAGAACCATAGCTTTATAAAAGATAAATCTACCGAAGTTATAAAGGCTTTGAAAGACAGAGATATGGAGAAACTGTCAAAACTTGTACATCCTGAGAAGGGTGTGCGCTTTAGTCCTTATGGTTATGTTGATGCTGGAAAGGACTTAGTATTTACTGCATCTGATGTAAGCGGCCTTTTATCTGATTCTACAATATATACCTGGGGAAGCTACGATGGCTCCGGGGATCCAATAGAGCTTACATTTGAGGATTATTATAAAAGATTTATTTACGATGTTGACTTCGCAAATGCAGAACATATTGGATACAATGAAATCTTAGGAAAAGGGAATACTCTTGAAAACAGTGCCGAGGTTTATAAAGGTTCTATTATAGTAGAATATCATTTTCCAGGCATTGATCCCCAATATGAGGGGATGGACTGGAGAAGCCTGAGAATAGCTTTTGAAAAAGCTGAGAATACATGGTATCTGGTTGGTATTATCCATGACGAATGGACAATCTAGACTCTTATACATAATAATTAAAGAGGCTGTCTCAAAATAAGAGATATGTCATTCCAAGCGTAACGTTGGATGACCTCCCATTTTGAGACAGCCTTTTTCTTTGTCCAAAAGGTGAGTTTTTTTACGGATATAAATATAGAAAGAAAAAAGGGGTGAAGAGATGAGCGACGACAATATACTTGCTCTATTAAGAGCAAGAGAGCAGGAAGGGCTGTCGTATCTCCTTGATAAATACGCAGGATTGATGAAGTATATTGTTAAGAATACCGGTATTGAAAATGATGAAGATATGTCCGAGTGTATCAGTGACATTCTTTTTACCATATGGAAGAGAATAAACAAATACAATCAAGCAAAAGCATCATTTAAGACGTGGATTGTAATTATTACCCGCGGCTGTGCCATAGATTATCTTCGTAAATACTCTAAACATAGCAATGTGATTTCATTTGATGATATTAATGAAATACCTGTTTCAGATAATAGCTATCTGAATGGATTGGAAAACAATTTATTATATCTTTTACAAGAGCTCAGCCCGCCTGACAATCATATTTTTTATAAGCGTTTTGTTCTGGGAGAAAGTGTAACTGAGATCGCCAAGGNTATTGGAATAACTCAAGAAAATGTATATAAGCGGATTTCACGAGGTAAGGAAAAACTTAAAGATCTCATGAAAAGGGAGGGATACAGATATGCATAAAAATAGATATTTAGATGAGTTTACAGAAAATATATTGGAGTCTGACTTTTCAATAGAAGCGGTTATGAAGACTGAAATATTAGACAAGACATATAAAAAAATCAAAAAAAACAAATGGGCTTATTTGAAATCTATAGCTGCTGCTTGTATATTGCTTGTGGTTTTGTCGGCATTTATCCCTGACTCACCGGTAAATGCTCTATGCAAAAGAATATTTTCTTTCATTCCCGGTGTGGGTATTGTGCAGAACTCGGATGGGGTAAGTCAGATAAAAGCGGTCCTGAACGAGCCGGTAAAAGTATTAAATGGCGATGAGTTCGTTGAGATTAAAACAGCATATATTACTGATAATACACTTCGCCTCTCCATTAAAACTAATGTTGGTGCTGTTGATGCCGAAGGAATTGAAGATCCGGTGGAGTTTAAGAGATTCTTTGCCGGAGAAACAGCACCAACCCTTTACCTGGTTGGTGTAAACGGGAAAACTAAGTCCAGTCATAGTGTGTGGAGCGGCCCCTCTTTTGAAACCCGTGTTTATTCAATAGATGTAATCTTTAATTTAGATGAAGAGAGCATAATTAACGAAGTGTATAAATTTGAAATGGCCGGATTTAACAAATTGATTGAAATAACCATGTCTTCGGTAAATAGCGGAACAGACCCCGAATCGGTTAGTAATGTAGCGGTAATTGACAATATTATGGTTTTTGCAAATATTAGCAGAGGAAATGGTATTTTAGAGGTTTTGCTAAGCTCTGTTGCCCCGGAAGAGTATAATGATATAAGATTCCACTTGTTTGATCACGAAGCACAGTTATTTAATAACGGTATAAAAGTCATAGATGAAGATGGTATGATATATATGCCTGACGAAAAGTTGCGGGAGAATAACAACGGGAATATTGGCAGCTTATATTTTAATATTCCTGATAAAGTCAAAGGTCTGAAGTTGGTTGTGCCGCAGATTCTGTACAATAAAAGAAATTATGAAAATGGTATAAAAATATCTATGCCCAAAATAGAACATGAGAAAAAAATAAATAAGAAACTGGACTTACCCGGAAGCAATATTATTATTGAAACCGCATCTGTAGTACCTGTAGGCGACCCATTGCTTCCAGATGGGTTTAAAGAATTTGATTGTTTAAGAATAGATGCCGGTGCTGTGGTTGGAGACAATAAAAGAGAAATGGTTTTGAGGGTAATACCAAGAGTTGAGGTACCAGATGGCAGTTTTGGCTATAATAGCACATCTCAAAGTTCCTATGCAGAATTATGGGGTTCCGACCAAAAGGGATACTCAATAACTTCCTTTGATGGCTTGACTTCAACAAAAAAGATTCTGATAAATTTTGATGTAGAGTATGCTATGACAGGACCGTGGATAATTAACTTAAAATAAAAACTTTAATTTTTTTCGGATAAATACTGTGTTTATAAACATTATAATTTTTTGGAGTAATTGACCTGTTTCGGTCGTTATGTTATTGTGGTAAAGATAAATAGTAGTAACATAGTTTTAATATAATAGGAGCATATGATGACAAAAATTGGATTTGACAATGACAAATATATTAAACTGCAATCTCAAAAAATACTCGACCGGATATCTCATTTTGGAGGAAAGTTATACCTGGAATTTGGCGGAAAGCTATTTGACGATTACCATGCATCAAGAGTTCTTCCGGGATTCAAACCTGACAGTAAAGTAAAAATGCTCATGCAGTTAAAGGATCAGTCTGAAATAGTTATCACCATAAGTGCTGATGACATAGAAAAGAGTAAACGTAGAGGAGACCTTGGAATAACCTACGATCTTGATGTATTACGCTTGATAGACGCCTTCCGGGAAATAGGATTATATGTAGGAAGCGTTGTAATAACCCAGTATCGTGCACAACATACTGCAGATATATTTAAAAAAAGACTATTAAACTTAGGAATGAAAGTTTACTTGCATTATCCTATTCCAGATTACCCTTCAAATATCTCACTTATAGTAAGCGACAATGGTTGTGGCAAAAATGAGTATATAGAAACAACGCGCTCATTAGTGGTCATTACAGCACCCGGGCCTGGCAGTGGAAAAATGGCGGTCTGCCTCTCTCAGCTATACCATGACAATCAGCGGGGGATAAGAGCAGGGTATGCAAAATTTGAGACCTTCCCTGTATGGAACCTTCCCCTGAAACACCCGGTTAATATTGCATATGAAGCGGCAACAACAGATCTAAATGATGTTAATATGATAGATCCCTTTCATCTGGAAGCATATGGGGTAACCTCGGTAAACTACAACAGAGATATTGAGATATTCCCGGTATTAAATGCAATATTTGAAAAAATAGAAGGAAAATCCCCTTATAAGAGCCCGACTGATATGGGTGTAAACATGGCTGGCTACTGCATTATTGATGACGAAGTCGTTCGGGATGCTTCAAAACAGGAGGTCATCCGAAGATATTACAGCACATATTGCGCACAGAGACAGGGACTTGCAGAAAAGTCAGAAGTATATAGACTGGAGCTTCTGATGAAGCAACTGGGTGTATCGAGTAAGGATCGTCCAGTAGTTGATGCTGCTTTGCAGCGGGCTGAAGCTACCGGTGCACCTGCTGTAGCTCTTCAGCTTAATGACGGTCGAATTATAACTGGTAAGACTACACCGCTACTTGGTGCTTCAGCAGCACTTCTGTTAAATTCTCTTAAAGAATTAGGCGGGATACATCATGATATACACCTGATTTCGCCCATTGTAATAGAGCCGATTCAAGTTTTAAAGATTAAACATATGGGGAATCGAAACCCACGACTTCATACCGATGAAATATTGATAGCCCTTTCCATTTGTGCTGCAACTAATCCTACTGCTGCACTTGCAATGGAACAGCTTCCCAAGCTCCGGGGTTGTGAGGCACATTCAACTGTTATTCTATCTAAAGTGGATGAAAACATATTCCATAAATTAGGTGTTAATATTACATGTGAACCCCAGTATCAGTCTAAGAAGCTCTATCACAAATAGAATATGCTGTAATCTTAATCAATGGGTATATGTGAAGCGTACCAGTTTTTGTACGCTTTAAGATTGCAGTTTTTTTTGCACCCCTTTAGAGATTATGCAGACTTCGGTAAATCGCAAAACAGATTTTACCGACGAAGGAATGTATGATATAATGCCTGTTTACGGTTAATTTTACTAGGCAATAAAGCATTTAATATCAATAATTGACTAGGAGTGATTTTCATAAAAAAGTACGATACTATAATATTTGATTTAGACGGAACATTGCTTAACACCCTTGAAGACTTGACAGATAGCGTAAATTATGCGCTGGAACTGTATGGATACCCGAAAAGAAGCATTGAAGAAATAAGAAAGTTTCTGGGCAATGGTGTAAGAAAATTAATTGAGCTTGCCGTTCCCGGTGGAATTGATGATCCTTTTTACAATGAATGCCTGGAAGCAAATCAAAAACATTACTCTGAGAATATGAGGAATAAAACAGCACCATATAATGGGATTATAGAACTTCTACAACAACTTAAGGAAGAAAACTATAAACTTGCAGTTGTTTCAAATAAACTTGACAAAGCAGTAAAGGAACTGGTTCAGGATTTTTTTGGGGAGTACATACAAGTAGCTATCGGAGAGACAGCAGATATTTCTAAAAAACCTGCACCGGATACTGTTTTTCAAGCTCTTCAAGAATTACAGTCTTCTGCAGGTAAAGCCATTTATGTAGGCGATTCCGAGGTTGATGTCAGAACTGCAAAGAATGCTGGGACAAAGTGTGTGGCTGTTACCTGGGGCTTCAGAGACAGAGATGTTTTAGAAAGGGAAGGTGCAGATTTTATAATTGATAGGCCGATAGAATTAATGGGAATAATTGGCTAGAATAAATCTATAGATTTCAATATCCATTCTGTAATGTAAACAGCAAAGCAGGATGATAAGGCAACCGTTAACAGGCTCTTTTCTTTAAAAGCAAGTAATATTGCGACAGCTGTACCTGCAATTGCAGAATACAGAGAAGAAGTCGAGGTAAAAATAGCCGGAAAGGTCATAGAACCAAGAACTGCAAAAGGAACATAATATAGAAAGGACTTTATAAAGTTGCTTTCTATTTTTTTCTTGAATATTGCCATCGGAAGCATTCGAACCAAATATGTTATTCCTGCCA
>JGI24707J26582_10003242_pt1 | contig 11828 bp, 5 predicted proteins | sample BioPla1DNA1_FD_26582 | JGI IMG/M metagenome (IMG submission 26582) | reverse complement strand
TTACTAGTATGATTATATAGTTTTAGATGGAAAAGTTAGAAAGTAATTTTCCTTTGATGACAGGATACTAGGATAAGATATTTAGTTTTATTGGATTTGACTAGGAAGTCATAGGATCTAAAAGACCGAGAAAGGTGATTGTATGCATAGAAATCAAACGAAAAAAATTCGGATTGGTGATCGGGTCATCGGTGGAGGTAATCCGGTTCTAATCCAGTCCATGACTAATACAAGAACGGAAAATGCCAAGGAAACCATAGAACAAATCAATCGCCTTACGGATGTGGGCTGTGATATCATTCGTTGTGCTGTACCCACCATGGAGGCAGCCAAGGCCTTTTTCGAGATTAAGAAGAATATTCGGATTCCTTTGGTTGCTGATATCCACTTTGACTATCGACTGGCCATCGCAGCCATGGAACATGGTGCCGATAAGATTCGCATAAATCCCGGGAATATCGGAGGGGATGAAAAGTTACGGGCAGTTGTTCAGGTTGCTAAGGAAAGAAATATCCCTATCCGTGTGGGAGTAAATAGTGGTTCCTTAGAGAAACATTTAATCGAAAAGTATGGCCGGGTAACAGCAGAAGGTCTGGTGGAATCTGCCCTGGATAAGGTAAAGAGAATTGAGGATATGGATTATGATCAGTTGGTCATTAGTATCAAATCCTCGGATGTATTAATGTGTGTAAAAGCCCATGAGTTGATTGCAAATAAGACCAATTATCCACTTCATGTGGGGATTACCGAGGCTGGAACCATCACCGGTGGCAATATCAAATCAGCCCTGGGTCTTGGTATGATTCTTTACCAAGGAATAGGAGATACGATACGAGTATCCTTAACAGGAGATCCCGTAGAGGAAATTAAATCAGCCAAATTGATATTAAAAACCTTGGGTCTTAGAAAAGGTGGCATTGAAGTAGTATCCTGTCCCACTTGTGGAAGAACCCAAATCGATTTAATTCAATTGGCCTCCGATGTAGAGGATATGGTCAGTGATATTGATTTGGATATCAAGGTGGCTGTCATGGGTTGTGCGGTCAATGGACCGGGAGAGGCTCGTGAGGCCGATATCGGAATCGCTGGAGGTCGTGGAGAAGGCCTATTAATCAAGGGGGGTCAGATTGTTCGGAAGGTACCAGAGAAAGAACTATTACATGTATTGAGGGAAGAACTTCTGAATTGGGAGAAATAGATAGCCTCTAAAGGGAGGAAGAAATAATGTTATTCTTTGATGCATTTGTGGGTTTATCTGCAAATCAGGAGTTAACCAGCTTATATGAAGATGTTGAGGTAACCAGAGTGGTTGCCTCAAAACAATCGAAGAAATTATATATTTGTATAAAAAGTACTCACCTGATAGACCGACCACAAATTATAAAAATGCAAGACTTATTAAATAAACAGCTATTTTTACATACCAAAAATAAAGCGATCCTAAAACCACAGTTTGAACTGTCGGCTCAATATGATTTGGCCAACTTATTTCCCATGTATCGGGATACCATTTTGGATGAATTAAGGGAAGAAAGTCTAGTCAATTATATGATCCTTGCCAATGCTGACATCCAAATCGAGGGGATGGAGATGCGTATTGGGGTGACCGATAACTGTGTCATTAAGGATAAGACCCCTAAGCTGAAAGAATACTTAGAGATCTTGTTCCGGGAGCGATTTGATTATGGGGTTCAGGTGACCTTTGAATACCTGGAACCGAAGGAAGAAGAAGTCGATGAGGTTGCCCAGTATAAGGAACGGATGCGATTAAGGTTAATGGCATCTGCTTCACAGGAGGAAGAAGCCAATGCTCAGACCAGTGGAAATGGAGAAGGGCTGGCAGCAGGAGCCTCTGCCTATGGAGAAGTGGCGGTTGGTTTAAATACTGGTGGGCAAAATCTTACTAGCCCGACTCAGAATAGCCAAGTTGGGAATAAAAAGAGTGAGGAAAGAAAAGCTAGGGAAAAGAGTGTCTATGAAAAGGCCAGAAGGACTTATCGTAAGCTGCCCAGTGATCCTTCCCTAATCTATGGTCGAAATTTTGAGGGAAATACGATTCCCATTGCGGATATCTTAGCCGAAATCGGTGAGGTCATCATCAAAGGGAAATTAATCATGATGGAGACCAGGGATATCAGGAATGAGAAAACAGTAATATCCTTCGTAATGACGGACTTTACGGATTCCATTAAAGTTAAAATCTTTGTTAAAACCTTGGAGGTAGAGGAGATAACCTCCCAACTTCGCAAGGGTGGTTTTTATATGCTCAAAGGGATCGCCCAGATGGATACTTTTGAACGGGATATCACCATTGGATCTGTGGTTGGAATTAAGACCATTCAAGATTTTACCACATCCAGAGTAGATAAGGCACCGATGAAAAGGGTGGAACTCCATGCCCATACCCAGATGAGTGATATGGATGCTGTGGTAAATGTAAAAACTCTGGTGAAAAGAGCCTTTGCCTGGGGACACAAGGCAGTTGCCATTACCGACCACGGTGTGGTACAGGCCTTCCCAGAGGCAAATCATGCCTTAAACCCCAAGGATTATGCCGATGAAAATGAGCAAAAGAGGGCTAAGGAATTCAAAGTGATTTATGGAATGGAAGCCTATCTGGTGGATGATATCCAGGAAGTAGTTCTTCATAGTAAGGGGCAAAGCCTTGATGATTCCTTTGTGGTCTTTGATATCGAAACCACGGGATTTAGTCAAAGCAATGACCGGATTATTGAAATTGGTGCGGTAAAGGTAGTCCATGGTGAGATTGTGGACAAGTACTCCAGCTTTGTTAATCCAGAAGTACCCATTCCCTATAAGATCGAGCAGCTTACCGGCATTTCCGATTCTATGGTTATGGATGCCCCTACCATAGAAGTGGTGCTGCCGGAGTTTCTATCATTTTGCCAAGGATCTAGTTTGGTGGCTCATAATGCTTCCTTTGATGTGGGCTTTATTCAAAAAAATGCAGAACGATTGGGAACGGAGATCGATTTTACGGTGATTGATACCGTAGGTTTGTCCAGAATCTTACTCCCAGAGTTAAGCCGCTATCGATTAAATACCGTTGCAAAAGCACTGGGAATTACCCTAGAAAATCATCATAGGGCCGTGGATGATGCGGGAGCAACCGCAGAAATCTTTGTAAAATTAATTGAAATGTTAAAAGAGCGAGATATTTTCAATGTAGACGATATCGATAAGTTAGGGAAGCTTTCCCCAGAAGCCATAAAAAAACTTCCCTCATACCATGCCATTTTACTGGCGAAAAATGATATCGGTAGGGTGAACCTTTATAAGATGGTTTCCCTATCCCATATTGAATATTTTCATAAAAGACCTAAGATTCCGAAGAGTCTTTTGATGGAGTGCAGGGAAGGAATCATCCTTGGTTCCGCCTGTGAGGCCGGTGAGATTTACCGGGCAGTCCTGAAAAATGAATCCCAGGATAAGATAACAAGGCTGGTGGATTTCTATGATTATCTGGAGATACAGCCCATTGGGAACAATGAGTTTATGCTTCGAAGTGATCGTGGGGATGAAAGTAGTATCAATTCCGAAGAGGATTTAAGAGAGATTAATCGAAAAATTGTCAAACTGGGAGAAGAGTTTAATAAACCAGTGGTGGCAACCTGTGATGTCCATTTCCTAGATCCGGAGGATGAAATCTATCGAAGGATTATTCTTGCTGGAAAAGGATTTAAGGATGCAGACAACCAGCCTCCCTTGTATTTTCGAACCACGGAGGAAATGTTGGAGGAGTTTTCCTACCTAGGTAGGGAAAAGGCAGAAGAAGTGGTAATCACCAATCCCAATAAGATTGCCGATATGATTGAAAAGATATCCCCAGTCCGTCCGGATAAATGTCCTCCAGTCTTAGAAAACTCCGATGAAGACTTAAGAAATATCTGTTATGAGAAGGCCCATTCCATGTATGGACCCAATCTTCCCAAGCCAGTAAAAGATCGCTTGGAGCATGAGCTAAAATCCATTATCAGCAATGGTTTCGCCGTAATGTATATTATCGCTCAGAAATTGGTATGGAAGTCCAATGAGGATGGTTATCTGGTAGGATCCCGTGGATCCGTAGGTTCCTCCTTTGTTGCGACCATGGCAGGGATTACGGAGGTAAATCCTTTGGCTCCTCATTATTATTGTCCCAATTGTTATTTTTCCGATTTTGATTCCGAGGAAGTAAAAAAATATGGGGGTAGTTCCGGATGTGATATGCCGGATCGCCTATGTCCTGACTGCGGACAGCCTCTGATGAAGGATGGACATGATATTCCATTTGAAACCTTCCTTGGTTTTAATGGGGATAAGGAGCCGGATATTGACTTGAACTTCTCCGGTGAATACCAGAGCAGGGCTCATGATTATACGGAAGTACTATTTGGCAAAGGATATACCTTCCGAGCAGGTACCATCGGTACCTTGGCGGAAAAGACGGCCTTTGGTTATGTNAAAAATTATTTTGAGGAAAGAGGCATTTATAAAAGGAATGTGGAAATCGATCGGCTGGTACAGGGTTGTGTTGGTATCAGAAGAACCACAGGACAGCATCCAGGTGGAATTATCGTCCTGCCCCATGGGGAGAACATTTACTCCTTTACCCCGGTGCAAAGACCGGCCAACGATATGAACACAAAGACCATTACCACACATTTTGACTACCATTCCATTGACCATAACTTATTAAAACTGGATATCCTAGGACACGATGATCCCACCATGATTCGAATGTTGGAGGATCTGACTGGAATAGATGCTAAGAAGATTCGACTGGATGATGAAAAGGTCTTGTCCTTGTTCCGAGATACCAGTGCCTTAGGGGTAAGCCCACAGGATCTTGATGGATGTGAGCTGGGCTGCCTTGGAATTCCTGAGTTTGGAACGGACTTTGTTATGCAGATGGTTAAGGATACTAAGCCCAAATCATTTTCTGACTTGGTAAGAATCTCTGGTCTTTCCCATGGTACGGACGTGTGGCTGAACAATGCCCAGACTCTGATACAGGCAGGAAAATGTACCCTGGCAACTGCCATCTGTACCCGAGACGATATTATGACCTATCTGATTGCAACCGGAGTGGAGCCGGGAAAAGCCTTCAAAATCATGGAAAGTGTTCGTAAGGGTAAGGGCTTAACTTCGGATATGGAGGAAGCTATGGTGGCTGCAGGTGTACCGGATTGGTATATCTGGTCTTGTAAGCAGATCAAGTACATGTTCCCGAAAGCCCATGCGGCGGCTTATGTTATGATGGCCTTCCGTATCGCTTATTTTAAGGTCTATTATCCTTTGGCCTATTATGCGGCCTATTTTAGTATCCGAGCTTCGGCCTTTAACTATGAGTTGATGTGTCAGGGACGGGCGAAATTAGAAGAGCATATGGCCGACTATAAGAGACGGAGTAACACCCTTACCAAGAAAGAACAAGATACCTTTAAGGATATGCGGATCGTTCAGGAAATGTATGCTAGAGGATTTGAATTCCTTCCCATCGATGTTTATTCGGCCAAAGCCCATCATTTCCAGATTATTGATGGCAAGTTGATGCCTTCCTTAAGTACCATCGATGGCCTAGGAGACAAGGCAGCAGATGGGGTGGTAGAGGCAGCAAAACATGGTCCCTTCTTATCCAGAGATGATTTTAAGATTCGCTGTAAGGTAAGTTCCACGGTGGTGGATACCATGGCAAGACTGGGATTATTGGGGGATCTACCTCAGTCCAACCAGATGTCATTGTTGGATTTCTTATAGTAAGTCAAAATAAAAAGCTAGTAAGTTAAAATTAAAAGCTTGGAATCCGTATAAGTAGCCGATTCCAAGCTTTTGCTATAAATTTTTGTAATTGATAAAACAATTCAAAAAAATATTTAAAAACCTCTTGCATTTTTCGCTGATTTGGTATATTATAATCTATGTTCTTACGGCTCGTTGGTCAAGGGGTCAAGACGCCGCCCTCTCACGGCGGAAACAGGGGTTCGATTCCCCTACGAGCTGCTAATAAAGAAAAGTCAGAAAATTAGCCATTTCCGGAGGTTCGGGAATGGTTTTTTTCATATAGAAATTGAAATTATCAATGGAATTTTCAACGGAATTTTCTAAGTTTTATGGATTTTATAATTCTGTATCTTATATATAAGTATAGTTAGGGATTGTAACAAGTTCCAAAAAGTTCAGAAAACTCTAATCATTTTTATTGAATAGTCCGATATACCTATAGAGAATAAATTTAAGAATTCCAAGGATTTCTTTTCTATGGATGGTGACCAAATGATCATACAGCATAATTTGTTAGCATTGAATACCAATAATAATATGAAAAAAGTGAATAAAAGGCGAAGCAAATCTATGGAGAAACTTTCCTCAGGTTTTAGGATCAATCAGGCAGCAGACGATGCTGCAGGTCTTACAATCTCAGAAAAGATGCGAAGTCAGATTCGGGGACTGGAACAGGCTAATAAAAATATTCAGGATGGCATATCCCTATGTCAGACGGCAGAAGGGGCTCTGAATGAAGTCCAGGATATGATTCACCGTATAGAAGAACTATCTGTTCAGGCAGCCAATGGTGTGAATACCTTAGAAGACCGACAAGCAATTCAAGAAGAAATCAATCAACTTTTATCTGAGATTGATCGGATTGGGGAACATACAGAATTTAATAGCAAGAAAATATTTCGACCAGACAAAGTGACGACGACAATAGTGGAAAATGATACCCCCATCCCAGCGGTTAGGATCCAGGGATTTAACCGGGTAAATATCAGTAATGAAAAAGTAGCTTATATGCCCTTTCGAGGGTATAAGAAAAATTATCAATATCAACTTCATGCAGATGAAGAAGGACTATGGATGACGAGTAGGAAGCTAGAATCCATGACGGAAGANAANNTCCATNNTAAAATCAGCTGGGGAGAGTTGGGACTGAGCAAGTGGGGAGAAGCCAATGACAGCCCGGGGGATAAAATCTGTACCTATAGGGATCAATATTCTGGATTAGAGATGAAATTTACGGTGGCCAATGCTTCTGACAAGGAAGCTGTGATCAATGGTCTAAATGGGGTCTACATTGATGCTGATTTTGATATCCCTGCTAGATTGAATTTTAGTGGCTATAATCATGATGGAGAGCACATAATTGCTGATATGTATGGTAGCATACAGATGAATGGTAGCGCCTTGTATGAAATTGGAGTGAATTTTGATAATCCCTATGGATTGATTGATAGTGANCGGCCGCTATTAAATAGTGCATCTGAATATCGAATNATTCTTAAAAATACTGGAAGNGGCGCAGGATTTACCANCCATACCACAAATGAAATGGTGAAACAATCGGTTAAGAATAATTCCAATCGCTATATCAATGGTGAGATAGGTTCATTAGTAACAGATTCCATGACATTTTATCATCATGGAGGAAGCACCATTGAAATCTTCTATACCTATGATTTATCTTATTTTGATTCCTTAACAGATGAAAATGGGATTCCCCGACCAGCAACACAAGATGATATCGATTACTTTGCCAGTCGAGTAGATGCCAATTTAAATAATTGGTATGTCATTCAGTTATATGGGGATGGACCAGCTAGTGTTAGTTTTACTGCAAAGGAAAAGGGACTAGAAGAAGGGAATACGAACAATAAAACGGTTACTTATTCCTATGATGAGGATGGTCAGGAGTTTCATATTCAGACTGGAAGTGAAGCAGGTCAATGGGTTCGATTGCATTTTGCTTCCATGAATAGTTCGCTTCTGGGAATTGGTGATTTGTCTGTATTGACGGATGAGGCTGCCAAGCTAGGAATATCAGCCTCTCAAAAAGCCTCGGTGGAAATCTCTAAAATGAGGGGGGCTATTGGTGCTTATCAAAACCGATTGGAGCATAGCGGAAATATAGCCAAAAACACGGCGGAAAATACCAGAAGTTCAGAGAGTAGAATTCGAGATTTGGATATAGAGTCGGAATTGGTAAGCTATTACCGGGAGAATATACTAATGGAGGCCAGTCAGGCTATGCTGTCCCATGCAGTTAAAAATAAAGAGAATATTTTAAATCTACTTAGATAAATGGATGAAGAGAATAGTAAGGATCAAAATCCAAGGAAATTGGCGCATCAATTGCCTATTAGTTTAAAGTCAACCTTGTGAAGTCTGTCATGTAGTGTTAGCATGGCAGACTTTTGTGATTCACATAGAGATGCTCTCACAACTTGTTAGAAATTTAGAAATAAGGTAACAGAGCCTAATCTAAAATACTTTTATACTTGAAATAAAAGGAAGAGAATGATAGACTAGAAGAATAGTCAACCGAAATATGGAAATCATTAAAAATAGAAATAAAAATCTACTAAAATTATATAAAAACTACCATTTGAATCAAAAATGTGATATTATCTTACTAGAGTTTTTTCTAGGAATAAAAGACTAGATAAACAACAAATATTTACAATTTATATTTTGGTTGTTTACTTTCTTTGTTCACCGTAGTATAATACTTTTTGCACACATGGGGAGGGATTACAACAATGTTAAGAATTTTTATATGCCCACAATGTTATAATTTCAGAATGGTATCAAGAAAAAAAGGTGCCATTTGCTTCCACTGTGGAGTTGCACTGGAAAAGACAGAACTGAACTATAGTGTTTATATTAATATGTCATTACAAGAACGGGATGATTATAGAGAAAAGTATAAAAAGAGAATGAAACATTATTATGATGAATTAAATGGGTTGTTTCAGAAGAGTTCTCTTAAAATTTCAAGCAAAGAGAGCCTTTTGAATAAAAGTCTTTAGATTTGAAGGGTTCTTTTTTCGTGTTTATGACTACAAAAGACAACATGCATAAGGGTAGGGGAAATTCATGGTTAAGAAGATAATAGATACAAAGCTAACAATAAGAAGGGTATTTTTATTACTATGTGATATCGCAGTTATTATGTGTTCCAGCGCTCTGGGGCTATTATTGCGATTTGATTTGGATGTACGAAAAGTTGATTCAATCTTTATCGATTCGGTATGGGAATACCTTCCTATTAATATGGTAACGACATTAATTATTTTCTTCTTATTTAAATTATATCAAAGTGTATGGCAGTTTGCTGGTGTATTCGAAATGCAGAATGTATTCTCTGCTACTATCACAGCATCCATGCTACAGTTTGTTGGCATGCGATTGCTGGATCTTAGAGTACCAAGAAGCTATTATTTTCTATATGCCGGAGTACTATTCTTCCTAACCTTAGGAACTAGATTTGCCTATCGATTTGTTCGCTATCTGTTACGTAAGCATACAAAACGTGGAGAAATCAATCGAGTGATGCTAATCGGAGCTGGTAATGCAGCCAATGTAATAATAAAAGAAATTAGAACAAGCGACCATATACATAATACCGTTGTAAAATGTATCATCGATGATGACCCTACAAAACAAGGTACTTATATTCAGGGCGTTAAGGTGGTTGGCACAAGGGAAAATATAATTGAATGTGCTAATTTGTATCAGATTACTGAGATTATTATTGCAATGCCTTCGGTATCCAGGAGGGAGATTAGTAAAATCGTAGATATCTGCAAGGAGACTACTTGCGAATTAAAAATACTTCCTGGTATCTATCAGTTTATGACTGGTGAAATCAGTGTTAGTAAGCTTCGAAATGTAGAAGTGGAAGACTTGCTGGGTAGAGATCCGATCCATGTGGATTTGGATTCTATTATGGGTTACGTAAAAGATAAGGTAGTTATGGTTACTGGCGGTGGAGGGTCCATTGGAAGTGAACTTTGCCGGCAGCTGGCAGCCCATGAACCGAAGCAATTAATCATTGTTGATATATATGAAAACAATGCATATGATATTCAGCAGGAATTAATCAAGAAATTCCCAGAATTGAATCTCGTGGTATTGATTGCTTCCGTGCGTAATACAGCACGGATCAATTATATCTTTAAAAAGTACAGGCCTCAGATTGTATATCATGCGGCTGCTCATAAACACGTTCCTCTTATGGAGGACAGTCCCAATGAAGCGATTAAGAATAATGTACTGGGTACTTGGAAGACGGTACAGGCTTCCGATTTGTATGGGGTAGAAAAGTTTGTTCTGATCTCCACAGACAAGGCGGTAAATCCTACCAATATTATGGGGGCATCTAAGAGAATCTGTGAGATGATCATACAGACCTATAATAAGAGATCGAAGACCGAATTTGTTGCGGTTCGATTTGGAAATGTGTTGGGATCCAATGGTAGCGTGATTCCTTTATTTAAGAAGCAAATAGCTTCCGGGGGACCGGTTACGGTAACCCATCCGGATATTATTCGATACTTTATGACGATTCCAGAGGCAGTATCCTTGGTATTACAGGCTGGAGCCTATGCCAAAGGTGGGGAAATCTTTGTCCTAGATATGGGTGAACCAGTGAAAATCCTTGACTTGGCGGAAAATCTAATCCGACTTTCTGGTTATAAACCCTATGAAGATATCGCCATTGAGTTTACAGGACTGAGACCAGGTGAGAAGTTATATGAGGAACTTCTAATGGAAGAGGAAGGCTTACAAGATACGGAGAATAAACTAATCCATATCGGGAAACCAATTGAGATGGATGAAGATAAATTCCTTAGACAGTTGGAAGATTTAAAGAATGTCTGTATGCTGGAGCCAGAGGAGATACGTGGTTTGGTACAGGAGATTGTTCCGACCTATCGGCCGAAAGCAAATAAGAATGCTGGCTAAACNTATGAAGATCTATTATATAATAACACAAAGGGGATAATTATGNAAAGAAAATTTGGCTTTCATCACCCCATATGAGCGATGAGGGATACGAGAAAAAGTACATTAAAGATGCTTTTAAAACGAATTGGATTGCACCACTAGGAGCAAATGTAGATGGATTTGAGAAGGAACTTGCAGCTAAAGTTGGATCAAAACATGCCGCTGCTTTAAGTTCTGGAACAGCTGCTATTCATATGGCTTTAAAAGCGGCTGGAGTAGGTCACGGGGATGTTGTGTTTTGTCAAGACTTAACATTCTCAGCGACGGCCAATCCAATAATATACCAAAATGCAACTCCTGTTTTTATAGATAGTAATTTAGAAACTTGGAACATGGATCCACGGGCATTAGAAAAAGCTTTTAAAAAATATCCTAATGTAAAGGCAGTTATAGTTGTGCATCTTTATGGACTTTCTGCCGATATGGATCCTATCGTAAAGTTATGTAAGAAGTATAATGTAACTTTAATAGAAGATGCTGCCGAGTCACTTGGTACAACATATAAAGATAAATATACGGGAACCTTTGGTGATTATGGTATCTTTTCTTTCAACGGAAACAAAATCATAACGACATCCGGTGGTGGAATGTTGGTTTCTGATAATGAAGAAAGAATTGCCAAAGTAAGATTTTGGGCTACTCAATCTAGAGATCAAGCAAGACATTATCAGCATAGTGAACTCGGCTATAACTATAGAATGAGTAATGTTGTTGCTGGAATCGGAAGAGGACAGTTGAAAGTGCTTGATCAAAGAGTAGCTAAGAAAAAATATATATTTGAGTTTTATAAGAGAGAACTTGGCGCACTTGAGGGTGTAGACTTTATGCCTGTTAATGAATGGAATAAACCAAACTATTGGTTATCATGTATAACACTTAGTGGGAAGGTTAGACCAATTGATATTATGGAAGCTTTGGAGAAGGAGAATATTGAGTCTAGACCAATCTGGAAACCAATGCATATGCAACCGGTTTTTGAAAAGTATGATTTTATTGGTGAAGGGTTTTCTAAAAAGTTATTTGAAAATGGAGTTTGCTTA
>JGI24707J26582_10003241_pt1 | contig 11829 bp, 10 predicted proteins | sample BioPla1DNA1_FD_26582 | JGI IMG/M metagenome (IMG submission 26582) | reverse complement strand
CATGAGTTTCATTTTCTTTTCAATTTGATTTTCGATTTTCTTGTTTTCTGTAAGAAAATCCTGGACTTTAGAAGCAGATTCTTTAAGTGCTTCTTCAAGTTGTTCTCTGGTTTTATAGCCGGCATTTCGAACTTGGTTAATGGTGTCTGCCATAGCATTAAGGTTATGCTTTGTAGCCCAAAATTCGTATCCAGGAGAGCTTTTAATCTTCTCATTAGCACTTATATCGATTACAGATTTTACAGGCTTAAAAGGAGCCTTAGGACGCTTAGACTTGAAGTTTACTTCATGCTCTATGCGTTCTTTTATTTTGTCTTCAGTGTAGTCATCACCGATTCTCATAGCTCTTGTGAAACGCTTTTGTCCGTCACGTTTTTTAAAAGAGATATGCTTGCCAGTTTTTATTTCATAGCCAAAGCTGTCCATGAGTTTAAGAAAATCTTCCCAGTCTTTTGCTTTCTTAATGGATCTATCAATATCAAATTGCAGTCTGCTTTTCCATGATTTTCCCTGTTTCTTCTGACTGAATTCATACCATGAAGTGCCACGGGTTTTGTATTTTCGCTTATAGGCTTCATAGTATTCGTCAATGACCATGAGATGGTTTTTCTCACAAAGTTTGTCGCTTTCGGTTCGGATCTTATGATAAGTCTTGGTATTAGACTTATAGCATTTACCTGTTTCAAAATTTACATTATTAAACAGAATATGGTTGTGAATATGTCCTTTATCTACATGAGTAGCTATAACATATTCATGTTGTCCTTTTAGGATTTTCTTTGCAAGTTCTTCTCCAATTTCATGAGCTTTGTCAGGTGTAACCTCTCCAGGATAGAAGCTTTGTATGAGGTGATGAGCTAAAACATTACCTCTAGTTTTATTTACATCTCTAGTATTTATGAATTGAAGATGTGCCGTTTCTGGTGTACATCCAAATGATGATACAAGGATTTTCTCATCAGTTTTTTTATCGTTTATGATGTAGTCGATGGCAAGATTAAGAGTTTTCTTTATGGGATGAATTTTAGTTATTGCCATATCTAATCCGTCCTTTTTATAAATTTCTTGGTAAGGATATTCTGTATTTTGAGAATATCTCTAGAGATTTCTGTGTTGGCTCTCTTGATATCTTCAATATCATCTCGATAAATAATTCCTGTGGAATTTACTTTTTTGGCAATCTGGTTTATGTTGTTTGCATTGATTCCAAGTAGGTGCTGCATACCTCTAAAAATACTCATATCGATTACAAAGATATCTTTTTCAAGCACACACTTTCTGATGAAATGAGACATAGACTTTGATTTACTCATTGCCATTTTCTTCTTGAAAAGCTCCAGCTCTTCTTCTGTAAGCTGAACTTCGATCCGTTTATTTCTGTATCTATCAGCCATAAAAATTCCTCCTTTCGCTGAAAGTTTAATAGGGTATAAGGGGTGTCCCCTTAATCTCTCTGATAAGAGCAAGAGAAAAATGATGAAAAAAAGCGAGCCTTGTAAAAGGTTCGCTTCATCAATTTTTCTGCCAGTGCCCGGGCAGTGGCTATGCTTGCTCCAAAAGAATAACTTAAAAAGCATGCGTCAAGCTAATATTTGATTTATGAAATTATTGTACCGCATCATAGGAGAAATGTCAGCGTGCCTAGGAGTATTTCTAACCGAGTAAACAAAAAGAACGACAGTTTCCTGCCGTTCTCTCTATCAACAATATACTTATTGGGGTATATATTGTTTTCTTATTATCTAAGTAACTGAAGTACACCCTGTGGTGCCTGATTTGCCTGTGCGAGCATTGACTGTGCTGCCTGAAGGAGGATGTTATTCTTTGTATATCCTGCCATCTCCTTAGCCATGTCTGTATCACGGATACGTGACTCTGCAGCTGTCATGTTCTCTGATGTAACCTTCATGTTATTGATTGTATGCTCAAGTCTGTTCTGGCTTGCACCAAGGTCTGCTCTAAATGATGATACCTTCTTTATAGCATCCTGGATTCTCTCGATTGTATCATTTGCCTCCTCGAGACTACCAACTTTAAGTTTGTCTTTAGCTGTTCCTCCAAAGATACCCTCAGTTGTCATATCCATCTGCTTTACTTCCATTGTCTGATCCTTTGTAGGACCTACCTGAAGCTGTACTTTACTTTCATCAGCAGGTGTTGGAACTGAAAAGGATTTTGCGGCAGCATTCATTGCCTCTGCTCCTTTGGCTGTATTGCTTGCTGTACCTAATGTTAATTTAATTCCATCAGCATCTGTATAAGATATTGCCATAGTATCATCTTCAGCAGATTTAGCATCAGATGAGAATTTAGCTCCACCTACTTCTTTGCCTGCAAATGCCGTCTGTAAAGCAGTAGTTACATCAGCTTCAACAGCATCATCATCGATTTCAATTTTCTTTCCTGCTACTTCTATTGTAGTTCCTTTAATCTTATCAAGCTTTAACTCGTCTAATGTAAGTGTAGCTTCCCCTGCGTTGCCTGCTTTAGCTTCTTTACTTGTAGCTATAGTTGCTTTCTCTTCAGTTGTAGGTCTAAGCATATGCACGTCATTATACTCTGTGCTATTAGCTATACGATCTACTTCTTCTGAAAGAGCATTTACTTCCTTCTGTATGCTGTCTCTTGCTTCTTTATTGTATGTTCCGTTTGCAGACTGTGTTGAAAGTGTTGTCATTCTCTGAAGCATTGAATGAATCTCTGTAAGAGCACCTTCTGCTGTCTGGATTAATCCGATACCATCTTTTGCGTTATCTGTAGCCTGATTTAAGCCATTGATCTTTGAACGCATATTCTCAGATATTGCAAGTCCTGCAGCGTCATCAGCGGCTCTATTGATTCTGAATCCTGATGATAACTTCTCAAGGTTCTTTGCGAGTGCTCCCTGATTTCCTGCTAAGTTTCTGTAAGAATTTACTGCTGCGATATTATGCTGTATAACCATAATATACCTCCTGCTTTTTTCTAGGAACTTCCTTGTTCCAATAAATTGTTATTTGACAAAAAATAATTAAAATAATTTTTATGTCTATAGATTAAGTCGGCAATGCAAAATGAAATATAAGAAAATATTGCGAAATTATGCTTTATATCATACTATTTAGTGAATTATCGGATAAATACAAACCTAAAATGATCTAAATCACATTAAAAATTAAAGGGGATATGCCTTAAAGAGTATAGCAATATAATAATAAAGACGGCTACCTTAAGGACTTATATATCCTCTTGGTAACCGTCTTTTCTTGTGTCTATTTAGGCTTCTCTGTTTAGCTTATTCATTCGATATTGCCATACTGGAATAGTGATGACTGCGAATAAGAGATTCGTGTAGATAAGGTTCTTTATGTGGTTATGAGATAGGATTATATCGCCGTTAAAGGTAAATCCTGGCTTGAATATTCCTATGATAGGAGCGATAAGACTAATTGTAAATGGTACTGCAATAGTAACTCCTATGAATGCCATTACAAGGTTTAGTAAAGTGCTTATAGCAGGAACTTTCTCGTTGATGAGCTGTATAAGCATTGTATATAGGAATATTGTGACAAGACCTATAAAGGTATTTACAAGATAAATCCAGTTGCCTGAAACAAGCTTAGTTGTCACAGCTTCATTAAAGTAATAGACGGCATAGAAGACAAGGACAAAGTAGTCTATTGCAAAAGCCAAGACCTTAAAAACTGTTATTGTCATTGTTTTGAAGAAGTAAACGAACATCATAAATATTGCAGCACATAAGCCTAACCATAATCCTATCAGCATATAAAATCTCCCTTCATTAAGCGGTATTTCTTGATTTCTTTCTAANAATATTATAGCATTCCGCCTTCCTGTCGGCCAGGACAAAGCTGGCTGATNGGAGAAAAATATTAAGAAATAAAAAGTNGANTATAAAAAGTATTTTTTTCAAAACCACTATTGAAAAAGTTCACAAAGTGATATATAATCTATATGTAACAAAGTGTTGCAGATAGAAAAAAAGGAGGGAGATATATGAGGAGTAAAAGTCCAAAACGAATGCAAGAAATCCTTGATTATGTCAATAACTATGCTGAGTTTTACAAGACCTCCCCATCTACTAGAGAGATAGCAAATGCTCTAAAGATCGGGAACAGTACAGTATATAGGTATCTTGTTGACATGAATGAGAATGGAATGCTTGAATATGACGGTAGCGAAATAATAACACCAACTATTCGTAAAATGGAAACAGGTTCTATAAGAGCGGCTGTACTTGGCTCTGTATCGTGTGGTGTGCCACTATTAGAGGAAGAGTATATAGAAAGCTATGTATCTCTTCCAGAAAAACTATTTGGTAAAGGAGAGTTTTTTATTCTTAAAGCCAACGGAGACTCTATGATTGAAGCTGGAATAAGTGATGGAGACTTTGTTGTTATCAGAAAAGAAATAGAAGCACATGAAGGTGAAATCGTTGTAGCTTTACTTGATGATGGCAGCAATACACTAAAGAGAATCTACTTTGATGATGAGAATAAGAATGTTATTCTTCATCCTGAAAACAAAACAATGAATGACTTAATTGTTAAGAATGTCAAGATCCAAGGTGTCGTCGTTAAGGTAATGAAAGATTTATAAGAAAGATAGGTAACAAAAATCAAGAAAGAAGATTATTAGAAGGATTAACATAATGAATAAGCAAATAGGTATGTAAAGGTTAAGCTCATCTGTGGTTTTGTTTTCCCTTATCCACTGACGAGAACCGAAAAAAAAGAGGATTGCAGATGAAGAAGGAAAAGAAATTTATAATTACATGTCCTTATTGTGGTAAGGAACTATTTAAGAGCAGGGTAACAGATACAGACGTTAAATGTTATAAATGTGGAGCTGTCTTTAATGTGGAAATTCTAAATGGACATATTTTGTTTCGCACTAATGTTGTTGAAGAAATAGATAAAGTGGCGGAAGAAGTGTTACGTTACAAGGTAGGAAAATAAAGAAAAGATTATATTTGGAATAGACATAAGTTGCTGTGAACTCTCTGTTACAGCCGTTGGACTGAGCACGAACTCTTAGGATCGGGGACAGAGACTAAAACTTCATGAGGGGCTGGATTTGGCTAGAACCATCAGGAGCCACTTGAAGAAAAAACCTTAAAATCGGAATTCAGAAACCGACATCTCAGTAAGGTTCTTATAGAAGTTCCAAAAAGCAAAATTAAATATGAATGAGATTCATGCGGAGGTGCCAAACTGGGCTAGAACCCTTAGAGGCAACGGTCATGAATCAAGAGTTTGTTGAAGGATTGGATTTAGCGAGACTGTTTTAAACAGCAGTTGTGAACTATCAGGAGTCACGCAAAACGGAAGTATTTATCCCATAGGGATAAGTCTGTTTTGCGTGGCTCTTTTTTTAATATCACGAAAACCAAATATAAAGCTTCCGTTTGCGGTATTGCTCCTAAAAAGGAGATAAGCATGCGGGAGCTTTTTTACGTTTGTAGGATAAGACCTCCATAATCTTCGGATTTCAAAAGGAAAAAACACTTTTAGAAATTCGGAGGTAAAGAAAATGGAGAATAAGAAAAGTTATTACATCTTTTTAGATGACAAGAAAATTGACGTGTCAGAAAAGGTCTATAAGGAATACTGGAAGGAAACCAATAGAGAGCGTTATATCTATAAATTAGATAAGGAAAATCACCTTAGATTTTTCTCTGAACTTGAAGATGAAGATAGCAGGAGTGTAGAAGAAAGACTTGCTGATTCAAATATTGATGTTGAGAAAATCTTTGATGTGAAGTTCCAGATAGAGGAACTTCATAAGGCACTGGATAGATTAAGTCCTGAGGAAAGAGAAATCATACAGGCACTCTTCTTTGATGAGAAAACAGAAACGGCTGTAGGAGATAGTCTTGGGGTAACTCAGCAAGCAATTCATAAAAGAAAGAGCAGTATTTTGAGTAAGCTAAAGTGCTTTTTAGAAGAAAAATAAAAAAGTTTTGGATTTTGGGTTGTTAAAGGGGTCATTTTTTCACTGTTATATATAGGGGGATATTTAAGCAATACTCCCTAAATTAAAAAATAATCAGGTTAAAGCCTGAAATTGTTCTTTGAAAACTGAATAGACCAAAGACAGGTACGTTATCCGTGTAAGGAGCGTGTAAGAGTCTACGCCATGACCATTCTGCTGATTTAATTATCGGTTTATGAATCACCTTATCGCTAAAAGGGTTATAAGAGTGTGAGCGAAATATAGACTGTTACAAGAATGAGGTGGAATGCTTTCTGCCACGATCTATACGGTGATAATGATACTTCTAATACGTTGTTGCTTCCCATCGAGAACAAGGGGAGAGGTGAGATTCCTATGAGCTTTCCAAAAGCACCTGTCAATGTCATAAAACTTATTTTGATTTAGAAAACAGAAAGAAGAGGTAGAAAATGGATAAAGAAAAAACAAATAACTCTTCTTCAGTTCAGGATGAAAAAATATTTGAAACGGAAATTAACGGATTTAAAGTAGAGGTATGTGTAAACGATGAAAGCATAAGTCTTTCAGATATGATTAAGATGCATTTACGATCCTTGTATGTATAAAAAACATTGGTGTCACAGAGCTGACAATAGTATAAGGGTGCGGTAAAATTAACTTGTGGAAGCTTTGAATCCTTAAATTGAAGCGAGGAGGAAAAGCTATGAGCAAAGCGTGTATGTATCTTAGGTTATCAAGAGACGATGGCGATACGATGGAAAGTAATTCTATCGGAAACCAGAGAGAACTTATCAGAACCTATGCAGAAAAAGAAGAAATCACTATCTTAAAGGAATTTGTAGATGACGGAGTGTCAGGAGCCACATTTAAGCGTGCTGCATTTGAAAGAATGCTTAAGGCACTTAAGGATGGAACTTATGACACAGTTATTGTAAAAGACCTTTCAAGATTCGGAAGAGACTACATCGAATCCGGCAGATATCTTCAGAAGGTGTTTCCTGAACTTGGAGTAAGATTCATATCAGTAAATGATAATTACGACAGCGAAAAGTCAGATGTATCAGACACTCATTTGATTTTACCAATCAAGAACTTTATCAACGATAGCTATTGCCGTGATATTTCAACAAAGGTAAGAAGCTCATTAGAGACAAAGAAGAGAAAAGGAGAATTCATCGGAGCATTTGCACCTTTTGGATACAAGAAAGACCCAAAGGATAAGCATAAGCTTCTCATTGACAGGAAAGTTTCCCCAATAGTTGAGGAGATTTTTCATCTAAAGGTTATTGGCTACTCTTCAAGAGCTATTGCTAAAAACCTTAATGAAAGAGGTGTTGTAACACCACTTAAGCATAAAGAGAATATGGGAAGTAATTTCACATCAGGATTTTCAAACAAAAATTCTAAGTGGGACGCAAAGATGGTAAATAGAATCGTAAGAAATAGAGTGTATGTAGGAAATCTTGAACAAGGGAAGAGGGTAAAACTTAATTACAAGACAGATCTTGAAATCAAAGTTGATGAAAATGATTGGATTGTAATAGAGAATAGCCATGATCCTATTGTGTCAATTTCAGAATTTAGAATTGCAAACAGGATTCTTATGAGAGATACAGCTAATACAAAGGGAGAGCCTTCATTCTTTGCAGGAATGTTATTTTGCAAGGACTGCAATGAACCTATGGTAAGACGCAAGTATAAGGTTAAAGACGGTTATAAAGTCACTTATATCTGCAGTACTTACAATAAGGAAAAAGGAGCCTGCACAAGGCACAGTATAAAAGAGGATGAGCTTAAAAGCCTACTTAACTATCTTGTTAAAGACAGAATCAGACTTCACGAGTCTTTATATGATGAAATCTCAATGATGAACATCGATGATATAAAGCTTAATGTGGAATTTGATGATTTAACTAAAGAAAAGAATAAGTATGAGATGATGAGAAAGACTCTTTATATGGATCTTGAGGACGGGCTTATAGATGAAGATGAGTTTGAAAGCTTTAGAAAAACCTATTTAGAAAAAATCAAGGAGGTTGATAATGAGATAGAAGCAAAGAAAGAATATGCTTTAAATCTCAAGGAAAAACTTAAAAGTAAAAAAGACTGGCTTACAGATCTTAAGGAATTAAGAGAATTGCCTGATCTTTCAAGAGAACTATTTGTAACTCTTGTAGATAGAGTTGAAATTGGAGAAGGTAAAGATATTAGAGTTATTTTTAATGATATGGAAGAGATTGCATTCTTAAGAAATATCATTAGGGATAAGGATACAACAACTAAACCGGAAGTAATTTCCTTTTCAAAAGAAACAGCAAAAAGGCTTGAAAGTGAATCTTTAGGAGGTGTTATCTATGGCACGAACTAAAGACAGATATAAGAAGAGCTTAAATGTAAATGCGGAAAAGGAAGAAGTTATTTATAAGGCAGCAATTTATACAAGGTTATCTCAAGAAAGAAAAGAAGCCTGGAGAGAAAAGTCTAGTTCTATTGAAGCTCAAGAGATTGTGTGTAAAAACTATGCAACAACAGAAAATATAAAAGTGGTTGAAACATATATAGACTATGAGAAATCAGGAACTAACTTTGATAGGGAAGGTTATAAGCAGATGATGGAAGATGTAAGAAATCGAAAAATCAACTGCATCATTGTAAGAGATCTATCTAGACTTGGAAGAGAACATCTAGAAATGGGTAGACTTATTGATAAGGTGTTTCCATTCCTTGGAGTAAGATTTATTTCTGTTAATGATAATCTTGATACCTTAAAAGGTGTTGATGGCAATAAATCATTTGAGGTGGTTCTTAAAAATATCGTAAATGATATGTATGCCAAGGATATTTCGGTAAAAATTAAGTCCACTAAGATGAATAAGGCTAAAAAAGGCTATTTCATAGGTTCTGTACCTCCATATGGATACAAGATTGTAAAGACCAAAGAAGGACAGATCCTAGAAGTAGATGAATCTGTAAGGTGGGTTGTTGAGAAGATGTTTTCATTAGCATTAGATGGTTTTAGCCAAGTTGAAATTGCAAGACAACTTAATTTATTAGGCGTTGCAACTGCAATGAATCATTATAAAACTGGTAGAGTTTATAGAGAGCCAGGAGATCGTGAATGGACAGGGAGTTCTGTTGGTAAAATCCTTGTAAATGAAAAACAATATGGAGCAATGTCTCAGGGCAAACAAAGTCAGTATCTAGCTGAAAATGAAAAACTGCATGTAACAAATAAAGATGAATGGATAGTAGTGGAAAATACACATGAGGGAATTGTTTCAAAAGATACATTTGAAAAAGTTCAAAAAATCAGAAATAAAAATAAAGCTGATACAGTATTTATGCGATATAAGACGAATCTAAAAAAGGATCCTGTAAATAGATATGAAAATCTTGTTTACAGAAAAAATACAGATGAGCAATTGTATAGACGCTACAGAATGACAACTCATGGAAAAAACGAGCCTAGAACTGTCGATTATATCTTTATAAATAAACGTGGTACAGGAGAAATAAAGGACCAGACAGATAACATTGTTATTATGGAATACCTTATAGATGAAGCCTTGTATAAGACTATTAGCTCAATGCTTAAGAAAATGAAGAGCCAGAAAGAACTTCTATTAGAAATGGCTGATGAAAAAGAAAAGCTTATAAAAACAGTTGATAAAGAGATTGTTAGACTGCAAAACAGAGTAACATGGCAAAAAGACTGGCAGAGAAAGCTCTATGAAAGCTATGTCTTTGAAAAGCTTGATCGAGATGAATATAAGGCAAAAAAAGAAGAATCAAATCTAAAGATTGATGTTCTTACAGATGAAATAGCAAGATATGAAAATCAGAAAACAGAGTTTGAAATTAAGGATAAGCAAATCCGTAAATGGATAAAAGACCTCTATAAAGCAAAAGGAATGAAGAAGCTTAGTAAAGAGCTTATATATTCTTTAGTTGAACGTATTGAAATTGGAGAAGATAAAAGCATAAGAGTTAAATTTAAATTCAGTTCAGAAGGCTTGGGAGGTATGAAAGATGAGTAATATTGCAATTTATTTAAGAATATCAGTTGAAGAGAGAACTGGTAGAGAAAGCGAAAGCATCGGAAACCAGAGAATCTTCTTAAGAGATTATATTTCGAAGAATGATGAATTTAAAGGAATGACCGTTACTGAATATATGGATGACGGATATTCGGGTAGTTCTGAAAATAGACCAGAATTTCAGAAGATGCTTGAGGATCTTAGGAATAATAAGATTGATTGTATTATAGTCAAAGACCTTTCAAGATTCGCAAGAGATTATATTCTTCTTGGTGATTATCTTGAAAACATACTTCCGTTTATGGGAGTAAGATTTATAGCTGTTAATGATGGGTATGATAGTAATGAAGAAAGTGGAAATGGAACAGAGCTTGATGTTCAGTTCAAAGGACTTCTTTATGATTTTTATTGTAAGGATTGTTCTAAGAAGGTTAAATCAGTTCAGAATGCTCAGAAAAGACAAGGAAAATTCCTTGCATGGCAGCCACCTTATGGTTATATGAAAGATCCAGAAGATAAGCATCAAATAATACTAGATGAAGAGACTGCTCCTATAGTTAAGGAAATCTATGAAATGTCCTTAAGTGGTCTTTCTACAAGAAAGATAGCTAAGATTCTTACCGAAAGAGGAGTAAGTACTCCTGGTGAACGAAAGAAAGAAATATCTGGATATGACTTTACTAAGCGTGTTATTCAGACTGAAAAAGAACATAAACCTAATTGGCCGCATGGAACGGTAATAGATATCCTTGCTAATGAAATGTACACAGGAACTTATATCTTTAACAAATTTGAAAATAAAACAATTGGTGCTAGATCTTCAAGAAAATCTGATAAAAGTAAATGGGAAAGAGTTTACAATCACCATGAGCCAATAATATCTAAGGAGCTTTTCGATAAGGTCCAGGAAGCTAAAAAGAGTAGGGGATTTAATTATAAAAGAGATTCAAAAGATTTTTATAAGAAGTCACCTATTCAAGGCTTTGCTAAATGTGCTGAATGTGGTCATATTTATTCAATAACAAAGTCAGTTAGCGTTAGAAGAAAGGGAAATGTCCCTATATTTTATATGCATTGTAGAACCTGCAAAATCAGAGGAGAACATAAGCATGTAACCTTAAGAGTTGATAAATACGAAAAAATCGTATATGAAGCTCTTAAAGAGAGAATCGGAGAGGAGAAATTAAAAGAAGAGTTAGATAGGAAACAAGATAACTCGAAAGATCTTATTAAAGAAATGGAGAGGCTTGAGAGTAGACTTGATAAGCTTAATACGAAAAAGAGAAAATCTCTTGAAAAGTATAAGCTTGAAAAAATCACAAGAGAAGAGTTCATGTCGTTAAAAGAAGAAATTGAACTTGAGAAAAATGAACTGAAGGATAAGTTAAAAGAAATGGAAAAAGAGCTTCAGGAAAAGAAAGAAGCTAAGAAAGAAAAAACGAATGAAAATGAGTTTACAAGAGAACTTGTTAATCGATATATAGATGAGATACTCATTGATGCAGATGGCAACTGTGAGATCAAATTCAAAAATTAGATAGAGGACACGCACCTTCATGTGTTGTAAATGAGATGGTATAAACCTAGGAAATTTGTTATAATATAATGATATAGTGATGACTTTTATGTGAATAATAACATTCGCTATAATGTTGATATATAAACGAATTTTATAACTTGGAGGTGATTAAAATAAACGTTTATCACCAAATAAATAGTGTCATAGACGTGGCACGAGAGGGATCCGGTGGTATGTTTGTTCAGAGTGAAAAGTTTGTGGAAGATCATCAAGGTAGAGTTGAAAATCTATCCATCTATGGTCAGGAGATGAACTCAA
>JGI24707J26582_10003240_pt1 | contig 11833 bp, 12 predicted proteins | sample BioPla1DNA1_FD_26582 | JGI IMG/M metagenome (IMG submission 26582) | reverse complement strand
TTCAACATTTTTAATTTTAGAATAAATTTAAATGCTTTGGCTTTTTTAACTACTCAAAATATTTATTGAGTTGAAAATAAATTAAGAAACTACTTTGTAAGGAAATTAATTATCTTGTAGCTCCACAAAAACATCTATAGTAATCAACTTCTTGCCTTGTACTAGCCGGTGTATCTATGATCCAAATTTGCTCTGTAACAGCTTTATGATTAATTTTTTCTGTACCTGTTTGTACGTATTCATACATTGTACGCCATTGTGTGGATAAATTATTCTCCATTAAATAATCTTCATGAGCAATTGCTCCTGATTGTGTATATGCTTTAAAACCGTCTACAAAAAAATATATATAGGTAACTCTCTCTATAATCGGCTTTTCTTCCGTCCAGGCAGGTGTCACAACAACTGTTTCAAAATGACCTCTTTCTGGTATGCTTACTGTCTTATATATAGCTTTATAGTCATGAATATGGGTTGTTGCTGATGATGTTTTTCTAGTTGGGCTAGCTGCTGTATTAGTAGCTTGAGTTTCTCTATTTTGAATTTGAGTAGTTGTACCCTTAGTTGTTAAGTTCTTGTTTCCTGCCGTCGTAGTAGCTTTTATTTTTGTAGTAGCTTTTGTGATTGGTGCTTGAGTGGTAACTCTTTGCATAGAATTATAGGATGTAATTTTTTCTGTTTTTTCAAGGTCTGCTTTTGCTTTTCTTGTTGTAGATTCTGTATCTAAAAGTTGCTTTTCAAAAACCGTGTTTCCCTTTTTAGTGTCCTTTACTTCATTTTCAATTCTTATATCATTTTTAAAGATTTCTTTTTCTATCTCCGTTTCTTTAGCTTTAGATTCTGATACTTTGTTCTCAATTTCTGATTCTAATAAAGAGCTATCTTTTCTGTCTGTCTTATTCTTACTCGCTACACAAGAAACAAAACTAGTTAACATTAGTAAAGTCAATAATGTTATCATTACACTCTTATTCATCTCATTTTACTCCTCTTACATGTTCTTTAATTTTAGATGTGAATTTCTTTAGCTCATGCTAAATTGTAGTTACAACCATTTTCTAGATATCTTTTAATTAGCAAAAGTGTATTTTCTTATTAAGGTATTCAATGTATTTAATTAATAAAGTTTCTTTAATAATTGAAATACTTTTTCAAGATTTACCAATTAATTTTTTTCCTACTTTAAAAATGCTAAAATAATACAAGTTATTCGAAAAAACTGATATTGAAATAAAGAAATAAACGGAATTTATATAAGATTATGCTAAAATTTTACCTTATAAAAAAATTATTAACAAGAGGTGTGATATGAAAAAAATCTCTACTTTTTTACTTGTTTATTTAGCTCTAACAATACTTTTAGTAGCATGTTCAAAAGGTGAAGTAGACAACACAAATAACAAAACTTCTACTCATGACACAGAAATTAATCAAAACAATGTGGCAACTTCTTCTAAGAATGATATTAAAGATGACCAATCTTTGGTAGAAACAGAACCCAATGCGATCGGTTCTGAATCAGATCAAGAAGTTTTAGCTTGTAAGCTTATTGAGCGTGTAGAAGAAGCTGATTCTAATATATTCCTTCTAGCAGGTGAAGGAGAATTTGATTTATTCCATGCTAATTTCAATAACGCTGAAATCATTATCGATAATGAAGAATCTAATGTTGAAGATCTTAAAAACGGCATGCAGCTAGATGTTTATTATTCTGGAATAGTGCAAGAGTCATATCCAGCAATACCAGTTGACATTAGAAAAGTTGTTGCAACTTCCCCCCAAAAGGGCGATTATAGTGATTTGGTAACACTTTATACACAAGTATTAATAGATTTGTTGGAGGATGACCGAGCCCTAAATGAAGATATTAACTTTATCGGACTTGAACTTGGAAATGCTCCTGGAAATTTAAATAAATCAGAAATAAATGCTATCGCTTATCTTTTACAAAATGAACAAAATAATAAAGCTATTGAACCAATACCACAAGTTATCATAGGTAGTTATCAGGAATTCGTTGACCAAGGTTATATTGATGAAGAAAAATTAGTTTGGGAGGATGGTGTTCTCTTAACAATTGAGTTACCAAATCCCACTGATAGAGGATGTCTGATCTCAAATCAAGATTTCTTGTTTGATGCCACAAAATGGCGTAGTGGTATTGGAGCAATTTTTTGGTTAGATTGTTCTGTTACCTGGGATGATGCTGGATATTGGGAAAGTTATGAAATTGGCGCCTTCGCAATTTCGTAATTGATATTTGAACTTTATTAGAAGTTCAAAATAGCGTATAGTAGGTAAAATTATGGAAATAAATAAAAGAGTAGTAATAAAAATTGGTAGCACAACCTTGACCCACGCAGATGGCAAGTTGAACATTAACAAAATCAAAAAAATTGTAAAGGAAATATCTTTATTGATGGATGATGGCTATGAGTGCGTGCTTGTAACTTCTGGCGCCGTTGCTGCAGGCATGGGAACTTTGCAATTAGCTCACAAACCAACTGAATTGGATGAACATCAAGCTTTAGCAGCAATTGGCCAAGTTGAGTTAATTCAACTCTATTCTAGTTTGTTCTTCGCCTTTGATCATACAATTGCCCAGTTGCTTTTAACACGTGATGATTTCTCAAATCGAAAAAGATATTTAAATGCAAGAAATACATGTCAATTACTACTTGATAAAAAAATCTTACCCATTATTAATGAAAATGATTCTGTTAGTAATGAGGAAATTAAAGTAGGAGACAATGATTCTCTATCAGCTTTAGTAGCAGCTTTAATTGATGCTAACTTGCTGGTGATTTTAACAGATATAGATGGTCTTTATGATGATAATCCTAAGACAAATCCTAATGCTAAATTAATTAAAACTGTTCATCAGATAGATGATGATTTAAAAGCCAAAGCTGGTTCTGCAGGTTCAAAATTTGGAACAGGCGGCATGGCAACAAAACTATTAGCTGCTGATATGGCTATGAGAAATGGTACCGATTTAATAATCACATCAGGCGAAGATCCACATAATATTACACGTGCTATTAAAGGTGAAGAAATCGGTACCCATTTCATTGCAGAAAAGCCTGCACTCAACGCTAGAAAATATTGGCTTCGTTATGCAACAACTTTGTCTGGCTATATTCATCTTGATAAAGGTGCATATCAAGCTATCTTAAATGGAAAATCTTTATTACCTGCAGGAATCACTAAAATTGATGGTCGTTTTGATCGTGGTGCAGTTGTAGAAATACTTTATAAGAAAGAAAAAAAAGCTGTTGGGATCGTAAATTATGCGAGTTCAGATATTGAAAAAATCATGGGGATACATACGGATAAAATAAAAGATATACTAGGTTATAGATATTCAGATGAAGTCATTCATAGTAATAATATGGCCACGATAGAATAAACAAGAAGCATAATTTGCTAATAGATTGTAAGGCTACAATCAGAATGGGAGGAATCAATGATTGTAAAAATTAGTCAAAATGCTCAAGCAGCAACTTCGGAAATGAGAAAAATTTCAACTGAGAAAAAGAATCAAATTTTGTTAGCTGTTGCTGATGCTTTAGTTGCTGAAAAAGAAGAAATTAAAAAAGCTAATGAACGTGATATTCAAGCAGGCAAAAAGAATAATTTAAGTGAAGCTTTGATTGACAGGCTTACTTTGAATGATTCACGTATTCAAGGAATGGCTGATTCTTTAAAAGTAATTGCAAGCTTTCCTGATCCGGTTGGTGAAATCGTAGAAGGATTTAATTTGGAAAACGGCCTAAAAGTTCAAAAAGTTAGATCTCCCTTGGGTGTTATTGCAATTATTTATGAATCAAGACCTAATGTGACAATTGACGCGGCTGGCTTATGTTTAAAATCATCTAATGTTTCGATTTTAAGAGGCTCTTCTTCTGCTATCCATTCAAATAAATATCTTGCTGATTTATTTAATCGGATTGGAAAACCACTTGGTCTACCCGATGACGCAATCCAATTAATTGAAGATACAAAGCATGAAACTTTAGATGAATTAATTGTTCAAGATGAATATATCGATATTTTGATTCCACGCGGTGGCGAAGGTCTCAAAGAAGCAATGCAAAAAAAGGCAACTATCCCAATTATTATGACAGGCGCTGGTACTTGTCAAATTTTTGTGGATCATAATGCTGATGAGGAAAAAGGAATTCCGATTATTCTTAATGCTAAAACCCAAAGACCTGGAACTTGCAATACAGTCGAATGTCTATTATTCCATAAAGATAAAACTAATTATGCAACTGATGTAATTGAAGCATTATTAGAAAATGATGTTATTATTCATCTGAGTTCAAAATTAGCTAAAAGTTTGCACTTAGATGATGAATATATTAAATCAAACCAAATACACTTGGATGGTGATGAATATTTTGGCCATGAATTCTTGACGAAAGAAATACTTCTTCATCAAGTAGAAAATGTTGATGAAGCAATTTATTATACCAATAAATATGGCACACATCATTCTGATGCGATCTTAACCAAAGACTTGATCAATGCAGAACGCTTCCTAAATGAAGTAGATTCGGCAGTTACGTATCTGAATGCCAGCACTAGATTTTCAGATGGCGGTGAATTTGGCTTTGGTGGTGAAATTGGCATCTCCACTCAAAAATTACATGCTAGAGGACCAATGGGGATTAAACAATTAACCTCAGAGAGATTTGTTGTTAAAGGTGAAGGTCAGTTTAGAAAATAAATTAATTATTTTCATTTTGTAATTGATCAGTGAGCTCTGGATCAAAAGGAACCTTGACCGTATCTACTTCATAATTTCGATCAATATCTATATAGCAGGCATATTTTGGAGCAATTTGTTCCATTTTGTCTGCTATTTTTTGGCGAATTTCTTGATTGGTTAATTTGCAGCCGCTATGCGCTTTTAGGTCAAAGATTAGTTTATCTCTATTTTTGTCTTCCATAATACGTAAATCATGCATGCTGATATTGTCATCAATTTGTTTGATGATCTCAAGTAATTTAGCTTCGATGCGTTCAGTCTTATGATCATTAAGATCGATTGGATCCATATGCAATACCATCTGGATTTTAAATTTAAAATCAATTTCTCTTTCAATATGATCAATCAATTCATGTATGAGCTTAATATCATGTGCGGCATTTACTTCAACATGTGCACTAGCAAAATAATTTTGTCCTCCATAATCATGAATAATTAAATCATGAATACCATAAATACCATCAAAATCTAAAATAAATTCTTTAATTTTATTTCTAAATTTTTTGTCTGCTTTGACCCCGAGTAATCGGTTTGATGTTTTAAAAAGAATGGAAATTCCTGTATACACGATAAAAATGGAAACAACTATGCCTGCATATCCATCTACAGATTTATTTGTAATTTGACCTATCAAAATGGCAATAAGCAAACTTGATGAAGCTATAACATCTGTCAAACTATCTTTGGCTGAAGCCAATAATACTGGTGAATCAAGTTTCTTAGCTTCACGACGATAACGAACATAGAGATAAGACTTAAGAATAATTGACACAATTAATACTAAATAAAAGAATATGTCTGGATTTATTAATACTGGATTAATAATTTTTCGAATTGAAGAAAACCCAAGCTGGAACCCCAAAAATACAATAATCATTGATACAATAGCTGAAGCAACATATTCAAATCTAGCATGTCCAAAAGGATGTTCTCGATCAGAAGGTCTGCTTGAAAAATAAAAACTAATTAAGATTACAATGGCTGAGGCAAAATCAGACAAGTTGTTTATAGCATCAGCAGTCATAGCAACACTACCAGCAACTAAACCTGAGATCAGTTTTCCAATGAATAAGATTAAGTTAATAACAATGCCGACAAGACTCATTTTCATGCCGGCATCTTTTCTTTTGTTTATATACGTCATAATTTTTTCTTGCAAAAAAGATTTATGTGGATTTTATTTTTTCCTCAATAATAGGAATTAATAGGCCATCTGCTATTGCATCTCTTTTTTCTTTACCAAGAAGAACTTCAATTAAATGGAGAGCAAAATAAATTGCTGTACCTGGTCCACGCGAAGTAATAAGCTTCCCATCTTGGACTACTAGTTCTTCAGAGTATTCTTCAAATTTTATTTCATCTTTATAACCCGGATAACTTGTACCCTTCCTGCCAGCCGTTAGACCGGCTTTGGCTAATACAATTGGTGCAGCGCAAATTGCTGCAACATATTTATCTGCGCCAATCTGATTCTGAATTAATTCAATGATTACCTCATTATCCCGTAAATTAGTTGCACCTGGTAAGCCACCTGGTAAAACTAATAAATCATATTGACCATAATCATTTTCAATATCTGAAAGATATAAATCTGCATGTACAGGGATTTCGTGTGCTCCAACAACTTTTAAATCATCTGACACAGCGATCATATCTACAACAATGTCTGCTCTTCTTAAAAAATCAACAACGCTCAAAGCTTCAATTTCTTCAAATCCTGGAGCTAAAAAAACAGCTACTTTCTTATCTGACATAGTTCTTCCTTTCTAAATTTTATCAATTAATAATTTCAATCGATTGAATCTGTTGTGCTTCTAATGGTTTGTCTTGGAAATCAGTAGAAACATTAGCAATCCGATCAACGAATTCCATACCTTCAATTACTCTACCAAAGGCAGCATACTGACCATCTAAATGAGGTGAATCTTGATGCATTATAAAAAATTGTGAGCCTGCTGAATTTGGATCCATTGCTCGTGCCATCGAGATCACACCGCGTTCATGTTTCAAAGGATTATTAAATCCATTCATAGCAAATTCACCTTTGATTGTCCAGCCAGGACCACCCATACCAGTTCCATCGGGACAACCACCTTGCAGCATAAATCCTTTAATTACACGATGAAAAATAAGGCCATCATAAAAATTTTCATTGATTAATTTTAGAAAATTATCTACAGTTACTGGTGCAAGATCTGGATACAATTCTAAATCGATGGTGGCTTGATCAGCTAAAGTAATTCTAATTTTTTTGATTTCTTTGGACATAACTTTTCCTCCAATTAGTTTCTAATTAAATTTTATTGTAACGTAAAAAGTTTTGCCTTAAATCCCAGAGTTTTTGCGACAAATCAACGTAGTATTCTTGAGGATTTTCAAATCGTTTAATCGAATCCCAGAGCTTATTCACATGTTTTCTCGATAAATCACGACTTTCCTGCAAAGACTTTTCCTTATAAACCAATTTTCCTTTAACAAAAATTGGCTTTAAAAGTTTTTCAACTTTAAAATTCGTTAAGGTTTTTCGTTTCCAAGTATGTTGAGGATCAAAAATTTCGTATGGTTTGTTCTCATCTATTTCCTCTCCTTCTAGGGTGATAAGATCAGCCAAAGCATAGCCAGTGCTTTTATCATAAAATCTCCACACTTCTTTAGAACCAGGATTAGTTATTTTACCTGGATTATCAGAAATCTTCATACGTGGAATCACTGCACCATTTTGATCTTCAATAGCAGATAATTTATAAACTCCTCCAAAAACTGGCTGCGATTTAGATGTAATTAATCTCTCACCTACACCAAAACTATCTATTTGTGCACCCTGTCTCAGAAGATCTTGAATTAAGTATTCATCCATTGAATTACTTACTGTTATTTTACAATCAGTTAGACCTGCTTCATCAAGCATTTTGCGAGCTTCGATAGTTAAATAGGTTAAATCACCAGAATCAATTCTGATAGCTTTTAGACGCTTTCCCAGCGGTTCTAAGACATCTTTAGCAACCTTAATTGCATTTGGAACTCCTGATCTTAGAGTATTATAAGTATCAACTAGAAACTGTGTGTCATCTGGATAGCTTTTTGCATAGGCGACAAAAGCATCATATTCGGTTGGAAATGATTGTACCCAGCTATGTGCCATTGTACCTAGAGCAGGAATATCAAATTGTTGAGCTGCAATTGTACAAGAAGTTCCTGCAACACCTGCAATATAAGCGGCTCTAGCACCTAAGGTCGATGCGTCATAACCCTGCGCTCTTCTAGCACCAAATTCCATGATTGGTCTGCCATCAGCAGCTCTGACAATTCGAGAAGATTTAGTTGCAATTAAACTTTGATGATTAATTGTAACTAAGAGCATTGTTTCAATCATTTGAGCTTGCATCAAAGGCCCAACTACCTTGACTATAGGTTCGCCAGGAAAAATTGGCATTCCTTCTTCGATCGCCCAAACATCGCAAGAGAATTTAAAATTTTTAAGATAATCTAAAAATTCTTCTTCAAAAATTCCAAGATTTCTTAAATAGTTAATATCTTTTTCTTCAAAACGTAAATCTTGTAAGTAATCAATCATTTGCTGTAAACCTGCAACGATAGCAAAGCCTCCAGACTCAGGTACTGATCTAAAAAACAAATCAAAACATGCTATTCGGTCTTGCATGCCATTTTTTAAATAGCCATTCATCATAGTTAACTCATAATAATCGGTTAACATTGTCATATTTGTTCTTAAATTCCAATTATCAGACATTTATTTTCCCCNTTCTTTGTGATGCATCAAACAAAAAATTNTGTAAACTNTCATCACCAAATAATTCGTTTTCAAAATATACTCTGTTCAAAAACAATCCCTGTGGTGGCATTGTTTTTCCTAATCTACGCCGATCTTTTGCTAAAATCAAATCTGGCAAATCCGACTTGTTTATTTTACCATTTCCTATATATACTAGCGTACCAGCAATAATACGCACCATATGGTACAAAAACCCGTCACCAAAAACATTTATTTCTAATATGTTTTTGGTTTCAAACTTAAGATTAATTCCTGTTATTTCTCTAACCGTATGACGTACTGGTGAACCTTGATCCATAAAAGAAGCAAAATCCTTTTCCCCTATAAAGTAAGATAGAGCTGCTTTCATTTCCTCAATATCCAGGCTTTGATTAATATGGGCTACAAAATTCCTTAAATATGTTGGTTTGTGTCTTTCAATAAATAAATAGTAAGAATAATGCTTACCAATAGAATCAAATCTTGCATTAAACTCAAGCGGTACTTTTTTAGCGGCAATAACGGCTAAGCCTTCCGGAAGAACAGTATTGTATGCGAGATGAATCTTTTCGATTGGTATTGATGTTTTAGTAATAAAATTTGCTATTAAACCTTTGGCATGAACACCTGAATCTGTCCGGCTTGAACCTACAATTTGGATAACTTCGCCAGTTAATTCTTGCCAAGAGTTTTGTAACACCTCTTGCACAGTTAATGCATTCTTTTGAAATTGCCAGCCATGAAAACATGAACCATCAAAAGAAATTTTAATTGCAATATTCTGAACCATCTTATAATCTTATATTATTCTTTATTTGAATACTAATCTGTTTACGCACTAAATGGCTACCAAAATATTAATAAATCAAGCCGTCTTTCAAGCAATCATCAGCAAACAAAGCAGCACCCAAAGTTCCTGCCTTATTTCCCAAAGTTGCTATTACAATTTTAGGAATAGCTACTTCACCATGTAGAAATGATTGTTTAATAGCTTCATCTTCACACAAATCAACTAAACATTGACCTTCATTGCTTATGCCGCCACCAATAATAACAACATCAGGCATATATGAATTGATTACATTAGCAATCCCAATTGCTAAATATTTGGCATATGTTTTAACAACTTTTGTACCAACAGGACAATCATTACGCCAAGCATTAAAAGAAGTTCGACCAGAAACTTTTCCTTCAGCATTTGCTGTTATTGCCAAAATTGAGTCCGGATTTTCTGCTATAGCTTCTTTTGTTTGACGTATAAGTGCGGTGGCTGAAACATAAGATTCAAAACATCCATTTCGTCCACAAGTACAAGGAATACCATCTATTTCCATAACTGTATGGCCAAACTCTGATGCTGCTTCATTAAATCCTAAATAAACACGATCGTTAATAACAACACCTGCGCCCATTCCGGTTCCAAGAGTTAAAGTAACAGAATTTTCCGCACCTTGGCCTGCTCCAAGCCTACTTTCTGCTAAACCAGCAAAATTTGCATCATTACCTAAATAAATTGGACAATTAAAAATCTCCGTTAATTTTTTTCGTAGAGGATATCTACGAAAAGGCAAATTACCTGCAAATTCATAAATTCCAGTTCTATTTATCGCTGTTCCTGGAACTCCAATTCCAATCGCCTTTAAATCCTCTTTCCTATAGTCATGTTTTGACAGTAAATCAAGACTGTGTTTTGTCAAGTTTTCAACTATTTGATCTGAATTTTCTTGATTATCCTGAGTACGAAAAGAATCTTCTACTAACAATTCAAAATTTTCAGAAACTAAACCAAGCTTTATACTAGATCCACCTACATCAACTGCAAGAAAAATAGCCATATACGCCTCCGTATTTATTATTTTGTTCTATTATAACAAATTTGTAAATTTATAATGACTGAATAATATGATTGAACAGGCCAATAAGAAACCAATAGTAAAAATCAAATCAAGTCGTTCATATTTTAGCTCTTTTAGCTTTGTACGTCCTTCTCCGCCACGATAGCAGCGAGCTTCCATAGCTAAAGCCAATTCTGAAGCCCGTCTAAAAGAACTAACAAATAACGGTACAATAATTGAAACATAACCTCTTATTTTTGTATAAAAGCCTCCAGCATCAAAATTTGCTCCTCTAGAACTTTGGGCTTTTATAATTTTTTGTGTTTCTTCCATTAAAGTTGGAACAAAACGTAATGCGATTGAAATCATCATTGCAATTTCATGTGCAGGCACCCGGAAAACTGTTAATGGTTTCAATAAACTTTCAATTCCATCTGCTAATTGTAAACTAGTAGTTGTAAGAGTTAATAAGATCGTAGTGTCTAGTACCAAAAAAATTAATCTTGCTGACATAATTATGGCATTTTTTAAGCTAGCATCTGTGATTTCTAAAAAGTAAAACTTAAATAAAGTATTACCCTCACCTGAAAATATATTAATAATAAAAGCAAAAATAATAATAAACGACACACTGCGTAAGCTTTTTAAAATTTCTTTGACTGGAATTTTAGAAATTAATATTAATATTATTGAAAAAACAGCAATCAAAACTAATGGAAATGCCGTACGTGGAATTAAAATTGTAATCATTAAAATTATTAACAAAATAAATTTTGTCCGAGGATCTAAACGATGTAAGATAGAATTGCCAGGATAGTATTTTCCTAAGAGCAAGCGATTATGCATCTTTATATCCTCCCCCAGATTTATCTTTTTTCATAAATTCAGACTCGATTGTATCTGATTTTATATAGTGCAATAACTTTGCTAACACCTCATTTACTGTAAAACCTGTCAAATCAGTAGAAAATTCCGTTGATATTTTTTTTGAAAATTTATAAATAGCTGGTTCTTCCAAACCTGCCGATTCTAACAATGAATCATTAGAAAATATCTTTTCTTTTTTAGCAAAATCTACCAATTTACCATCTTCTAAAACCATTACCCGATCAGCCAGTTCTGCAACTAGGTTCATATCGTGTGAGACTAAAATAATTGTTTTTCCATTTTCACGTAATTTTGAGATATAGGATAAAATTTCATTTTTTCCAATTGGATCAAGACCTGCTGCAGGTTCATCTAATACATAAATATCACAATCCATAGCTATTACGCCTGCAATAGCCACACGTCTTTGTTGGCCACCAGAAAGCTCAAAGGGTGATCTGGTTAGCAATTCTTTATCAATATTTACAATCTTAATCGCTTCATTAATATTTTTTTCTATTATAGCTTGTGGCACATTAAATTGCTTTGGTCCAAAAGCAATATCTTCATAAACTGTATTCTCAA
>JGI24707J26582_10003239_pt1 | contig 11836 bp, 9 predicted proteins | sample BioPla1DNA1_FD_26582 | JGI IMG/M metagenome (IMG submission 26582) | reverse complement strand
TAACCATGCCTTTCTTTAAAGTGAGCGAAGCATGAAAATCACAGATTCTCATGCTTACTATACACAATATTTTGCAAAACAAGAAATTCTAATGGGATACTAATTTTAATCTAAGAAATGCTTACGATCTAGATTTTCCATAAGATCAACTCCCAGTATATCATGAATATAAGAATACATTAGGTCGTTCTTTTCTTCCAAATCCTGTTTTAAAAGAATTTTCTCCTTAAGTTCTTCCCTAGCTTTCGTAATCCATTCAGACAATTCTTTGATTTCATTTGACTGTTTTCTGGTACGTTTATAGCAAATGGAAAGAGTCTCTATCAAGAGATCTTCATTTACCTCTTTGATTTGATATGGAAGCTCTGATAAGGTATCCATTTCCCTATCAATTTTCTCATTAATATCAAGAATATATTGTTTGTTCTTTTCTTGCTTCTTAGCCTTCGCTTTTCCAATAGGACTGTTATCGATTTCCATATTAGATACGATATCCGCCATCAATTTTTTCTTTAATTGCTTCAAATCCTTAATCTCATTTACCAATTTGCCTTGCTTTGCAAGAAGATCATTTAATTTTTGCTCTAATTCTCGAATAGCCGCTGTTTTCTCTTCCTCTGAAAACATTTCATGCCAGCGAGAATCTAGTGTAAGAATAGGTAGTTTCCGATCTCTAACAAGATTAAAATCAATCTTCTTTGTTCTTCTTTTCATTAGTTTTATCCGATCCTTCTACAGCAGTCTTATGCTTCTCCTCTTGGCTCTTCTTTGTTGATAACCGGTAGGAAAGTTTCATAAGACTCTCTGCTAAATGTACATTTTCAACTGTTACATCTTTCGGTAAATTTAAGTCCGTCGGTGCAAAGTTCCATATACCTTTTATACCCCATTTTACAAGATCCGCAGCAAGAATAGGTGCTCGTATTTTAGGTACTGTAATCGCAACTATGTCAACCTGGTTATTTTTAATATATTCTTCTAGTTCATCCGCTGGACGCACAACGATATCTCTAATCTTAGTACCGACCAACTGAGGATTGACATCAAATAGTGCTGTAAATACAAAGCCTCGCCTTTCAAAATCCACATAATTCGCTAACGCTTGCCCTAAATTACCAGCACCTACGATTATAATATTATATTTCTTTTCAAGTCCAAGTATCTTTCCAATTTCAGAATGGAGGTATTCAACATTATATCCATACCCCTGTTGACCAAANCCTCCAAAGTTATTCAAATCCTGTCTTATCTGAGACGCGGTCACCTTCATCTTTTGGCTCAGTTCCTTAGATGAAATGCGTACTACATCTTTCTCAAGTAAATCTCCAAGGTAACGATAATACCTAGGTAATCTATTTATAACTGCTTTAGAAATCTCTTTTTTTTGCAAAGATTTACCTCCTCTTCCTATATTAGAAATGTCAAAATCAACCATCGACGACCATAACTTCTGACATTAATACCAATAAACTTTCAAAAGCCAAAACATCACGACTTTTGACCTGTAATCATTATTATATTAAATTGTTAATAATAAGTCAATGTTGGTTCAATGTTCACTTCATACTAGTTTGGCTAAACTGTAACCTTTACTTAATTGACCCATCTATGATAGAATAAGTAAATGTATGTGTTTTGTTAACGAAAGGTAAGAAAACTTTAAATTTATGAGGGATGATAAATGGTACTTGCATGTCAAAATATAAGTAAAGCATTTGGTACGACGCAGATTCTGCAATCTGTTTCCTTTCATATTAATGATAGGGAAAAAGCAGCAATCGTTGGCATCAATGGTGCTGGTAAATCTACATTATTAAAAATTATTATAGGGGAATTATCTGCAGATGATGGTGAAGTTATTCTGGCAAAGGGAAGTACTATTGGCTACCTAGCGCAGCATCAAAACCTAACTTCCGAAGCCTCCATCTATGAGGAAATGTTAACTGTTAAGCAGGATATTATAGACTTAAATCATAATATAAGAACTCTGGAATTGGAAATGAAGAATGCAGAAGGCGATAAACTTGAGTCGATGCTGAACTCTTACACTCGCTTGGTACATGAATTTGAAACTAAGAATGGGTATGCCTACCAGAGTGAAGTAACTGGGATATTAAAGGGGCTTGGCTTTACCGAGGAGGATTTTGACAAGAAAATAGACACCCTATCTGGTGGACAGAAGACAAGAATTGCATTAGGAAAGTTACTCCTTTCTAAACCAGATATTATTCTTCTGGATGAGCCTACGAACCATCTCGATCTCATTTCCATTGCATGGCTTGAAACATTCCTCCTGAACTACAATGGTGCGGTTATCGTGGTTGCCCATGACCGTTATTTCTTAGATAAAGTAGTCTCTAAAGTGATTGAGCTAGATAATACAAAATGCCAAACCTTTGATGGGAATTACTCTGACTATGCATATAAGAAATCCCAGCAGCGGGAAGCGATGTTGAAGCAATATCTAAATCAACAACAGGAAATCAAACACCATGAAGAGGTTATTGCAAAACTTCGTTCTTTTAATCGGGAGAAGTCAATCAGAAGAGCTGAAAGCCGAGAAAAGATGCTAGCCAAGATAGAACGCGTGGAAAAGCCCATCGAAAATGCTCAGATGCATTTTAATTTGGAACCTAGAGTTGTTAGCGGAAATGATGTACTTGAAATCAATGGTTTATCAAAATCTTATGGAAATTTACATTTATTTGATGATATCTCCTTTGAAATAAAGCGTGGCGAGAAAATAGCCATTATTGGTAATAATGGAACCGGTAAGACCACAATTTTAAAAATTATCTGTGGCCAAGTAGCAGCAGACAGAGGTGAAGTAAATATTGGTTCCAAAGTTCATATAGCTTACTACGATCAAGAGCAGCAGGAATTAGATTTGGATAAGACATTATTCGATGAATTACAGGATACATATCCACACTTGGATAATACTACAGTTCGCAATATACTAGCTGCCTTTCTATTTACGGATGATGATGTATTTAAGCGAATTAAGGATCTCAGCGGTGGAGAGCGGGGCCGAGTTTCCCTTGCGAAATTAATGCTTTCCGAAGCGAATCTGTTAATTCTTGATGAGCCAACCAACCATTTAGATATTACTTCTAAAGAAATCCTTGAAAATGTTATTAACAATTACAGTGGCACGGTACTCTATGTTTCTCATGACCGTTACTTTATTAATAAAACAGCCACTAGAATATTAGATCTTACGGAACAGACAATACTAAATTACATTGGCAATTATGATTATTACTTAGAAAAGAAACCAGAAGTAGAAGCAGCATATTTGGGGAAATCTGTGGATACAAATCTATCTGATATATCCACAAAACCCGGTGCTTTTCAACTTCCAAATACATGGAATGCTGGTTCCGCTTCAAAAAATACTGCTTCATCCGCCCCCGTCAGTGAGAACAAACTCAGCTGGCAACAGCAAAAAGAGGAGCAAGCAAGGCAACGTAAACGTCAGAATAGGTTGAAGAAAACCGAGGAGGAGATTACCCAGTTAGAGACCCGCAACGAGGAAATCGATAGTCTCCTAACTCTAGAGGAAATCTATACCAATGTACCAAAATTAATTGAACTAAATAACGAAAAGAAGGAAATTGAGGCAAGACTTGAAGAATTATTAGAAATATGGGAACAACTAGCAGACGAATAACAACACCTGCGGCTAAATCCGCCGAATCCTTTCTAAGTATGTAATATTTTATTCGTTTTAAATATANAAATAGTGGCTGTCGCAACAATAATATGTATCAGCGCCTTCAGTAAAACCACAATGTTTATCACATAGTAGCTTTTTGAAAAATAGCATATGATTTTTATCCAATGGCGACAAACGGTCCACTTATGGATTAAAAATCATATGCTATTCTTTTATGCTTTGATGTGATAAACATCACTACCAAGAAAGGCGCTACACAAATNAAGGGCAGAACGTCCTNGGCGCGAGTGTTACGCAAGCGAAGCTTTTTCTTGTTTCCTATAAACTATCCACACACAACAAAGCAACGTCATATGGCGCAAAAGTTGTTTGTGATGTCAATTTATTACCAGTAAGTATATCAACTTTATCTGCAAAAACCTGCGGAATGCTAAGTGTTTCGTTTGTCAAATTTAAAATAAAATAGTAGTTCTTATCTGAGACAGTACGGCGAACGATTTCCAGTTTTGTCTCGATGTCAATTAAGGGTTTAACATTAGAGTAAACTGTTACCTGATCTAATATTTTTTCCAAAGCTTTTTGTTCTGGCTGGGTTCCCACGTAGTAAACAGCTCCCTGTCCAAAACTATTCTTTGTCACTGCCGGTGAGTTGGCATAAAAATTGCTACTGTAATCGGCTAGACTTTCCGCACCCTCAAGATGGATAATATCGCATAGAAGATGACAGTCATACTCCATTCCATCAGTAAATCGTATGTTATTACTCTGCTCCGGTGCCAGAGCATCTATTTCTTCCACCCAGATGCCAGCTAACTTACGTAGGGGACCTGGATATCCGCCAAGATGAACGTTATCAGACTGATCCACAAGTCCGCTCATAAAACCGGTAACCAGTACGCCACCATTTTCCACATAGTTTTCCAAGGCCTCTTGCATTCCATCCTTGATCATATAAAGAACCGGTGCAACTACTACCTTATATTTTGAAAAATCACCATCTACCGGAATCATATCAACCGGAATATTTTTTTCATAAAAATATCTGTAATATTGATGAATCTGATCTACATACTTTAAGTCTTTGTTTGGTCCACTGGTGTATTCTAGTGCCCAGTAGTTATCCCAATCAAAGATTATTCCTACCTGAGCCGGATTATCAGCACCAAGCAATTGGTCACCCAGGTTGTGAAGTTCCTCGCCCAGTTCGGCAACCTCTCTGAATACTCGGGTGTTTTCCGTTCCAACATGCTCAATTACAGCACCATGAAATTTTTCGCAGGCTCCTACTGAACGGCGCAGTTGGAAAAACTGTATGGTATCCGCACCATGAGCCACTGTCTGATAGCTCTGTGCTCGCATTAGTCCAGGTTTTTTCAAGGAGTTGTAAGGCTGCCAGTTTTGCTGGCTTGGAGTCTGCTCCATTAGCATAAATGGCTGTCCTTTCAAACCACGCATCAAATCATGGTTCATGGCTACCATACTCCATGGAGTATCGTAAGAAGGATAGTTATCCCAGGATACGATATCCATCTCTTTGGCCCATTTAAAGTAGTCAAGATTTTTGTATGTACCCATCAAATTGGTTGTTATCAGAGTATCAGGATCATATTTACGAATAGCATCCCTCTCCATTTTAAAATTATTAAGTAAGCTATCCGAATTAAAGCGACGATAATCAATGGATATTCCAGCAAAGGCAGTTTTGTCATTTTCCAATCCTTCGCTAAGTTCGTTTGGTAGGACAATCTCATCCCAGTCATAGATTGTATGACCCCAGAATTCAAGATTCCATGCCTTATTCAATGCTTCAATGGTCTTATATTTGTCTTTTAGCCATACACGGAACGCCTTTTCACAGTTTTCACAGTAGCAATCCCCACTGTATTCATTATTGACATGCCAGCAGGTGACATGTTCATTGCTACCATAACGCTCAGCTAGTTTTTCTACAAGACGCTTGGCAAACTTCTGGTACACCAGGCTATTGGGACATGAGTTGTGCCTCTGTCCGAATTTATGTCTTCTGCCCTTATAATCTGTTCGAGCAATCTCCGGATATTTCTTGTACATCCATGCTGGCATAGCTGCTGTGGAAGTACCCATAACAATATCGAATTTCTCACGACTTAACATCTCCACTATTTCATCTAGCTCGTCAAAATAGTATTCGTGTTCTGATGGCTGAATTTTCGCCCAGGAGAACACATTAATCGTCGCACTGTTTATGCCTGCCTTACGAAACAGACGAATATCTTCGTCCCAGATTTCTCTAGGCCATTGATTGGGATTATAATCCCCGCCGTATAAAATTCTACGGAATTTTTTCATACTTTTTTCCTCCTTATTATAATCTAAGTATAAAACTCAATTAAGATATACGCATTGGCAAGTAATATCATGTATTGTATATTTCATATCCTTGCTTGGCATTTAATGTTATACGCCTACCTCTATTATAAATGTTGTTTTAAAAAAATGTAGGATATGTTAAACTAAAAAATATAACATTTCGAAACAAGGTGATAATATATGCCAATTTACTTTGATCTATCCTCACATAAGCTTCCTCTCACCGTTGATAGTATAGGAAACCGTTGGTACCAAGAAAGTGTACAGCGACCTAATGGATTTCCCCACTATCATTGGTTGCAGACAGAAAGTGGCGCCGGGGAAGTTATTATTGGGGGAAAACGATTCCTCCTGCCAGAAAGGTCAGGTATTCTAATTGCACCGTTTATTCCCCATTCATATCGCGCAATTAATGAAGATTGGTCAACCTCATTCGTAACCTTTTCTGGAAAACTGGAAGCTGACATTAATAAAATAGTAGGACATGAGCAATTTATTCCGGTAGAGGACAACGCTGATTTTTCATTCCAGGACTGGATTGATGGTACCATTTCCTATCACGAAGCAGGTCCTATTGATCCGATACAGCTGTCGATTAACTGCTATACTTTCCTCATGAATATTAATAAGCTACGTGATTATCGTGAATTTCAAGCTCAACCGCTTTACCAAAACTATATTGCACCGGTAATAAAAGAAATCGAAACTAATTATCCAAAAAACATTACTGTTCAGAGCCTTGCTAACACTGTATATATAACTCCCCAATATCTTAACAGGCTGTTTAAACGCTTTCTTGGCTGTGGAACTTACCAGTACCTTACTAATTACCGTTTAAGTAAAGCGAAGGAGCTTCTGGTTAATCGAACGCATCTGCCAATTAGCCAGGTAAGCTTCCTTGTAGGATATCATGATACTAGCCATTTTATTGCAATGTTTAAAAGAGCAATCGGATGTACTCCATTTGAGTTTCGCCAGCTACACCATTAATAGAACCCAGTGTGATACCGGTTACAAAGTACTTCTGAAGGAATGGGTAGATACATAATACTGGTACCATGGATATAAATATCAATCTGTGGCTTTATCAGTTTGTAAGGGAAAATTAAAGAACCGTTTGTATGAGTAGACATCTCCAATGATGACTTACTCATATAAACGGTTCTCTTTGCTTAGACTACTTTTATTTACAACCCTTGGTCACTAATATTTTTTATTGTATTCATTATGTGTTCATGAGCTAAGGATTCTGCAAGTTCTTCATCCCGCTGTTTAATTGCTTCTAGGATTGCCTCATGCTCCGCAATGGATTTTGAAGCCCTATTAGTACTTGACAAGGATACCTTACGGATTCGTTCTACATAATGATGGAAGTCAGAAAGAACATGATTTAGTATCTTACTGCCTGATGCTTTATAAATCAAATCGTGGAATTTATTATCCAGCATAACCAGCTGTTTATGGTGACTCCTGCGCGCATGGAATGCAGATAAATAGATGGTCTCATCAAGTGCTTCAATCTGCTCTTCAGTAATATACCGGCAGGCCCATTTTGCACATAAACCTTCCAAATAGGAGCGAATTGCATAGATATCATGGATATCCTTCCTCGTTATTCCAGTTACATAGGCTCCTTTGTTTGGAATGATGCTAACCAGTCCTTCTAATTCAAGCCGCCTCAAAGCTTCTCTTACCGGGGTCCGACTAACACCTAATTCCTGCCCTAGAGTAACTTCCTTTAATTCCTCATTCTCTTTATATACTCCAGCCAGAATATCTTCCCTGATTTTTGTAAAGACACGGCCTCGTAAGGAATACTTATCCGACATTTCTTTCTGAAAATGAAATTCCTCCAAGAACCTTCCTCCTTTAAGTACTCCCTAAAGCACTTGAAAANCAAATAAGTGCTATTCAGTTTACTTTAAGTTCTCAATGGTCTCCATCAGATAATCAGCAAATTCTTCTCCTGTAGNACCTGTATCTCGACCTGTTAGAACAAGCTTTTTCTCTGTAACAGTACANATATCTAATGCACGATATAATTTATCTGCTTTATCTGAATAACCAATATGATTCAGTAACATGGCACCAGCACGAATGATACTGGAAGGATCCGCATACTTATCTCTGCCTTCCTGCACCATACGAGGGGCAGAACCATGGATTGCTTCAAACATTGCGTAACGCTTTCCGATATTGGCGCTTCCAGCAGTACCTACTCCACCTTGGAATTCTGCCGCCTCATCCGTAAGGATATCACCATAGAGGTTTGGAAGAACCATCACCTGGAAGTCTTTCCTTCTCTTCTCATCTACGAGTTTTGCCGTCATGATATCAATATACCAATCATCCGCTGTAATATCCGGATAGTCTTTAGCAATCTCACGGAAGATATCAAGGAATTTACCATCNGTTGTCTTAATAATATTTGCCTTAGTAACCGCGGTAACCCTTGTCTTACCATTNGCTTTGGCAAATTCAAAAGCAGCACGGATAATTCTTTCGGTTCCCTGAGTTGTTACCACTGTGAAATCCACACCCAGATCCTCAGTTACATTAACACCTTTACTACCAACTGCATAGGCACCTTCAGTATTCTCACGATAGAAAGTCCAATCAATGCCCTGATCCGGAACTCGAACCGGTCTTACATTGGCAAATAGGTCCAATTCCTTTCTCATTGCTACATTAGCACTTTCTACGTTTGGCCATGGATCTCCCTTTCTTGGTGTTGTGGTAGGCCCTTTCAATATAACATGGCACTGCTTTAATTCCTCTAATACTGCAGGAGGAATGGCTGCATTTTCTTCTGCTCTTCTTTCTATGGTCAAGCCATCGATAACACGAAATGCTACTTTACCAGACTTAACTTCATCCTTCAGTAGATATTCCAGTACCCTTTGCGCCTGCGCTGTAATTGCAGGACCAATACCATCACCGCCGCATACGCCAATAATAATCTGGTCTAAAGAATTATAATCAATAAAATCCCCTTGTGCTTTCATTTCCTCAACTCGACGTAGTTGTTCTTCAAGTAACTGTCCGAATCTTTCCTTAGCCGCCTCAATTTTATCAGTTGCTATCATAACATCCTCCTATCATTGCTTATCTAGTACTTATCAGAGCATTGGTACTCCAAGCTCTTATAATGTATTGTTACATATTTACCATTGTATGTCTTTCTTTAAAGCTTGTCAATTCCCGTTCTGTATAAAATTACCGATAATCTAGCTACTCTTTCGCTCGCAATCTATGTATATAAGTCTTATTTCAACAGGTCCCCAATCCCTCTTTTACTTTTTGTAGAATCTCTACTAATTCCTCATCTGTAATCACTGTAATTCTTCCATTTTCATACTCAGAATCAACCCATTCCTTCACCCTCACCACGTATGGGCTATTCTTATCTACTGCTTCCTCTTCCTTAAGATTGTAGTATGAATTTATCCAATGGGCAATCCCTGCTAGGCCAGAGGTGTTGGATATGGCTACTCGAACCGGTCTATTTAGAATTTTATCAGTATCGAAGATATTATAGATTTCCTCATTTTTTAATAAACCATCCGCATGAATACCAGCACGGGTTATATTAAAGTTTCTACCAACAAACGGCGTTCTTGATGGGATACGATAACCAATCTCTTTTTCATAATACTCCGCCAGTTCTGTGATCACGGTCGTATCCATCCCGTCTAATGTACCTTTTAGCTGTGCATATTCAAATACCATAGCTTCTAGTGGTGTATTGCCAGTACGTTCTCCAATACCAAAAAGGGAACAATTCACACCAGCCGCACCATATAACCAAGCGGTCGTTGAGTTGGCTACTGCCTTGTAGAAATCATTGTGCCCATGCCACTCAAGCCATTCTGATGGAACACCACCATGGGTGATTAAACCATAGATAATTCCTTGTACTGAACGTGGTATTACAGCTCCAGGGAAATTCACTCCATAACCCATTGTATCGCAAGCACGTATCTTAACCGGTATATTATATTCCTTGGATAGTTTCATCAATTCCCTACAGAAAGGAATAACAAAACCATGAATATCAGAGCGAGTAATGTCTTCTAGATGGCATCTTGGTGACACTCCCGTCTCAAGGCATTCCCTAATGACAGAAAGATAATGGTTAAGCGCTTCTCTTCTGGTCATCTTCATTTTGTAGAAGATATGATAATCTGAACAGCTTACCAGTATACCGGTTTCTTTTAATCCAATATCTTTCACAAGCTCAAAGTCTTTTTTACTGGCACGAATCCAAGAAGTTACCTCAGGAAACTTATAACCTCTTTCCATGCATTTATATACGGCGTCCCTATCCTTCTTACTATAAAGGAAGAACTCACACTGACGAATAATTCCCTTTGGCCCTCCCAAACGGTGAAAGTAATCATACATAGTAACAATTTGTTCTGTGGTATAGGGTGCTCTAGACTGCTGCCCATCACGAAATGTGGTATCCGTTATAAAAATCTCATCCGGAAGGTGATGTGGAACAATCCGATCATTGAAGGCAATCTTTGGCACCTCATCATAAGGGAACAGATTTCGGAAGGTATTCGGCTCCTCAATATCAACGAGCGGATAAATCGGTTCCTCTAATTGAAGCAGATTATTATGGGGATTTATAAATACTTTTCTTTGATCCATTGCTATCGTCTCCATCCTTTTTAAAATTTGTATAATTGTATACAATAATACTTATAATGTCAATAAGGTTTTCCGATTGATATAAAAAAGTCCTTAATAAGTCTGTTTTTGACAAACATTATTAAGGTCAAATATCATATTTTAAGTATTTTCTTTCATTTTATTGTTCGATTAATAAAATCTTCTTATTGATATACTTCTTGTCATAGATATACTTATTCTAAAAAACAGTAATAATAATTTCATAAATCACGGGTACCAATACAGCAGGTAACAGATTTCCTACCTTAATCTTTTTGCCAAAGATCATATTAATACCAAGTCCCATGATAAGAATAGAACCAATAAAGGAAATATTACTAATAAGCTGCTCACTTAGCAACGGCTCAATAAAAGTTGCTCCCAGCGTTATTCCGCCCTGATATAGGAGTAGCGAAATTACCGAGAAGAATACGCCAATCCCCAGTGTTGATGCGAAAAAGATTGCAACCACTCCATCAATTACCCCTTTAGCTATTAATATGGAGGGATCCCCTGCAAGACCATCCTGTAGGGAGCCGACAATTGCCATTGCACCGACACAGAAAAGTAGAGAACTATTAACAAAACCTTCTACAAAACTGTTCCCCTTATCATCTTTCACTTTCAAAGTTTTCTTAATCCATTCTCCCAATCTATCCAATCGGGCTTCGATATCAATCCCTTCCCCGATAAAGGCCCCCAATGCAAGAGAAATGATCATGAGCATAACATTCGTACTAGTTAGTTGGTTTCCCTCAACTAATAACAATCCCTGCAAAGCACCACTAATACCAATAAACATAACAGCCAATCCTAAGGCGTTCATTGTAGTCACCTGGTATTTTTCTTTTAATCCACCTTTAATCAGTATTCCGATCGTAGATCCTATCAGAACCAAAATACTATTAACTANCGTTCCCATTCCAATCATAAATTTCTATACCCTGCTTTTTCATTATTCTTATGTATCAATATGTATTAAATTTACCAATTGTAATATTATACGCAGGTTTCTCCTTATCTTAATCCTATCATCTATCCGCTACATAATATTATTGGATAATAACATATAACTTTTCAAAATTCAAGTTTATGCAATCGGTAACAAAAAAGACCTTATATATCTGCTTA
>JGI24707J26582_10003238_pt1 | contig 11839 bp, 9 predicted proteins | sample BioPla1DNA1_FD_26582 | JGI IMG/M metagenome (IMG submission 26582) | reverse complement strand
GTATTCATCAATAAGAATCTCTTCATATCTTTCTTGTAATTCGTAAGCTGCAACCGTTGGAATAATTTCCTCTTCTTGCCTTTGTACTAAAATTTGAAGAGCATAATGTTCTATATCATTAAAATCTAAGATGTTTTTCTCTTTTTTATGATTTTGAAACCGATTTGAAAAATCCAAAATTAATTCTTTTAAACACTTCAAGAGAGGATATAATCTTTTGATATCTTTTTGTATCTCTGAAAAGGGTTGAAAAAATATTTTTTCTTGTAAATCTTCTATTCCTTTTTTTATATCTTCTCGAATGGATTTTACCTTCTCTTGTAAATTTTTATTGGTTTCTTTACTGCATCTTCCTAAGCGAACAAAGGAAATTTTTTCAAAAGCTTTCCATAGGGTAGAAAGATCTTGATCCAATGCTTGTTGAAACTGTTGCAGCAGGTGATAATCGGATTGTAAAGCTTCCTCATAACCTACCGGTCCCCCTGGTTGATTACATATTTTAAGCGCTTGCTCTATACTTGCAAGGTAACTTTCACATTCTATACCAAGTTGTTCTTTAATCTGATGAACCCATGGAGTCTCTTCTAACCCATGATCTTTTTGCGTTATATTAAAAGCCTCTATTTTTTCTTGAAGCCAAAATTCTGGCCAAGGATGACTTTGAATAAAATGATATATACGTAAAAGAATCTCTTCTAAAGGGGTATCCCTTTTCTTTCCTCCATAGCTTTCAACAAGTTCTAAAAAGATGGAGTTTTCTTCCTTCTGATACCAATCTTCCAATAATTCCTCTAAAATCTCATCTTTTAATAACTTCATTTCTGTTTCTGTTCCAATTCGAAATTGGGGATCCAAATCAATAAAATGAAAATGATTTCGGATAACTTCCAAACAAAAGGCATGAATAGTCATAATGGAAGCCCGATGAATTAACGTCATTTGTTTTTGCAAATGAGTATCTTGAGGCCTTTCTTCCATTTTTTTTATAATGGCTTTACCAATTCTTTCTCTCATCTCTGCTGCTGCTGCATTCGTAAATGTCACTATCAATAGTCGATCAATATCCACAGGGTTATCAGGTTTTGTAACCTTTCTAATAATTCTTTCTACTAAAACTGCGGTTTTCCCTGAACCTGCTGCTGCAGACACTAATAGATTGCAATTTTCTGTTTCAATAGCTGCCAATTGTTCTTTTGTCCAGGACATGCCCATTTATTTCCCCTCCTAACAATCTAATAAATACATTATATCAGTTTTTATTGTAAACATAGATAAAAAACGTACTAATATTGGATTAGTACGTTTTTTATCAACTTTATTTGTAAAAGTTTTGAGTATGGTATACAGCATAAGGATCTTCATGGATATGAAATGCAGTCCCAACACCTAACTTTGTATAATCTCCTAATATATTCTCACGATGGGCTTTTGAATTCATCCACATATAGTGAGTTAAAATTCCATTTAAATTCATCCCAATATTTTCTCCTGCTTTTTGATATACGATATTTGCTTTTTTTAGCCGGGTTTCTAAAGTGCTCTTATCTAAACCATGATGTGAAAAATAATGATTAGTAGCCATATCTAAACTGTGTTGATAAGCTACCCTGGCTACTTTTTCATCCCATTGTAACGGTTTTTTTCCTGCTTTTACCCTTTCTGTATTCGCTAAATCAAAGATTTGTTTTTGATAACCTTGCCGTACTTCTTCTGTTAATTGTCCTTGATAGCCTTCCAATTCTCTCTCTGCTATTCTGTGAATTAACATCACACCTGCCAACGTATCTTTTTTAAAAGAATCATAGAAAAAATATACATAATAGTCTTCTTCCATGTAACGATCAACTGCATCCAAAGGTGTAAACATGTGGGTATGGTTTGCTTTTTCAATGTTTTGAACAGGTCTTCCATATTTTTGGCTTATTTCTGTTCTAGTCATTCCCATGCTAATTCCATTTTTTGCTTTCCAATTGGATTGATTAGTATACAGTGCCACAACCGTATTATTTTTTATCCCTACTTGAAGATAGTTAGAAAAATCATTATGATAAATGTACCATTCAAAACCATATTCACTTTGATCAATGCGTAATGGTTCTCCTAACTTTTCTTTCACCTTTTCTTTGCTATTCCCTATAGAAATTCCCTGTATAACAATATTTTGATTTTTTTGCTCATATAAAGGCATGTATTTAAAATGTTCATAGATTCGTAAAGTCAAAGCAATGGCTTCTTCTTTTGTTGCATTCCTTTGGGCAAAAAGTTTGTTTTCTGCTGTTCCTTGAACCAATCCCATGTATGTAAAATCATTGATTGCTTCTTTTGCCCAATTTGAAACATGGTTATAATCTAAAAAATTAGAAAGAGTAATCTGCTTTGCTTTCACCGAATAGTGTAAACTTTGTAACATACGATGAAAAATAACAATCATTTCTTCTCGTTTCACAACATCTAAAGGTGAAAATATATTAGGAGCTGTTCCTTTTATAATATTCAATTGGTATGCTGCTCCTATGTCTTTGGAACTGGTATCTTGAAAAACAGTCGTTGATATTTCTTGTGGCACCGAACCTCCTAAGGCTTTATATAATAAAATCGCTAGGGTTGTCATTTCTTCTCTCGTCATAGTTTCTTGAAAATCTTCTTGCCAGAAAGTAGGTATTAAATAATATTTTTTTGCTTGCTGGGTTGAATGTTTNCTCCAGTCTTGTATTTGATCTTGGCCATACGCCTTTGAAGGGCAAGAACATAGAAAAAGAATGGTACAGACACATACGATTCTTATTTTACTCCATGTGTTATTGGCTATGTTCATTGAGCTCATTCCTTTCTTCTCAAATCTTAGATAGTACTCTTTATTGAGTATGTCCCTTTTTATTCTATTAAAACAATACTATAAAGAATAATACCTATGGACCATCATTTGATTTATTGTATCATAAAAACTTTACTTGTCCAATAAAGTGAGAAGTTGTTTTTTTGCTTCTTCTGAAGTTGCGGGCAATGAAACGGGATATCCTTTCCTTTGTAATCCTAAAAATAAATCCACTAACAAAGGAGACTTTAAATGGGCTTTTTGCAAAATCTCCTCTTGTTGAAAAACTTCTTGCCAAGTTCCTTTTAAGACAATATGTCCTTGATGAATAACATAGACCACATCTGAAATCAAAGGTACGATATTCATATCATGGGTTGTAAGTAATATGGTTGTCCCTTTTTTCTTGTGAAAATAATTTAATAAGTCGATGAATTCTTCTTTGGATTGTGGATCCAATGAGTCAAAAGGTTCATCTAAAATCAAAAGAGGGGGCTCTGTAATCATTGCTCCTGCTAACGCTATCTTCTTTTTTTGACCTCCACTTAAATAATGAGGAATTTTGGATAATAATGAAGCAATACCTAACTCTTTTGCTAAAGCATGTACCTTTTCATCCACTTCTTCTTCCTTCATCCCTTCATTACGGGGTGTAAAGGCAATGTCATCATAAACCCGAGGTCCAATCATTTGTTCATCTACATTTTGAAAAAGAACCCCCATTTTTTTGCGTGTTTCTTTAAAATTTTCATAAGGTGGCATTCCTGCTACTTCTACGGTTCCCTCCACTGGTTTTAAAAGGCCTAAAACATGAGAAAGTAAAGTTGTTTTTCCTTCCCCATTGGCTCCTAACACGACAACCCTTTGGCCTTGTTCCACAATAAAATCCATTCCACATAAACGAACTTCTGTCCGATCTCGATAAATATGTTTAATACATTGAACCTTTATCATTGGTTTCATAAAATCACCATCCCTATCCCGTATCCCATACCAATCAGTATTAATAACACGTCGCCTATTGTCAATCTCTGTTCTGACTCTTTTGTTACCGGAAGTTTCCCTTCATAGCCTCGTAAAGCATAAATCTGATACATACGTTCACTCATCTCCATGGCATAAAGAAAAACAACCCCCAACATCTTAGAAAAATTTTTAAAATTTCTAAGCAAGTGACCTGGATGAAAACCACCTCGCAGCCGAATGCTCTGAAACATATTTTCAACTGAATCCAATAAAATAAAAACAGAACGATAAGTTAACAAAAAAATATCAATTAAAATCGTAGGCATAAAAAAAGAAAAAACTCTAAAAATATCACTATAGGGTGTAGTCAACAATAAAAAAAGAAAAGACCAGGCAACACCTATAGCACGTAATAACAATATAACTCCTTCTTTCGTTCCTATCCCTCCTACCATCAGTGAAAAGAGTCCACCAAAGAAAAGTGGATAGGCTAGTAAATGGAATAGAAAAGGAAAGGAAATTTTTGCTCCCATACTTAATAACAAAAGAATGACCAGCACCCCTATACTTTTTTCTATGGTAGAAGAAAAAAGTAAAATACCCATTAGAGAAAAAACAAAAATTGTTTTTATAAGTGGTTTTGATTGATGAAATATGCTTTTTTGATGAATAGCCATATAATCGATATCGGCTAAATGCATCCTTGTCACCTCGATCTTTTATCTTTCTTTTGTGCTATGATTTTTTTCAAATAAATGGGGACGAATATCCATCATAAAAGCAAGTAAACCACCTGTAATCAATGACTCTAATAAAATACCTACAAGTAAGATTATAAAAAGAGCTAATCCACCAGAAAAAAACAAATAATTTACCTCTGTCAATGCTTCTTTATGATTGGATTCATTATGTTCCTCTTTTGTATGGTCTATGTGGATACTTCCCTCATAATTCTCATGTTCTTCATGACTTTCTATCCTTTCATGAGTATGATCCTCGTGATGAGAATGAGGAATAACAAACTCCCATCCAACGGTAGAAACCAAAAATCCTGTTGCTAGGGACGTACTTATAAACAAAGTAAGAAATGTGATAAAAAAACCTCTCCAAAAAATGGAATTTTTTTGTTGAAACCATCCTTGCTGAAAAAAAAGAGAACCTAAAAAAACTTCAATCCCCATTACAAGAGTATTTAACCCAATAACAGTAATTCCTCCATGTCCCATAAAAGCTAAAATAACATTAACAACAAAAACAGCAACAAACCCTACCATAGGTCCCAAAAAAATTCCACTAAATACAGCTAAGCTAATATGAAGAGGAACAATGCCTAAAGGGATGGACATGGCAATTAACATAGTAGCTGCCATAACAGCAATGTAGGGTATTTTTCTTTCTAATCCATTCTTTTTCATTTGATACAAGGCACCTAATAATAGTATAACCATAACAATATAACTTCCTACCCAAATAGGCAAAGAAAAGACTCCATCTGGAATATGGATATGACTCATAAACTACGCCTCCTCTTTCTAATTGCATATGACTTGCATTTACTAAAATTATTGTAATGAAAAAACCATTATTTGTCAAGGATTGTTTTTTAGATTTAGAGTCAAAATTAAAAGATATGCTTTCCATTAGAAAGCATATCTTTTAATAGGCATCATATTTTTTAAAGAAAAATCCAATATGGAGGCTGAATGTGTTAGAGCACCACTGGAGATATAATCCACTCCTATCTCTCTAAGTTCTAATAACCTCTCTTTCGTAATGTTTCCTGAACACTCTGTTTGGGCTTGTTTCCCAATAATTTCTACTGCTTGTCTCATAGTTTCGTTATCCATATTATCTAGCATAATAATATCAGCACCTGCTTCTAATGCTTCTTGAACCATATCTATATTTTCTACTTCTACTTCTATCTTGCGGATAAAAGGAGCATATTGCCTAGCTAATTCAACTGCTTTTTTAATTCCTCCTGCAGCACTAATATGATTATCTTTTAATAAGATACCATCCGATAAATTATATCGATGATTGGTTCCTCCACCTACTTTAACAGCATACTTTTCAAAAATACGCATATTAGGAGTAGTTTTTCTAGTATCCAGTAACTGGGTTTTACTTCCCTCTAATATCTGAACACATTCATAAGTAAGAGTTGCAATTCCACTCATTCGCTGCAAATAATTTAAAGCCGTTCGTTCTCCTGATAAAAGAACTCGCATATCCCCCTTTAAATGTCCTATTTTTTCTCCCTTGTAAATAGGATCTCCATCCTGATAACTGGTTTCTAGATGAACTTCTCCTAATAATTCAAAAACCCTTTGAAAAACCTTAATTCCAGCAAGAATTCCATCTTGCTTGCAAAGTAAATCAACGGTTCCAAACTCTTTTTTTTGTAAAATTGCATTGGTTGTAACATCCTCACTTGTAATATCTTCTTTAAGAGCATGTAGTAAATATTCATCTACATTTACTGCCATGGTGACTCCTTCTAACATAAAATCACGGATCCTTTCTTTTGTAGTTTTTAAAATTAGTTTAACATGATCCTGCTAGCGTGTGCATTCTTTCTAAAGGTTTTTTCGCTTCTTCTTGCACATCATCATTGATTTTTATTTCTGGCTCTAATGTTTTTATTGCTTGATAAACTTTGGGAAGGGTTATTTTTTTCATATCAAGGCAAGATGGTTGGGGTTCTATAAAATAAAATATTTTATCTGGATTTTTTTTATGAAGCTCATGTAAAATACCTTTTTCTGTACAAATAATAAACCTTTTACTAACACTTTCTGTAGCATAATGAAGAATTCCTGAAGTACTTCCAATATAATCAGCCATTTCTAATACCTCCTTAGTACATTCAGGATGAGCCAATATTTTTGCATCTGGAACCTTCTTTTTAACTTTCTTTACTTGCTCTTTTGTAATATTATGGTGCACATAACAATATCCTTCATGAATTATAATATTTTTCTCTGGTAATTGACTTTGCACATACTGTCCTAAGTTTCCATCTGGTATAAAGAAAATATTTTTCTCCGGTAATTGTTTTACAATGGAAACTGCATTGGAAGATGTAACACAAACATCAGAAAATGCCTTGGTTTCTGCTGTTGAATTAATATAACACACAATAGCCACGTCTTTGCATTGTTCTTTTATTTTTTTTATTTCTTCCTTATTCACCATATGTGCCATAGGACAATCTGCTTCCTGATCTACTATAATGATTTTTTTATCAGGATTTAATATCTTAGCACTCTCTCCCATAAAACGTACACCACAAAATAAAATAACTTGTTGCTTTTGTAACAATGCCATTTGACTTAAATAATAGGAATCCCCTACAAAATCAGCCACTTCTTGAACAGAACCATCCACATAATAATGAGCTAACACAAGAATATCTTTTTCTTGTTTCATTGTTTTTATTTTTTCTATCCACTGTTTTTGTTCCATATCAATCACCTTCATTATTGTTTTTCTTATTATAACACCTGACAAATCATTTATCAATACACGTGTCTTGTCACGTGCTTTTCTTTTTATTTATAACGATAGATATCCACGTTGAAAATCTAAGATTTCAGTAAGCTCATAGATCACTCTCCTGCTCTGACTGTCTTACCCCTTGCTCTTATAAAAAAGCTAACGAGGTATTTTAGTGCCTATACGCTTTACTTCCAGCTTGTTTTGTTTATGAATGTGGATATCTATATTTCATTCTTTTTAATACCTATTTCAAATTTATAAATTTATGATATAATCATACTTATCAAGAAGATTTACGATAATAAAATGAACATATAAGGAGAACAGATGGATGAATTTACTTACAATCATTGCCAAAAACTTATTAGGCTATGATGCTCTTATTCTTGTTTTAGCTGCCTTCAATTTATTATATGTTTTCCCAAAAGTCTCAAAGATCTCTCGGCAACTAGAAGAAGTATTAAATCCGACTATTTCCATACCCATTCAAGAATTAATCAAAAACATACAAGATCCTGGTACTAAGGCTGTTGATTTACATGCCTGCCAAAAATGGAAGGAAAAAGAGGCTTTCTATTTTAATGTATTTGTTGGAATCACAACTATTTTCCCTCTTTTAGGAATCTTAGGTACAATTATATCCTTATTGTCTTTAGTTGATTTTTCTTCTCAAGTTGTTATGCTTAATTTTACTACTGCATTAACTTCTACTTTCTGGGGATTAATATGGGCCATTGTATGTAAAAGCTTAGAAGGTTTCATCGCTTCACGAGTAGCTTATAATGAAGAAAGCTTCTCTTTATTATTGCAACGCATTGATCAATACCAAAGCTTTCATTCTTCTACTAAACCATAAAAAAATACAACGTGAAAATGGATTCATCAGTGAGGGGGGAGCTTTTGAAAAAAAGAGCTATTATTGAATTGACTGCCTTATTAGATGTTGTTTTAATTTTATTATTTATGTTTATTTTTAATGTAAGTGCCAGTCAAGAAAATCTAGAACAATCTCTTCATCATACCCAAAACTCGAATCAACAACTACTGGCTGAATTAAAAGAAAAAAATCAACAACTTGAACAAATCCAGAAAGAAAGGCAAGATGTAGAACAGTTAGTAAAATCTTTATCTTCTTTTTTACAGATGCAAGAAGATGAACTTTTCTCTATTATTAATGATTTATCTGAATCGGAACAAAAAAAATTTATCGAAACCTTAGATCCTTGGTTGGATGAAAAACAAATCATACAAGAATTACTTCAATATCAAACACTTCAAAGTTTCTTTTATACCATCCATATCGGGTTAAAAAGTGGCGAAAATGAGCTTTGGATAAATAACCAACCTACTGGTATTACGATTTCTGTAGGTGAAATACAAAATCCAGAAAATTATGAGAAAAAGAAAAAACAAATTATGGCATCCATTGAAAAGGAAATTCAGCGTCCCTCGGGGGAAGCGAATCGTATTCTTTTATCCCTCTCCTTGTTAGATGAAGAAGTCTATCAATATGCCTATGAAATAACTTGGTATGCTATTACTGAGATTGAAAATAAATATGGTCCTCAACGTATTTTTAAATCAGAACAACGTTATATTTCACGCTAATGCAGAAGGGAGATTTAGATGAAAAAACTAAAGAATTTTTTAATTATTTGTTTTATGCTCCTTGTTTTAGTTCTTTTAATTGCCAATAACATCGGTTTTAATTTTTTAGATTGGGGTAAAAATAAATACGAAACAAAGACTTCTCAACAAAATACCAAAGGTGAAAGTCAATTAGAAACCTACCTTTCCATTCATATTGAAGATCATACCATTACTTTAGATGACCAAGAAGTGACCCTCGATGAGTTAAAAGAAAAGCTTAAAGACGTTCCCAACAAAGTCAAAATCAAACTTTTTGCTCAAGAAGCCAAACGAGTTACCTATCAAGAAGTAATAGAGTTCTTGCAAGAATATAAATTTACCATCATCGAAGAATAAAAAATCCTTTTTCTGTTGTAATTTTTTGCTACAACAGAAAAAGGATTTTTTATTCTTTCATACAAGAGTGTATATATTTATCAATCTTCTTAATTTCTTCTTCTGGATCTTTCCACCAATTTCGACTCCAAATTCTATGAATATACCAACCTTTACTTTCTAAAAATCGCCGATGATAAATTTCTCTTTCTTTTACTGAATGTGCTTTCTGGTACATAAGACCATCGGTTTGGATCCCTAGAATATACTTTGTAGGATCTGTAGGATCAAGCACACCAATATCAATTTTATACTGTGAGTTCCCAATGTTCCTATGGACTTGGTACCCTTTCTCCTCCAACTTTTGGGCTACTTGAGCAATCAATGGATCTTCTTGTTTTTCCTTTATAACTAATTGCTCTTGACCCACTTCCTTTTCTTGGATTTCATGTAAAAGCTGATACGCTCGTTCTTTATTTTGTTCTGCAATAGCATAAGCGTATAAGAGATATTGTTTTAATAAACGAGGGCCAGCATTTTTTGATTGGGAAACATCAAATTCCCTTGGATGAACGCTAGAAAATATGATCATTTTTTCCTTAGCTCGGCTCACCGCTACATTGAGACGGTTTTCTCCTCCTGCTTTGTTTAAAATCCCAAAATTAATGGATATTTTTCCTTCTCCATTTCTGCCATAACCTACAGAAAAAATGATAATATCTCTTTCATCCCCCTGTACATTCTCAATATTTTTAACAAACAATCGTTCATCGATTCCTTTTTTCATCATTTGATCATATAAGGTAGCAAATTCTTCATCTTCTTGTATCTTTTGTTCGATTCGTTCTACAATAAGATCTTGTTGTTTTTTGTTAAAAGTAATAATACCTATAGAAGAATGAGGATGGGAAAGAAAAAGCTCTTTTACCCTTTCACATACTTCTAAGGCTTCTTGCATATTGGTTTGGTCTTCCCAAAGTCCATCTACCATCTGCCATTCGATGGGTGGGGGCTCAATAATATTACCAATATTGGGAGCAATTTGTACTTGGCCCTCATAAAAAGCATAGTTAGAAAAATGAATTAGCTCTTCATACTTGGAACGATAATGCCAAGCCAATAATTGAGTAGGATATTGTCGCTTTGTCAATGTTAAAAGACTATCTACTCCTTCAAAGATAGTTTCCATCTCTTCTTCTTCTACATCCAAACCTACACGAAATAAATCAAAAGGAGCTAATTGTTTTTCATCTCCTGCTACAATCACTTGAGTTCCACGATAAAAAGAAGGAATTCCATTTTCTACCGTACATTGGGAAGCCTCATCAAAAATAACTTTATCAAAAAGACCTTTTCGCAAAGGGAAAATTGTAGAAACTGTTTCTGGAGATACAAGCCAAATGGGTAAAATATCAAAAATCCCCTTCTCCCAGTATTGATAAATCAATTTTCGAATGGGCCAAACTTTTCTTGTTTTATTCACTTGATGTTGAATGTCTCGATATTGCCTTGTATGATTTTCCTTTATATTTTGTATAGGGATTCGCAATCGTTCTCTTAAATACTGAGGCAAATAACGCTGTTTGGATTCTAGTAAATCTTTATAACTTTGCCAATGGGTATCATATTCTCCCGTAGATAAAGTTTTCAACTCTGGATAAAGAGTTTCTAATTGATCCACCCAAGACATATAAAAAGATTTACGAAGAATATTCTCCCATTTTTCTCCTCGTTTTAAATCTTGTTCTTCTGGGATTTCCTCTCGTACTTTTTCAAGCAAATCCATTTCATCCGAATCAAAGGATTGGATCCATTGGTCCATGGCTACTAAAGAATCAAAATCTTGTGATAGGGAAGATTGAGCCTGTTGAAAGTCTTCTAAAGGAATCATTCCTTTTTCGATCTTTTGCTTCCAACTTTCCACTTGATGTTCTTGAAAATAAGAACCAAGGGCTTCTACTAACTCACAAACCTTTTTCCCTTGCTCCCCATAAGCTTTTAATTGAAAAACTTCTGCTTCTAGCTGATTCCATTCCGATTTTCCTATTGAAAAAGAAGAAAAATTAGGAGCATATTTTTGTAAAAATAATTTTCCTTTTCCTACACTCCATAACCAAAATTTCATTGTTTTTAGGAAGGACTGTTTTTGATGTTTTTCTAAAATATCAATGGCTGACTGGATTCCTATATCATATTTCCAACACTCTTTCGGAGTAAAAGTCTCCGTTATCTTCTCCTTTTGTAATTCCAATAATTTTTCGCATTCTGCAATGAGCTGATCTAATTTTTCTTTTAACTCATTTAAGTGTTGGTAAGTCATGTTTTCAAAAGATTTTCGATGAAACCATGGATGATTTTTATAACCACAACTTCCAATATACCTTCCTGCAATAAAAATCTTATGAGCAATGGTTTCTAACTGATTTTGATCCATCTCGTAAGAAGAAGAAATAGGCAACCAGGGGATTTCATTGAGTAAAGATAATTGACTATACAATTCATAACCGGTTAAACCAAAGGAATGTTTCTCACCAATAGCCTTTGCAATCCTTGCAAAATAATCTTTTTTTTGATCTAATTCATGACAAATCC
>JGI24707J26582_10003237_pt1 | contig 11840 bp, 13 predicted proteins | sample BioPla1DNA1_FD_26582 | JGI IMG/M metagenome (IMG submission 26582) | reverse complement strand
AAATTGCCAGATAAAGTTAGCGAAGAAATAGAGCAGATGGATAATATCAACGGTGCAGAGGGAATATTAGAGGTTCATCAAGATGGTTATGGTTTTTTAAGATGTGATAATTATTTATCAGGGGATAACGATATATATGTATCTCCTTCTCAAATTAGACGGTTTAGACTAAAAACAGGAGATAAAGTATTTGGAATTACTAGATCCCCTAAATCTGGGGAAAAGTATAAGGCCTTATTATATGTAAAGTATGTTAATGGATTAAATCCAGAAACTTCTCTAGATAGACCGGATTTTGACACATTAACTCCCATATATCCAAGGGAAAGACTTGTATTAGAAACAGTTCCAAACAATCTTTCTACAAGAATTATTGACTTAGTAGCACCTATTGGAAAGGGACAAAGGGGAATGATAGTATCTCCACCAAAGGCAGGCAAGACCACTCTTCTTAAAAATATTGCCAATTCCATTTCGGAAAACCATCCAGAGATTGAGATAATAGTTCTTTTAATTGATGAAAGACCAGAGGAAGTAACAGATATGCAAAGATCTGTAAAAGGAGATGTGGTATACTCTACTTTTGACGAATTACCTAATCACCACACTAAAGTAGCAGAAATAGTTTTAGAAAGAGCTAAAAGATTAGTTGAGCATGGAAAAGATGTAGTAGTGTTATTAGATAGTATAACTCGTCTTGCAAGGGCTTATAATTTAACTATTCCTGCAACAGGTAGAACCTTATCTGGTGGCTTAGACCCAGGTGCATTACATAAACCTAAAAGGTTTTTCGGTGCAGCTAGAAATCTAGAAGAAGGTGGCAGTTTAACTATTTTAGCCACTGCTTTAGTAGATACTGGTAGTAGAATGGATGAAGTTATATTTGAAGAATTTAAAGGTACAGGCAATATGGAAATTCATTTAGATAGAAAATTATCTGAAAAAAGAATATTCCCAGCAATAGATATAAATAAATCTGGCACTAGACGTGAAGAATTATTATTAACTCAAAAAGAATTAGAAACCATATGGGGTATTAGAAAAGCCTTAGGCAATGCTCCTACACAAGATGTAACAGAAACATTAATTGATAATTTAATGTTAAATAAAACCAATGAAATTTTTATTGAAGAAATGAGAAATAAAATTTGGTTGTAGTTGAAATATAATATATATTGTGCTATAATTAATTGGTCAAATTGTATGAAATAATATGTCTTTATATATTGGCAACAAAGAGAGGTGAAAGGAATGAAAAAGGGAATTCATCCAAAATATTATGAAGCTACAGTTCGTTGTGCCTGTGGAAATACTTTTAAAACCGGCTCCACAAAAGAGGAACTACGAGTAGAAATTTGTTCAGAATGTCATCCTTTTTATACAGGACGTCAAAAATTTACTGAACGTGGTGGTCGTGTTGAAAAATTCAAGAAAAAATATGGCATGGATTAGTTTCTGTACAAAATAGGTTAGTAGCTAAGGCACTAACCTTTATTTTATTAAAAAGAGGGGGGTTGGGTATATGAAAATTAAAGATATAAATAGAGTCCCCAAACATATGACTACTATAGGTGGTCAGGCATTAATAGAAGGAATAATGATGAGAGGGCCAAAAGATGTGGCCATTGCAGTTAGAAAACCCAATGGAGAAATAGTAGTAAAAAATGAAGAATTAAATACTTTAGGTATGAGATATAAATTTTTTGCCCTACCTTTTATTAGAGGTGTAGTGGGCTTAATTGAGTCTATGTTATTGGGGATTAATTCCCTAATGTATTCAGCTGAATTTTTTGAAGAAGAAATAGAAGAAGAGGAAGAGAAAGAGTATTTCTTAGAGAAAGTATTTAAAGATAAAGCTGATACTGTAGAAATAATTATTACCTTAGCTTTATCCCTATTATTGACCATAGGCTTATTTATTTTATTACCTTCCTTTTTTACTAATTTGTTTAAAAACAAGGTGGAATCTCCTTTTGTATTTAATATAATAGAAGGTCTAATTAGAATAAGTATATTTCTCATATATGTAATAGCTATTTCTAAGATGGACGATGTAGATAGAGTATTTGAATATCATGGTGCAGAACACAAAACAATTCATTGTTATGAAAATGGGGATGAATTAACTGTGGAAAATGTTAAAAAATATCCCATACTCCATCCTAGATGTGGCACTAGCTTTTTATTTATGGTAATGATAGTGAGTATTTTTGTATTATCCTTTTTTGGATGGCCCAATCCATTACAAAGATTTTTAATTAGAATACTAATGTTACCAATAATTGCGGGAATTTCTTATGAAATAAATAGATTAATAGGTAAAAGTAATTCAGCTTTTGCTTATTATCTTTCTTATCCAGGATTGTTCTTACAAAAAATTGCCACAGTAAAAGAACCAGATGAGGGTCAAATAGAAACAGCCATAATAGCCTTAGAAGCAGTTATAACAGATAATAAGGAGGAAGATTTGTGGAAATAAATCAATTGCTTAAAACTGGCGTAGATATGATAAAAAACAGAGAATACGGAAATCCAGTATTAGAAGCAACTATGGTATTAGAATCCTTATTAAATGTAAATAGAATATATATATATACCCATGGTAAAGAAAAAGTGGATAAAGCAATTGGGGATGAGTTTTTGAAAATCATGGAAAAAAGGGCTACAGGCTATCCAATTCAATATATCCTAAAGGAAAAGGAATTTATGGGATTAAATTTCTATATAGAAGAAGGAGTATTAATTCCAAGACCAGATACAGAAATCTTAGTAGAGTATATACTAAAATATATAGATATAAATTATGGAAATAGGGAAGTCAAATTATTAGACTTAGGCTTTGGCAGTGGTGCCATAGTCTTGTCTATAGCTCATTATAAAAGGCAAGTTCAGGCCTTTGGAGTGGATAATTCGGATATTGCCTTAAAAGTGGCAAATATTAATATGAATAAATTTAAATTAGAAAATGTAAAACTATATAGGGGAGATTTATTTTCTGGAATAGATGAAAAATTTCATATAATAGTCTCAAATCCTCCATATATTCCCAGTGAAGAAATAAAAAATCTTCAAAAAGAAGTTAGGGATTTTGAACCAGTGGCAGCCCTAGATGGTGGGGAGGATGGGCTAGATTTTTATAGAAAAATCATTCCTCAATCTAGAAAATATTTAAAGGATAATGGATTATTAATATTTGAAATTGGTTGGGATCAGGGAAAGGCGGTATCAAATATTTTATTACAGGAAGACTTTAACAATATAAAAATATTAAAGGATCTTCAGGGCTTAGATAGAGTAGTTCTTGGAATAAAATAAGAGGGAAGGAGTGTTGTTTTTCAATGGAACTGATGTTTAAACTATTTATGACATTTTTTAAAATAGGAGCCTTTACCATTGGTGGTGGATACGCTATGTTACCTTTAATTCAAAGGGAAGTAGTAGAGATCCATGAATGGATTACAGAAGATGAATTTATGGATATATTGGCCATAGCAGAGGCTACACCAGGACCAGTAGCTATTAATACTAGTACCTATGTAGGATATAAAATGGCAGGGGTTAAGGGTTCGTTAATTTGTACACTGGGGACCATTCTTCCTTCTTTTACAATTATTTTGTTGATTGTAAAGTTTTTCTGGCAATATAGACAGAATCCTTTAATAGAAAAAGTCTTTTTAGGCATAAGGCCAGCAGTAGCTGCACTAATATTTTCAGCGGTATATAAAATGGCTAAGCATATGGAGATTAAATCTATTCATATGGTAATATCTGGGCTTACAATTTTAGCTATACTATTATTAGATATAAGTCCTATATATATAATACTTACAGCTGCCCTTGGATCCATTGGATATTTTAAAAGTAAGGAGAATCGCCTATGAATCTAATTAAACTTTTTATCTCATTTTTAAAAATTGGAGCTTTTAGTTTTGGTGGGGGCTATGCCATGTTGCCTTTAATAAAAAAAGAAATAATAGAGGTCCATGGTTGGCTTACAGTAACGGAATTTATAGATATTTTAGCTGTAGTAGAAATGACACCAGGACCTATAGCCATTAATTCAGCTACATTTTTAGGCTATAAAGTAGCAGGGGTTTTAGGTTCTATAGCTGCAACTACCGCTGTGGTTTTGCCATCCTTTGTTATAATATTAATTATAGCCCATTTCTTATCTAAATTTAGAGATTCACCCTATGTAGATTGGGCCTTTATGGGAATAAGGCCAGTTATACTAGGCTTAGTTGCATCTGCAGCTATAACTGTAGCCATAGATGCTTTAACTAGTATTAAGAGTATAATAATTGGAATAATTATATTTTATTTAATAACATTTAAAAAATTACATCCTATTTGGGGCATAATAATTGCAGGAACAGCAGGAGCTTTGTTGTTTTAATTGTCAATTATCAATTGCCTATGTTATAATATATAGAGGAATTATAAATTTATATTTTATAGATAGATTGAGAGATTTTAGAAGGGAGGTAAAAATATGCTAGATAAATTGTCATTTTTGGAAAACAAATATAAAGAATTAAGCCAGAAAATAATTGATCCTGAAATAATAAATAATATTGAAGAATGGCAAAAATTAGTTAAGGAACATGCAGAAGTGGAGCCCATAGTATTTAAATATAGAGAATATACTAAGGCACAAAAAATACTAGAAGAAGATAAGGAAATGTTAAAAGAAAAATTAGATGATGAAATGAAGGAATTATTAAAAAGTGAGGTAGCAGAATACGAAGAATTAATAGAAAAATTAGAAGAAGAACTAAAAATACTATTACTTCCAAAGGATCCAAATGATCATAAAAATGTTATTGTGGAAATTAGAGCAGGTGCCGGTGGAGATGAGGCAGGGCTATTTGCAGGTGATTTGTTTAGAATGTACTCCATGTATGCAGAAAGCAAAGGTTGGAAGACTGAAATTATGAGTACTAGTGATCAAGGCATAGGTGGATTTAAAGAAGTTATTTTTATGATAAATGGTAAAGGTGCCTATAGTAGGTTAAAATATGAATCAGGAGTCCATAGAGTTCAAAGAGTACCTACTACAGAATCCAGTGGTAGAATTCATACTTCCACAGCTACAGTAGCAGTATTACCAGAAGCAGAAGATATTGATGTGGAAATAAACCCTAATGATATTAGAATAGATGTATTTAGATCTTCAGGTAATGGTGGTCAATCTGTAAATACCACTGACTCAGCAGTTAGAATAACCCATTTACCTACAGGAATGGTAGTATCCTGTCAAGATGAAAAATCCCAACATAAAAATAGGGATAAGGCAATGAAAATTTTAAAAACTAGATTATATGATAAAATTCAGTCTGAACAGCATAATGAAATAGCCGAAGAAAGAAGATCTCAAGTAGGTACTGGAGATAGGTCTGAAAGAATAAGAACCTATAATTTCCCTCAAGGAAGAGTTACAGACCATAGAATAAATGTAACTACCCATAGATTAGAAAACTTCCTAGATGGAGACATTGATGAGATGATAGATAGCCTAATCACTTCTGACCAAGCAGAAAAATTAAAACATGTAGGATAAAATAAGAAAGCTGTTAAAATATAAGTAATTAAACCAAAAACAGTATGGTAAATTCATCCATACTGTTTTTTAAATATAAAAAGAGATAGTTTACAAACTCTATCTCTTTTTTGTGAATACAAGTTGTTGGGCTTTTCCACTTGCTCTATAAATATAAAACTATTCCTATAACAAAACCTATTACAATTCCTAAAGAGGAATCCCTTCCAGAATAAAGGGTTTTTGCATTAGGAATTATTTCGTCGCAGATTATATATAGCATGGTACCACCAGCAAAGGATAGACATAGTGATATAAACACATGGGAAATCATTCCCACATAAGCTCCTATAAAAGCACCTATACCAGTGGGTATGCCTGTTAAAATGGTAAGTAATAGTATTTTAAAAGGAGCTGTTTTATTAATTTTCATGGGGATTGCCATAGATATACCCTCTGGAATATTGTGAAGTAACATTGCCAAAGCTAATATAGAACCAAAATCTGAAATGGTTAATAAACTAGAACCAAGTGCTAAGCCTTCAGGAAAATTATGTACAGCTATACTAATGCCTAAAAGTATTGAAGTTTTCATAATGGAGTTTTCTGCTTTTTTATGAATACTGTTTTCTACTATTATAACTAATAATATTCCTAGTATTATTCCTATAATAGCAGTAATTAATCCTCCTAGAATAAAAGCTTCTGGCAGTAGATGAAATGTTACAATAAATAACATAAATCCACCTGTTAAGCCTAATAAAAAACTTAAAACCCTATTGGTTTCCTTTATAAACAAAGAAATTAAGCCACCTAATCCAGTGCCTATTATTCCTACTATAAATCCATATATTGTTATTGTTCCAATATTGAACATAATTCCACCCCTTACCTTATACTAATTATTATTCTAAAGGAGCAATATTAAGAACAATTTTTTATATGGAATAAGACAGGGGACGGTTTCCTGTCTTCCGTCCCCTGTCTACCAGCCAATTATGGCAGCACCAATGGCGCCTAAATAAGGGCTTTCTTTAGAGGATATTACTTCTATACCTAATTTTTCACTAAGCAAATCCCCCATTAATTTATTTCTAGAAACTCCACCAGAGAAAAAAACTTTATTTTCTACTCCCACTCTACTAGCTAGGGAATAGGTTTTATTACATACAGAATGGAGTAGTCCTGAGGCTATGGCTTCCTTTGAGGTACCTTCTGCTACTAAAGATACTACTTCTGATTCAGCAAATACAGTACACATGGAGCTAATATTAGCAGGCTCCACACCTGTGGCTAAATCTGAAAGCTCTCCTACATCTACTGCTAAGGCATTGGCCATAACTTGGAGGAAACGACCTGTGCCTGCTGCACATTTATCATTCATTAAAAAATCTACAACTTGACCATGGGAATTTAGTTTAATTACTTTACTGTCTTGGCCTCCTATATCTATAACAGTTCTAATTTCTGGATCTAAATAAAAGGCACCTTTTCCATGACAAGATATTTCTGTTACTGCTTTATTTATAAAGGGAAGGGATACTCTGCCATATCCTGTCCCTATTATGGTTTTAATATTTTCTTTTGTAGTATTAGTTTTTTCTAGTATTTCCTTTAAAAGTTTCTCTCCTACTTCCTTAGGACTCCAACCTGTTGGAGAAATTGCTGTTGCTATAATTTTTTCTCCATTAAAGGCGGCAGCTTTTGCTGCTACTGAGCCTATATCTATACCAATACTTATCAAAAAATCACATCCTTAAACATTATACCTTAGGCCTTAGCTGGAGTAGGTATGGTTTCTAAGAAAGCTTCTACTCTAACTTTAATTTGGCCTATATCAGAATCAGAATAATCTGTTTCTATTTGTAAAAATGGTAGTCCTAATTCATCTCTAACAAAATTTCTTACAGTAAAGGATTCAACATTATAAGTATGACAAGCCTGCCATGTTAAATCCACTACTCCATCAACCTGATATTCTTCTGCTAATCTTTTTATTAAATCTAATCTGTCATTATTAGGAGTCATACAGGAACATGGTGTAGATAGATATTTTTCAGCTAAGGCTGTAATAGGGTCTTTGTCCTCATCTACCATAATATCTAAACCTTTATATCCAGTACAGTTTTCTAATGCAACTACTGAGGCACCAGATTCTTCTAAAATTTTAAGTACTTTTTCTGAACCAGAACCTATGGGAGTACCTGTAAGAAGAATTCTAGGTGCATTTTCATCAAAGGCATATATGCCTTTTTCCATTCTTTCTTCTACTTCATCTATTAATCTTTCTAATAATTCTATTCCAGCTTCTTTATCTATATTAAATCCTTTTAGCCACTGAGCTAACATTAAATCCATACCAGTTAAAGGTGCAGGTTTATGGGCATTTAATTTATGAAGTCTTTTTTGAACATCTCTTTCTTTGTTCATTAATTTAATTGCATCTTTTAATTTTTCATCTGTAATTTCCACATCTAATTCTTTTTCTAAAAACTCCTTAAACTTTACCATTTCATTTTTCCACATTTCTAATGCATCTTCACCTTTAGAGGTTTGGGGTAAATTCATTACATGCATAGGTTTAAGTTTACCCATTAATTCATACATTTTTTTCTTACCATCACAGGTGGTTTCTGCCAATAATACATCGGAAAAATAAAAATATGGGCATTTATCTGTAATTGCAAATCCATAGCTAGATTTTATTAAGGGACATAAATTTCTCGGTAATTCTTTTTCTGCCTCTTCAATTGGTTCCTGTGTAGTTCCACAAAGGGATACTGATATGGCATCTGCTGCTAAGGCAATTTCTTGTGGAGAAAATACACAGTACTGACCTACAACTTTTCTTCCCGCTTCATGGGCTTCCTTAATAGCCACAGAGTTTATACCTCTTAAGGCTTCTACTTCTTCCATAATTTTTGGTCTCATTAGCATCCTCCTTTTAATTTTTATAAATGTAATACAAGTGTAGCATTAATAAAATATGACTTCCAATAACTTATATCAATAAATAATAAGGGTAATATAAAAATAGTTAATAATTAATAAATAATTAATAAATAGAAAATATTTTTTTAAATTATTCTAGAATAATGTATAATAGAATAAGAAAAACATTAAAAAGAAGGGTAAGTATGGACAAAATTCAAACAAAAATAATAAAAATTGATGAAAACAATATAGTTGAAGAATTAAAAAAAGGAGCAAAGATTATTAAATCAGGAGGATTGGTGGCTTTTCCCACGGAAACTGTTTATGGACTTGGTGCCAATGGCTTAGATGAAAAGGCTGTTAAAAAAATATTTGAAGCCAAGGGAAGACCACAAGACAATCCATTAATTTTACATGTATCAAATAAGGAGCAAGTGCTTCCATTAGTAGAATCCATTCCAAAGCAAGTGGAAAGTTTAATGGATAAATTTTGGCCAGGGCCTTTGACTATTATTTTTAAAAGGAGTAATTTGATTCCAGATATAATTACTGGTGGTTTAGATACAGTGGCTATTAGAATGCCAAATAATCCNATTGCTCTTAAACTAATTGAATACAGTCAGGTGCCATTAGCAGCACCTAGTGCTAATACTTCAGGTAAACCAAGTCCCACCTCTGCTACCCATGTAATTGAAGATTTATATGGAAAGGTAAATTTAATAATAGATGGTGGAAATACTGGTATAGGAGTAGAATCTACTGTATTAGATATGTCAGGAAATATACCAATGATACTTAGACCAGGAGGCATAACCTTAGAGATATTAAAAAAATATATTCCAAATGTACAAGAGGATTTAAGTATAATTAAGGAAGGAGAAACTCCTTTGTCTCCAGGACAAAAATATAGACATTATGCACCACGTGCTGATATGATTGTATTTAATGGGGAAGTGGAGGATATTATTAGAGCTATAAATGATTATATAAGGAAGCTTTCCCAAGATGGCAAAAAAATAGGAATTATGGCCACAGAAGAAACTAAAAATAAATATAATAATGGATTAATTATATCTGTAGGTAGTAGGCAAGATAAAAGTACCATAGCCTACAATTTATTTAATACCCTTAGATTATTTGATAAGGAAAATATAGATATAATATTAGCAGAAGGTGTGGAATCCTCTGGTATTGGCAAAGCCATTATGAATAGACTTAATAAGGCAGCTTCAGGAAATATTATACAAGTGTAAAAACACTTTATTTCAAGATTTAATGCCCTCATGGGTTTGTTTGAAAACATGGAATGTATGAAATGTTGCGGCTTATTTATTACACTTTATAATATGAAATTGTTGGAATAAGGGGAGATAATGTGAATATTTTATTTGTGTGTACTGGAAATACTTGTAGAAGTCCCATGGCTCAAGGGATTTTACAGGATATGGCCCAAAAAAAGGGCTTAGATATTAAGGTGAAATCTGCAGGTATATATGCCCTAGATGGACAAAGTCCTTCTACTAATGCAATTAAGGTATTAAAATCAGACAATATTGATATTAATAATCACAGGGCAAGTATTGTCCATAGGGATTTATTGGAAGAGGCAGATTTAATTCTTACTATGGGAAATTCCCATAAGGAAATTTTAATTTCTAAATTCGATTTTATTAAAGATAAAATTTATACATTAAAGGAATTTTCTTATGGAGTGAAAGAAGATATTGTAGACCCCTTTGGTGGAGATATTAATGTATATAATAATACTAAAAATGAATTATATAATGCATTAGAAAAAATAATAGAAAAATTAATGAAAGGAGAATATTAATGAAAATAGGCATAGCTAGTGATCATGGTGGTTTTGAATTAAAGGAGTATATTAAGGAGTATTTAGAAAAAGAAGCCATAGAGTATATAGACTATGGGACTAATTCTTTGGATTCTGTGGATTATCCTGATTATGGATTAAAGTTATCCAAAGGAGTAATAGAAGGAGAAGTAGATAGGGGTATTGCCATATGTGGTACTGGAATTGGAATCTCTATTTCTTGTAATAAGGTAAAAGGCATTAGATGTGCCCTTTGTAGTGATACTTACTCTGCTAGAATGAGTATAGAACATAATAATGCAAATATTATTGCCCTTGGTGGTAGAGTCATTGGAAGGGATTTAGCCATTGAAATAATCTCTACTTGGCTAAAGGCAGAATTTGAAGGTGGAAGACATAAAAGAAGAATTGATAAAATTACTAACATTGAAGGTTAATATATGATATAATTACACAGGAAATTAATTAGGAAAGGAGTTTTTAATATGGGAAAAGTTGTAGTACTAGACCATCCACTGATTAAGCACAAACTTACATTTATTAGAGATAAAAACACCGGTTCCAAAGAATTTAGAGAATTGGTGAAGGAAGTATCTATGTTAATGGCCTATGAGGTTACAAGGGACTTATATTTGGAAGAAGTAGAAATAGAAACTCCATTGACAAAGACTAAATCTCAAATTATATCTGGGAAAAAACTAGGCCTAATACCTATATTAAGGGCAGGTTTAGGTATGGTAGATGGAATGCTTTCTATATTACCAGCAGCCAAAGTTGGCCATATAGGTCTTTATAGAGATCCAGAAACCTTAAAACCAGTAGAATATTATTGTAAATTGCCCTATGATATAGAAGAAAGAGATTTAATAGTACTAGACCCAATGTTAGCTACTGGAGGCTCTGCCGTAGCAGGAATACAATTTTTAAAAAACAGAGGTGGCAATTCAATTAAATTAGTTTGTTTAATAGCAGCACCAGAAGGAATAGAAAAGGTGCAAAATGCTCATCCAGATGTGGATATATTTGTAGCTAGTATAGATGAAAAATTAAATGAAGATGCATATATAGTTCCAGGATTAGGAGATGCAGGAGATAGATTATTTGGAACTAAATAAACAGGGACGACCTTTGTCGTCCTTGTTTAAATTTAATTACTGATTTTGCAGAAATGGCCATAAGTGTACTTATGCATTGTTAATCTTCCACAACCCATTGATACTTTTTTAAATAAAATTTCTTTACAATCCTTTTTAAATTCAACTCCACTGATGGCTGATAAGCCACTACCTTTGTATGCTTCAGGATAAAAAGGGACTGAAAAACCTATTAGTGATATCTCACGGGCTTTTGTACACATTTTTATTATTTTATCAGTAGTATGATTAATCATAGTTGTTCCACTGATAAACACAACATCACATTGAGGCAATAGTTCAGCTTGCATTGAAACAGGATATACTGACACATCTTCAATAGAGCCGTTAATGTCAATAGCTCTATCAAAGGATATATATTTTTTAACTCTTGGAGCGNTAG
>JGI24707J26582_10003232_pt1 | contig 11846 bp, 12 predicted proteins | sample BioPla1DNA1_FD_26582 | JGI IMG/M metagenome (IMG submission 26582) | reverse complement strand
TAGAGGAAAACGGCTTTAGGTCTGCTATCATTGAAGCTATGAAGGCTTGTGCAGATAAGTCAAGAGAGATGAGTAAATAGTACAAGAAAGGGTTAGGTTCGGAAGTAACTTTTATGATACCATTAAAATGAAATAATTCTGGACAAAAATAACAAAATATCCAGAAATTTGACCCAGGTCAATTTTCTAAACCCTCGTATGCTGTACAATTAGATCAAGGAGAAACACCAATCCAAATACGGGAGGTTTAGATATGAAAAAGTATGAATGTATAGCTGGTGCCTATATTTATGACCCAGCAGAAGGTGATCCTGAAAATGGAGTAGCACCTAATACACCATTTGAGGAAATCCCAGAAGACTGGGAATGCCCAGTATGCGGATCTCCGAAAGATGTCTTTGAGGAATGTGAATAAATCACATGTCCCAATATATGAGACCTAATAACTAAAAAGTTATTAGGTCTTTTTGTTTCAACACTTGTAGAAAGTCTATTGACAGTTGCACCATCTTAGTGTACTATATAATTAACACACTAACACTCTATGATGGAGGTGGAAGAATGAACTTTAATAACAACTTACCCATTTATATTCAAATAATGGACCACATAAAGAAGCAAATAGCCAGTGGTGAGCTAAAGGGAGGGGATAAATTGGATTCTGTACGTGAATTATCAACAAAGCTTAAGGTTAACCCTAATACTATCCAGAGGACCTACCAGGAATTAGAAAGGGAAGAGTTGGTATTTACCCAGAGGGGTATGGGGACTTTTGNAACTGAGGATGAGGAAATGATTTTAAAAATCAGGAAGGATATGGCTTCATCTTTAGTGAATACCTTTATAAGGGAGATGAAGGACCTAGGATATGGTTTAGATGATATAATAGAAATAATTAATGAAAGGCTTAGGGGGGACTAGTCATGGCAAATATTGTAGAGATAAGGGATTTAAGTAAGCAATACATGAGGACCAAGGCCCTTGACAATGTAGATTTAAACATTAAACAAGGCAGGATAGTCGGTATTTTAGGACCTAATGGAAGCGGAAAAACTAGCCTTATGAAGATTATTGCTGGTATCTTAAGGCAGACTAGAGGAGAGATACTCATTGATGGTTTGGTTCCCGGCCCAGCTACCAAGGCAATAGTATCTTACCTTCCTGATAGAAACTTTTTATATAGATGGATGAAGATTGATGATGCAATTAATTTCTTTAAGGATTTTTATGAGGATTTCGATGAGGGTAAGGCAGATGAGCTTTTAAGTTTTATGAACCTTGACAGGGGTATGAAGATAGACGCTCTCTCCAAGGGGATGCATGAAAAGTTAAATCTAACCTTGGTACTATCTAGAAAGGCCAAGCTCTATGTCTTAGATGAGCCCATAGCAGGAGTAGACCCTGTGGCCAGGGATCAGATTTTAGATGCCATAATAAAGAATTATAATAATAATAGCACCATGATTATAACAACTCATCTAGTCCGCGACATAGAGAGTGTTTTTGATGAGGTAATATTTCTGAAGGAAGGTGTTGTTATCCTTCAGGGTAATGCTGAAGAACTAAGGGAAGAGAAGGGTATGCAAATAGATAGTTTATATAAAGAAATCTTTGGATAGGAGGGATAGGATGCTTAAATTTATAAAGTATGAAATAAAGGGCAATTATAGATTTATATTGGGTATTTTGGCTTTGGTTCTAATAGCCTCATCCATAATTCAGGCAGTGATTTTTAGGGATGTAAGAAGTGGAGATATTACTTTTAGTGGAGGCTTGTTTGAGGGCATGATATCCTTAGTTTCAATACTTGTATTGTTTGGAGCAGCCCTAGTTGCCTTTATCAACATAGTTGGGAGCTTTAAGAAAGAGCTCTATGATGATAGGGGTTATTTAACCTTTACCCTGCCCTTAAGTGGACACCAGATTCTGGGCGCCAAGCTTATAGTGGCTTTTCTCTGGTACACTATTCTAAATGTGGTGACTGGCCTGTATAACCTAATCCTTGCCACCACCATATTTAAGATTGAATGGAGCACTTTAATTGATNTACTGGGAAGGTATGGCGGCGAAGGTATAGTAACTATACTATATAGGGTCTTTATTCTGTCTATGATTTCAGGAATAATAATGATACTTTACACCTTGATATTCATCTATTTTTCAATGACTATTGGAAAGATAAGTTTCAGAAATGTTAAGATAGGTGGACTGTGGTTTATAATCTTCCTGGTAACTTTCTCCTTGTCAAATGTGGTGATTGGGAAACTGGGTAATGCCTTTCCTATATATTTGAATATGGAAAGCTTAAGGCTATCTAATCTAGACTTAGGGATGACCAATCCTGTCTATTATGGTTCCATGTCATTTTTCTTAAAGGATATGGGAAATTNTATAAATATCAACCTGATTCCAGACTTCCTAAACATTGTCTTTGGTTGCCTAGTATTCCTAGCCACTGGCTACCTTTTGGATAGGAAGATTGACCTCTAAAGTTAACTATAGNNTTAATATGTTNTCTAGCTTAATAGAATGTCTTATTTATGCTCCTTAGAGTACTAGGTAGTAATATCTGTTTACTCAAGGAGCGTATTTTATNTTAAATTAGCTTAATAAAGGATATTATTAAGCTTTCATAGAATAATCATGTTATAATCATATTATTATAGGTAATCGGTTCCAAAGTATTATATTTGCTTTCCTAATTATTAAAAAGGAGGGAGTCTATGGATTGGAGGCTTAGAAGGGTATCGCTATTATTTTTTGTTTTGTTATTTACCTTTATAGTTTTGATGTTTGTTAACGAGTATAAAAACATGGAGGATTTAAGGGCTGAATACCCTGACCTACCAGAGGAGGCCTTCGAGTTAAGAAAGGATAGTCTTGCGGTTTGGTCCATCAGACTAATATTGCAATTTTTAATTCCAATATTCTTTTTAACTTCCAGGCTATCCCAGGGTATTAGTAGGTGGGCAGGTTGGAGGAGGGGTATAGTAACTTCAGGTATTCTTTATGGACTAGTTTTTGTTACCATTGTATTTTTAATTAGGCTCCCCTTGGATTACTATTCATCCTTTGTTTTGAGCCATAAATATGGCTTGACGGAGCAGGGCTTTATGAGATGGCTAGAATTGAGTATCAAGGGGTTTTTGGTCAATGAATTGGTCCTGGTGTTTTTCCTCTGGATACCATATTCAATTATCTATAGGGCTCCCAAATCTTGGTGGTTCCAGATAGGAAGCCTTTTAATCCCAGTAATTATATTTATGGTTTTTATCTCTCCTATGTTTATTGATCCCTTGTTTAATGAGTATACCTCTATTGAGGAGGAGGACCTGGGGAGGAAGATTGACCAACTTCTGGATAAGGCCGGTATCAGTGATGCGGATATCTACATGGTGGATAAGAGTAGGGATACTAAGACCATGAATGCCTACATGACAGGCATTTTCAAGTCCAAGAGGATAGTGCTCTGGGATACCACAATAAACAACCTGGATGAGGGAGAGCTCCTAGCAGTAACTGCCCATGAAATTGGCCATTATGTTGAGGGACATATATGGAAGAACATCGGCATTTCCATAATTGGGAACTACATATTNCTGTACTTGGTATATTTAAGCTCAAACTGGGTACTGGATAAGTCCAATCTAAGATTTGGTTTTAAGAATGTGTTTAATTATGCCTCCCTACCCTTACTAATCTTACTTATCAACCTTTATGTTTTCTTAGGAAGCCCAATTATTAATTATTTTTCTAGGCAAATGGAGGTGGAGGCAGATAGCTATGAAATCATCCTAACAGAGGATAGGGAGTCAGCTATTTCTGCCATGGAGAAAATGTATGACCATAGTCTAGGTCTACCTAGGCCATCCAACCTATATAGGATGTGGTATAATTCCCATCCTAGTCTAGAAGAAAGGGTGGACTTTTACAGAAATTATAATATAGAATAAAAAAAGGTTAGGGANTATTCAACCCCTAACCTTCATTTATTCATCTTCTGTTTGCTCCATATTCTCTTCTTCATTTTCAAGCACAATTCGAACTAGTTGGATTCTCTTCTCACTAACTTCTTCTATATNAAATTGAATATTTTCANATTCAACTAATTGCTTGTCTCCATCTTCAGGTATATAGCCTAATAGATCTAACAACAATCCACCCAGGGTATCATAGTTTTCAGAGTCCTCATCCAACTTTGTCCCTAGATTATAATTTAAATCTTTTATGGATATGGCTCCTTTGGCTATATAGGTGTAATCATCAATCTTCTTAAGTTCGGGTTCATCGTGGTCATATTCATCATCGATGTCCCCCATTATCTCCTCTATAAGGTCCTCCATGGTGACTATACCAGAAAATCCGCCATATTCATCGATAAGGATGGCCATATGTTGCCTATTAGCCTGAAGGTCGTTGAATAAGGCATTGACATTCTTCCTCTCAGGAATAAAATATGCCGGCCTAAGTATCTTGTTTATATCAATCTTGTCAAAGCCAACATGATAGGCCTCCTTCAAGACATCCTTTAAGTATAAAATACCTTGAATATTATCTAAGTCATCCTTGTAGACGGGTATCCTAGAATATTTTAACTCCAGCATTTCAGTGATATACTCTTCCAGAGGGTCATTTAAGTCAATCATAAATACCTCTGTCCTGGCTGTCATAATCTCCTCAGCTAATTTATCATCAAACCCAATAACGCTGTCAATCATTTCCTTTTCACTTGGATTGATAATACCCTGCTCTTGTCCAACTTCCACTATAGAGCGGATTTCTTCTAGGGTTACTTTTTCTTCTACACCTTCCGTGCTTATTCCAAACAATCTTAAGACGGTATTGGTAGAAAAGGACAAAAAACTCACGAAGGGATTCATGATTTTTGCTATGAGGTTGATTATCCTTATAGAGAACATAGAAAACTTTTCTGCATTTTGTAAGGCTATTCTCTTAGGTACTAGCTCGCCTAAAACCAAGGTAAAGTATCCAAGCATTAGGGTAATGGATACAAAGGCAATATCCTTTGCAAAGGGTATACCTAGCCTACTTAGGATTCTAGCTAAGTCATTGGATATACCAACAGCTGCTGATGCTGATGTAAAGAACCCTGCCAATGTAATCCCTACCTGGATAGTAGATAGAAACCTTGATGGTTCTCTAAGTAAGTCAAGTAACATTTTAGCCTTCTTATCTCCGTCATCTGCCCTAGCTGAGATTTTATTTTTATCAACTGAAATCATAGCCATTTCAGAGGCAGCAAAAAAAGCATTAACTAAGATAAGAATAAATAAAATTAACAATTGTCCGAAGACCTGAGGTCCTGCGTCATCGTCCATATTTTTCCTCCTCAAAAAATAGAATAATACAATGTAATCATATTTTACCACATTTGTCAAGTTATCATTAGAAGATTCTCCTTCACTAATCAAATCTTTTGATTTATAATAGAGTTCATGGGTAAACTTAATAAGAGCTTTGATTAGGGGGATTGGAAATATGGAGCAGATAATTGTTTTTGGGGTAATAGTCTTTACCTTGATTATGTTTATCATAGGAAAAGTAAGATATGAGTTTACATCCATGCTGGGTCTCTTAATCCTAATCTTTACTGGAGTCTTAAATGCAGAAGAGGCCCTGTCTGGGTTTAGCCATCCGGCTGTTATAACTGTGACTTCAGTATTGGTTATTAGCAGTTCTATTATAAAATCCGGTGTTATAGAGAAATTGGTTGTGGTATTAAATGGGAGAACGGAGAGTGCTAAAGTAAAGGTAGCAGGATTAATGCTAGTTACGGCATTTTTATCTGCCTTTATGAATAATGTTGGGGCCCTGGCCTTGATCCTACCTGTAGCAATGAGGATTGCTAAGGATAGCAAGTTATCCCCTTCTGGCTTTTTGATGCCTGTGGCCTTTGCCTCTTTGCTAGGAGGGATGGTTACCCTGATAGGTACGCCACCCAACCTGATAGTGTCAAACTTTAGGAACACTACTTTGGGTGAGCCCTTCGGTTTTTTTAATTTTGCACCAGTAGGCCTGGTCATGGTCTTTATTGGAGTTGGGTTGACTCTTATATTGGGTTCCAAACTCATACCAGATAGAAAGAGCGGGGATGAGGATGGTATCTTCAACATAGGCGAGTATCTTTCGGAAATAGTAATAACTAAGGAATCCAAGATGGTTGGAAAGACCATCAGAGATTTTTATGATATCTATAAGCTTGAGATTGAGGTCTTGAGCATTATTAGAAATAAGCATAATATTGTAGTCCCCCATGCAAATGAAGTACTGCTTCCTGGGGATGAGCTTATTATCAAGACTGATAGTCTGGAGTTAACTGATTTGATAAAGAGGACAGAAACATCTCTAAAAGGAGCTAAGCTGGATTTCCTAGAGTCTGTACCCCTCTTGAAGTCCGATGAGTTTAACCTGGTGGAAGTAGTCCTCAGGGAGGACTCCCTCTTAATTGGAAGGACCGCCCTGGAAGTAAAACTAAGAAATAGGTATAATGTCAACCTAGTAGCCGTATCTAGAAGGGGCGCTATAGAGGTTGAAAGGCTTAAATCCTTCCGCTTCCAAGCTGGTGATGTACTCCTTTTGCAGGCTCCTGTTAGTATTTTGCAGGATGTCTATCGTAAATTAAGTTGCCTACCCCTGGCTGAAAGAAGCGTAAATATAGACACTAAGATTAAGAGGACGGACCAGTATTTACCCTTGACCCTCTTCTTGATAGGTATAATCCTTACAACGGCAGGGATATTTCCAGTTCAAATATCTTTTTTTGCAGTTGCCGTTATCTTGGTTTTATTTAAGTTTATGACTCCAAGGGAGTTTTATGATGCTATAGAGTGGCCAACGGTTTTACTCTTGGCCACCTTGTTACCCTTGGGTGGTGCCTTTCAAAAGAGTGGGGCCTCTACTACCATAGCAGGTATTTTGACTGGGCTGTCGAGTATTCTGCCGCCTAGTATAACAATAGCTATACTTATGGTTATTGCCATGATAATGACTAATTTAATCGGTAATTATGCAACTGCAGTCCTGATGTCCCCCATAGCTGTGAGTCTAGCTAGCTCAATGGGAGTTTCTTCAGATCCACTTCTAATGGGAGTATGTATAGCATGTTCATCAGCCTTCTTAACCCCTATAGGGCATCAATCCAACATGCTGGTCATGGGACCAGGAGGCTATAAATTTACTGACTATTGGAGATTGGGACTACCCCTTTGTATATTGATAATTGTCATAGGAACGCCCTTGCTCTTATTCTTATGGCCCTTATAATGTTGTTTGGAGGTAATAGATGAAGTATATTGGACAGATTGGTTTACTAATGCTAGTTACATTTTTAGGTGAGCTGTTTAATAAGGTCTTGCCATGGCCTGTCCCTGGGAGCATCTATGGTTTTATCCTGATGCTCCTTTCACTTCAGCTTAAGATTATTAGGCTTGAAATGATCAAGGATGTGGCAGACTTTTTATTGGATATTATGCCGGTAATGTTTATTCCGGCAGCGGTAGGACTTTTGGTTATATGGGAGGATNTATCCCAGTATATGGGGCAGATCCTACTAATTTGCATAACAACGACCCTGATTGTTATGGTGACAACTGGTAAGGTCACTGACCTTATCCTAGGGAAGGCTGGTGATGANAATGACAGAAGTGATTACTAACTCGGCTTATTTTGGCGTAGCCCTGACCCTGATAGCCTATATAATTGGATTGAAGCTAAGGGATAGGCTTAAATTAGCCATCTTAAACCCCCTCATGCTAGCTGTAGTGCTGGTAATAATCTTCCTTCTGGCATTTAAAATAGACTATGATGATTATAATCTGGGAGGAAAATATATTACCTTTCTACTCACACCAACCACTATATGTTTGGCGGTGCCCCTATATCAGAAATTAGATCTCCTTAAGAAGAATCTTAAGGCAATCCTAGTAGGGATTACCNTAGGGGCTGTTTCTAGTCTAATTAGTATATATTTATTTTCCTGGGTCTTAAGACTGGATAGTACCATCTACATCTCCCTCTTACCTAAATCTATAACGACCGCCATGGGGGTTGGAATAACCCAGGAGTTGGGAGGTATAGAGACTATTACTGTTATCGCAATTATGATTACTGGGATAACTGGCAACCTAATAGGAGCCTATATATGTAGATTATTTAGGATTAAGAACCCTATTTCTGTGGGGCTGGCATTTGGGACCAGTGCCCATGCCTTTGGAACAAGCAAGGCCTTAGAAATTGGAGAGGTAGAAGGAGCCATGAGCAGCCTATCAATCGCTATAGCAGGTTTGATAACAGTGCTGTTAATGCCTTTGATGGTCTAAAGGATATATNAGATAAGAAAAATAGTTATAATAGTTCTAAACTGAGTGGGTAGATAAGTTCACCCATTCAGTTTTTTTATTAATTATTTCTGGTTTATCTTTTTTAAAGAAGTACATAGCCTACTTCTACTTATACTTATATCATACTAGAGACCTACTGAGACGGCCTATATCAAATGCGACCAATTCGACAGGTTTAACATAGCACGCTCTAGGAAGGTTTTAGGATATTCTTCAAACAGACTCTTGTAGGCGTCGGAGGAGGGAGGCTTGGTAAAAAATTTCTAAAGATACCCAAAAAATGATTGACAAATCACAAACAATAGTTTATGATAGTATTAATAGAAGATCATTATTAACACCTTATGTGTCCCCTATTTTTCATTCTCTAGGCAGTTTGGATTATAGGGGACACCTTTTTATGCTATAATATAGGAAAAAATATGGAGGTACAGCCCAATGGACATAGTTGTTTTAGACGGATATACCCTTAATCCCGGTGACATTAGTTGGGATGGGTTAGCCAGCCTTGGTAATTTAAAGGTTTATGATCGTACTGCCTATGATATTAGTGGGGCAAACTTAATAGTGGAGAGGGCCAAAGATGCTGATGTTGTTTTTACCAATAAGACCCCTATTACCAGGGAAATACTGGCTAGGCTACCTAAGCTTAAGTTTATAGGTGTTTTAGCAACGGGTTACAATGTGGTAGATTTAGAAGCTGCTAGGGAGAGGGGGATTCCCGTATCCAACATTCCTGCCTATGGAACTGATGCTGTGGCCCAGATGACCATAGCACTTTTGCTGGAGATGTGTAATCATGTGGGAATCCACAGTGAATCAGTTTTCAAGGGTCAATGGACCAATAATGAGGACTTCTGCTACTGGAATAAATCCCTTATAGAGTTGGCAGGAAAGACCATGGGTATAGTTGGGTTTGGGCAAATAGGCCAGGCTACTGCTAATATTGCCTTGGCTCTTGGTATGGATATACTGGTGAATTCCAGGTCTAAGATGAAGGAATTGGAAGGTGAAAGGGTTCGGTTTGTGGACTTGGAGACTCTCTTTAAGGATTCAGATGTGATTTCTCTTCATTGTCCCCTTACAGAGACTAATAAGGGCATGATAAATAAGGGATCCATCTCCAAGATGAGGGATGGGGTTATGATAATCAACACTGCCCGAGGAGGCTTGGTGGTGGATGAGGATCTAGCAGATGCCCTAAATAGGGGCAAGGTGGCAGGAGCTGCCCTGGATGTGGTATCTCAAGAGCCAATTCCTGCGGATAATCCCCTTCTTAAGGCTAAGAACTGTATCATAACGCCCCATATAGCCTGGGCTCCAGTAGAAGCTAGACAAAGACTGATGGATATAGCAGTTGATAACCTGCGAAAGTTTCTGGAAGGCAATCCCATTAATGTAGTAAATAAATGAGAATATAAGGGGTGGAGAAATGTATCGGCTAGCCGGAGAAAGGATAATCTTAAGGGAGTATAGGGAGGAAGATTATCCCTATATGAGAAGCTGGGTTAACGATTATGAAATCACCAAGTATTTAAGCAATATCTTCATGTACCCACATACAGAGCTTGATACGGAAAATTTCCTTAAGGCCATGATGGAGGGTAGGTATAGAGGCTTCGTCATAGCCCATAAGGAAACTGAGGAGTATATCGGCCAGGTGGATTTGATCAACATCGATTGGCCCAATAGGGTAGGTACTATCGGAATTGTCATCGGAACCAAGGAAAACCTGGGCAAGGGTTATGGCAGTGAGGCCCTAAAACTCTTACTAGAGTTTGCCTTTATGAAACTGAATCTTAACAAGCTGGAGCTAGATGTAAGGGCCTTTAATGAGAGGGCCATAAAGTGTTATAAAAAGTTAGGCTTCCAGGTAGAAGGGGTCCTAAGAGAAAATTTCTACGACAATGGCCAGTATACTGATACCATTAGGATGGGTATCCTAAAACGGGAATGGGAGGCAGGCAAATAAAAGCGTAGGGATACAGATATAATAAACCCCTGAAGTGTATGCAAAAATACCATAATAGTTATTGACTGTATTGGATTATTTGAGTAAGATAGTAGTAGGAGGACTTATCTACAATACAAACTGAGGGGGTCTCATAGTGGTTACTGGCAAACTTCCAAATGAGTTATTAGAAGAGGTAGTTTTGAAATATATAACCCATAGAAGGGATGATATAATAGCAGGTGCAGCTGTAGGGCTGGACAATGCCCTGGTAGATTTAGGAGATAATGTTGCTATCCTGTCTACAGACCCTATTACCGGTGCTGTCAAAGACATCGGCAAGCTGGCTGTCCACGTTTCCTGTAATGATGTGTCTGCCAGTGGAGGTACGCCTATTGGAATTCTTATGACTATTTTGGTGCCTCCTGAGGCATCCCATGAAGATATTGAGAGAATTATGAAGGATGCAGGTGAGACCGCAAGGGAATTAGATGTAGAAATTATAGGTGGTCATACTGAAGTAACAGATGCTGTTAACAAGGTTGTTATTTCCACTACGGTTATTGGAAAAATAAAGAAGGATAAGATACAATCCTTAGATAAGATAAGAATTGGGGACAAGGTTCTCATGACCAAGTCTACTGGATTGGAAGGGACNTCTATCCTTCTAAATGACTTTGAAGACTATTTTTCAGATAAGATGGAAATAGCNAAGATTAAAGAAGGTCAAGACTATGGAAGGCATTTGTCAGTTGTAGAAGAGGGTAAGATCGGTGGCCAGGTTGGCCTAAACTACATGCATGATATTACAGAAGGTGGAGTCCTGGGTGCAGCTTGGGAAGCTAATATGGCTATAAAGAAGGGTCTCAAGCTTTATAAGAATTCTATTCCCATTACAGAGGTAACCAGGGAGCTATGTGAGATCTTAGATATAAATCCCTTGAGGTTGATTTCTAGTGGTAGCATGCTGATGATTGCCAATAATGAACAACTAGAAGTCTTAGAAAGGGAGCTTGAAGAGAGTGGTATCAAACTATCGGTTATAGGCGAGGTAATTGACGAAGGTATCTATCTGGATAATGACGGTAGCATGGAAATCATAGACCCGCCACAGGCTGATGAACTATATAGGGCTCTGGCCAAACTTAATGGTAAGTAGATGATGATAAGTTGTATCAAAAAAGTTAAGATTAACCTTTAGACTAGTTTATACTAGTCTTTTGTTTTATCATCATCCAAATAGCTATGTCAAAACCATCATCGCCCATTGCATGAAATAGCATATTTTGGTATTATATATCTCGTGTGTATTTTTAGATACTCGAAAGAACATTCTATTTGACATATTTGATTTGGGAGGTACATAAATGTTGTCAATTTATAAGAGTTTATTTAACAAGGCTAAAAGTGGAAATGGATANTCTAAGATAGNAGGGCTGGAAGATATTTACGATATATTAAAGGAAAACGTTACCCACTCCCAAGAACTTCTATATGCTGGAAGCTGGACCTATGATATTGGAAGCCAAGATATC
>JGI24707J26582_10003230_pt1 | contig 11848 bp, 8 predicted proteins | sample BioPla1DNA1_FD_26582 | JGI IMG/M metagenome (IMG submission 26582) | reverse complement strand
CCCTTTACGGATTGGGATGCAGCAACAATAGGTAACCATTTTTGGATATACTGTTTTGCAGTATCACTCTTAGAACAGAATAAGTCAAGATATTCCTTTGCTCCATCAATATCATTCGCAAGCCAGAATAGCAGATATGTTCTTGCTACATCCGCCGAGGCATTCCCCTGTGTCGCATGTGCCCAATCAATAATATAGGCTGTACCATCGTCTTTAATAATAACATTACTTGGATTAAAGTCGCCGTGACAAACCTTAGTATGCTTAGGCATAGATTCTAGTCTTGTATGCAAATCATAACGAGTAGTTGCGTCCAAATCTGTTTCTGAAATTTTACGATTCATTTTATCCTTTAGCTTATTAAGCAAGGGAGCAGTCTTTGAATGAACCTCCATCTGTAAATCCACGAGCATTTCTAAATATTCCAATTTCTTTTTAGGGTTTTCCTCCATCATCTGTGCAAGAGTTTTCCCTTCGATAAATTCAGTAATTATCGACCACTTATTCTCAATCTTAGTGACCTCAATTATCTTTGGTATGCAAAGACCTGTTTCTTCAACTCTTGATTGGTTAAGTGCTTCATTGAGAATATCAGATTTTGAGTAATTCTCATCAAAAACCTTAATCGCCTTGTCGCCATCACGATATATGGTTTTCATTGGTCTAGTTGCAATAATATTATCAAGATTCATATCCAATACCTCCCTATATTTTTTCATGTGTGCCATAATATGCGTTCAAATACATTTGCTTAATTTCACTCATCAGTGGATAGCGTGGATTTGCACCTGTACACTGGTCATCAAACGCTTGGTCAACCATTTCATCAAGACTATCAAGGAAATCCTTTTCTTCAATACCATATTCTTGAATGCTCTTTTTAATATCAACCTTTTCCTTTAGGTCATCAATTGCTTTTGTTAGGCCTTCCATCTTTTCTATATCATTCTTTCCTTTAATACCTAGATAATCGGCAATTTCTGCGTATCTAGATAATGTGCGTGGATAATCATACTGTGAGAACGTACCCATCTTTGTTGGTGATTCACTTGAGTTGAATTTAATTACTTCGTTAATCAACAATGCATTCGCAATACCATGTGGTAGATTGTGGAATGCACCAAGCTTATGAGCCATAGAGTGGCATACTCCCAAGAATGCGTTTGCGAAAGCCATTCCTGCCATAGTTGCAGCATTAGCCATCTTTTCCCTTGCAACTGGTTCATTAGGACCATTATCATATGCCTTCGGTAAGTTTTCAAACACCATCTTTAGTGAACGTAATGCAAGTCCATCTGTATAATCTGTTGCAAGCATTGATGCATATGCTTCTATTGAGTGAGTTACAGCATCAATTCCTGATGCAGCAGTTAAGCCCTTTGGAGCGTTCATCATTAAATCAGCATCTACTATCGCCATATCTGGTAAAAGTTCATAATCAGCAAGCGGATACTTAACACCTGTTTGCTCGTCAGTGATAACTGCAAAAGGAGTTACCTCTGAACCTGTTCCTGCTGATGTTGGAATTGCAATGAAATATGCCTTTTCGCCCATCTTAGGGAACGCATAAACTCTCTTGCGTATATCCACAAAACGCATCGCCATATCCATAAAATCAGCATCTGGATGCTCATATAACACCCACATAATTTTAGCAGCGTCCATTGGAGAACCACCACCAACTGCTATAATACAATCAGGCTGGAATGCTTCCATAGCAGCAGCACCTTTCCTTGCACTTGCAAGTGTTGGATCAGGTTCAACATCAAAGAATGTAGTATGTTTTATATTCATTTCATCTAGCTTATCAGTAATAGATTTTGTATAATTATTTTCATATAAGAACTGGTCGGTTACAATGAACACTTTTTTCTTGTCCAAAACAGTTTTTAGCTCATCTAATGCACCAGGTAGGCAACCCTTCTTCATGTAAATCTTTTCAGGAGCTCTAAACCAAAGCATATTCTCTCTCCTCTCAGCTACTGTTTTTATATTAAGCAAATGCTTAACCCCAACATTATCGGAAACGGAGTTACCTCCCCAGCTACCACAACCTAAAGTAAGTGATGGTGCAAGNTTGAAGTTATATAAGTCACCGATACCACCATGNGAAGATGGAGTATTTACAAGTATTCTTGCAGTTTTCATGCGTGCTTCAAAAAATTCTAGTTTTTCCTTTTGTGTCAATGGATTTATATAAATAGATGAAGTATGCCCATATCCACCATCTTTAACAAGCTGGTCAGCCTTATTCAAAGCGTCCTCAAATGATTTAGCTCTATACATAGCCAATACAGGGGAAAGCTTTTCATGTGCAAATTCTTCTGAAAGGTCAACACTCTCAACCTCACCAATTAAAATCTTTGTAGCCTCGCTAACTTCTACACCTGAAAGCTGTGCTATCCTATATGCAGATTGCCCAACAATTTTAGCATTCAATGCACCATTTATAATAATTGTCTTACGAACCTTTTCAGTTTCTTCAGGGTTTAAGAAATAGCAACCACGCTTTGTAAATTCCTTTTTAACCTCATCATAGATTCCATCAGCAACTATAACCGATTGTTCGGAAGCACAAATCATTCCATTATCAAATATTTTAGAGTGAATAATTGAATTAACAGCAAGCTTAATATCAGCACTTTCATCTATAATTGCAGGAGTATTTCCAGCACCAACACCTATTGCTGGCTTACCACTGGAATAAGCAGATTTAACCATCCCTGGACCACCTGTTGCAAGAATCATATCGGATTCCTTCATAACCATAGTTGTCATTTCTAGGCTCGGAACATCAATCCAATCGATAATCCCCTCAGGAGCCCCAGCCTTCACTGCCGCTTCCAAAACAATCTTTGATGCAGCTATTGTACAATCTTTTGCCCTTGGATGTGGACTAATAATCATAGCATTTCTTGTTTTCAACGCTAAAAGTGTCTTGAAAATCGCTGTTGAGGTAGGGTTTGTTGTTGGAATAACTGCCGCAATTACACCAATTGGTTCCGCAATCTTTCTTATCCCGAACGCCTTATCCTCTTCAAGAACACCACAGGTTTTTGTATTCTTATAGGCATTATATATATATTCAGATGCATAATGATTTTTGATTACCTTATCCTCTACTACACCCATTCCTGTTTCCTGAACGGCATGCTTTGCAAGTGTAATCCTTTCCTTGTTTGCAGCAGATGCAGCAGCTAGAAAAATCTTATCAACCTGTTCCTGTGAATAGGTTGCAAAAACCTTCTGTGCCTCTTTTAATCTGGCAAGTGCTTCTCCAAGCTTTTTTACATTGTCTATGATTTCATAGTTCTTCTTTCCCATACCAATACTCCTCCTTTATAATTCATTCTGCCTCTCGTTGAGTTGTTCTGTCAAATGACTTGAAAGCAATGCAAGCGACGTCGCCATATTTTCATTTTGGACTAAAATATTTTTCGGAACAATTAGATGGGTTGGTGCAAAGTTCCAAATCACTAATATACCACTTTCTATCATTAAATCACATACAGCCTGTGCTTGTTCAGCAGGTACAGTTATAACACCAATCTTAATCTTCTTTTCCTTACATATCTCCTTAAAACGGCAGAGTGGAAGGATGTTCTTACCCGTTTCCGTCTGTCCAGTTTTACTTTCATCAATATCAAAAGCTGAAACCATGTTAAACCCATAATTTTTAAATCCCTCATATGCCAAAAGTGCTTTACCAAGCTTTCCTGCACCAACAATTACTGTATCATTGCTATTATTATACCCAAGAACAGTTTCTAATTCATCAATTAGGCAAGATACAATATATCCTATTCTAGGNCTACCCAAATTACTTACTGATGCAAGATCCTTTCTAACCTGTACATCACCTAAACCCAACTCATTAGCAATTGTTGTNGCAGAGATATTTTCAGGTGCATTAGCAGGTAAGGATTTTAGAAAATGCAGGTAAGTGGACAGTCTTTCCAGAACTGCTTTGGATAGAGGATTGCATTTCATTGATATCCTCTCCTATCTTGGTTAGCTTTAGAGAATAATTATCTCTTAACCTGTTAATATTTTAACATATATTTATTAGTTTTGGAATTGTAAAAAAAGCATATCGATATATATTTATCGATATGTTTAAACTGATTAAAAACTTATAATAAAACAAGAAAATTTTCTACATATTCATCAGGAATTTTTCATTTTCTGTAACCTTTCAAGAAATTGTACATCCAAAGGAGTGAGTTGGTAATCATTCCTATAAATCAAAACATCCCTATATATCCTTGTATTCGATTTAAATGGTCTTTGTATTATACCCTGACCATCTGGTATTTCAATTTTGTCAGGATAAACCTGTAAAAATGTACCATGTACAGTATTGAGCAAATCAATTGAACTTGCTCTTTCAAAAACAAGTATCCGCTTATCTATATTATTGGGCAATTCCTCTTTTTTAACCTCATTAAATGGCATCGATGGTACAAAAGGGTCAGCGTAGGCAATCTCAATAAATTCGTCTAAATCTGATAGTTCTATCTCCTCTTTTTCAGCTAATGGATGATTTTTTGATATAGCAATATTATATGTAAACTTAGTTAACACCTCATAAACTAACCCCTTATCACTCATCATCTTCTTGAAGTTTTTATGATGATTATCAGCATAGCGGATGATGCCAAGATTATAATCCATATGTAAAACATTATTAATTGCACGTGCCGAATTTGTTTCCCTATAAAAAAATTCAATCGGTTTTGTTGCGTCAACATTCCTTACAAATCTTGAAAACGCATGAGAAATATATCCAGACCTAGGAACAGATATCGAAAACTTCTGTTTGATATTCTTCTCCTGATTATAGATTGATTCAACCTCATCAATTTGGTTAAGAATTACTTTTGCGTGTTGCAAGAATTCCTCACCCTGTGGAGTAACAAACATTCCCCTAGTTGTTCTATTAAATATCACAATGCCAAGTGATTCCTCTAAATCCTTAATTGCACGGCTTAAATTAGGTTGTCCCATGTAAAGGTTTTGTGCAGCCTTATTGATGGAGCGTGTTTTTTCCACTTCAACAGCATATTTCAAATGTAAAATATTCATGAGTCAGCCTTCTTTCTTTTCACTTAGTTTACATACTATTGTTATTTTTCCTTACTTTCTTTTCATTTAATTATATCATATCTCAGCTCTTTATTCAACAATATAGGGTGAATGTTTTCGCCTTACTAACAAAGTTAAACATACATTAACTTTTATTTTAAAGTTTTATTAATATAAATAAGAAATGTTCACTTCTTTATTTTCACAAAGAAATGAACATAAATTTTATCTATTGATTTGCAGTGAAGATATTAACCCATCAATAGTTTCTTGGTTCTTCCCCTCAACATCTGTTAATGTGAATATATAAATCGCCTCATCTACACCGAGCAATATCTGTGTTATATAGGTCAAAGCATCGTCTTTCTTAGTTGTAAAAACTACCTTATGCCCCTTGTTTCCGCTTATCTCTAACTCTTTATAGNTAATAAATTCAACGCTGTCCCCCATTCCAGCAAAATGATCCTTTTTAAAATATTCCTCATCAGCAGTTTTAAAAACATCATCGGTGGGCCCAGAAATAAAACTCAAGCTATTTCCCTCACCATCCGTAAAAGCCTCAATTGCATTTGCAATCGTAACCTTACTCCAACCATTAGGAAGCTTTACCGTATAACCATTATCTGATTTATAAACACCATCCACAGGAATGTTTTCCACCTGTGCTAAACTACTATCAGAATTTATTCCACTACTGCCTTTTGAGTCCTCGCCCTTATTACACGCTACCAGAGAAAGCCCCAAAACAGCAACTACCATTAAACCAAGAATCCTTTTCATTGAAAATCCCCCTCTATTACCTTATTAATTATAAGAGTACTATAACGGTAGCATTTTCAAGGACGCTACCGTTAAAATTGTCTTATACTTATTTTTTAAATATAACTAAAGAATCCATAGCATTATCAAATATTTCAGGCTTATCCCCCTCAATATCTGTATAAGTGAATACAAAAATATCCCCATCTACATCAATAAATGCCTGTGTCTGTTGTACTTCAAACGTAAGAACCTTATTAGTAAACCTTACTATATGTGCCTTACGTCCAGCAATCTTAACCTCTTCGTAGCTTTTAAACTTAGCATTTCCACCCAGTCCTGGTAAATATGTATCCCTAAAGAAAGATTCATCAGCAGTTTCAAACTCCGTGTTACTAGGAGTCAATAAAAATGCAATATTATTTCCTAAATCATCTGAAATTATATCACCCGATGATGAGGAATTAGTTCCTTCCCAACCTTCAGGTATCTTCATTGAATACCCATTCTTTGATGTGTAAGTGATATACTCTGAAAGTCCAACAGAATTATTTGAGGAATCCTTAGATTTAGTTTCCCCCTCATTATCACTATCTTTTATAGTGCTTGATGAACTGATATCAGCTTTTGCCTTTTTACTAGTTTTTGAATCATCATCATCTTTACCACAAGCAACCAAAGGAAAGGCTAAAGTTAGAGCCATTAGTCCGCTAATTATTTTTTTTATCATAAGTAGAACTCCTTTCAATTTTAGCATTATTAATTATATCACCAATGATATTAAATGTCAAAGGATTCCACCTTATTTATAAATAGCTTCCCATTCACATAAAATAACATAATTTTTATTAGGTGTATATTTATATCTATTCCTCGGGGTAGTAATCATCATAATCTTCTTCCTCAAGTATCAAATTATTTTCTATGTCCCCTAATAGCTCCCTCTCCGATTTCTTCTTTATATAAATAACTATCACAACAACAGCCATTATTGCTATAACCACCAAAACAGCTATAATATAAACTAATTTATTGCTTTCAACATCCCTTGCAAGCTTTAGTTTATTATTCACAGCATAAATATTACCTATACTACCCACAGGAGCATCTATAACAACATCCGAAATTAGCTCTTGAAGTTGTGCATATTCATTATAAGTATATCCAAAGGCATAATCACCAATTTCAGTTACGCTACTTGGTATTTTTATTTTCTTCAGCTCCAAACAACCATAGAACGCATAGGAACTTATTTCTGTAACGGAATTAGGAATTTCAACTGAAGTTAAGCTAATGCAATCGCTGAATGCACCCTCGCCTATGCTTTTTAATGTGTTAGGCAAATTTAGCTTAGCCAGCCTTGTGCAACCCAAGAAACTACCATTACTTATTTCCTGCAATGAATTAGACATTGTAATCTTCTCTAAGCTTGTGCAATTAAAAAATGCATAATCGCCTACCCTAGTAACAGTATCCGGCATTAGATATTCGGTATCCAACTTCCCACTCGCATATGCGACAATTTCTGTTACATCTTTACTAAAGAGATTTCCTTCCACACTTATAAAATTTTCATTCTGCTTATCGACCAAAATCTTCTCTAATTTTTCACAGTTAGAAAACGCCATTGGAGCAATAACCGCAACATTTTTCATAATTTTGATTTCTTTTAAACTATTGCATAGAGTGAACGCATTCTGCCCGATAAAAGTAAGGGATTCAGGCAAAATTATCTCCCTTAAGGAACTACAAGCCCAAAAGGTTTCTTTACCTATACGCTCGACTCCTTCAGGAATTTCTATTTTTTCAAGCGATGAACAACGATAAAAAGCTGCCCCTCCTAAAACCTTAACAGCTTTAGGAATACTTATTTCTTTTAGCTCAAAGCAATCTTCAAAAGCTTGTTGACCAATTTCTACAATTGTATCTGGTAATTCAACCTTCGCCAATACAGAACAGCGATAAAANGCTGTATCTCCAATCCTTGTAACAGGTTTTCCATCAATCTTATTTGGAATAACAACCTCTACACTTTCCGGATTACAACCAATTATTGTGATTTCTCCGTTCTCAATCGTATAAATAAGCTCATTATATGAATACTCCTGCTCTTCGGTTTCTGTTCTATTAAAATCTGAATCAATTATTACTGAATCACCAACTGCGTCCTCGCCATAAGCAACAATACCTGCAACCATCGGCAATAGCAAAATAATTGTTATAGTTAATGATGATAGAACTATCCTCTTTATGTTTTTATTCATCCGAATATTCCCCTATGCTTTCTTCTTTTTAGTTCTCACAATAATTACAAGTGTTGTTATAACAGCAAGTCCACCAACAACTAGAATCACCACTATTAATGTTATAGGCATCTCATCACTTTTGCCATCTTCAGAAGCAAGAGTAGAAACCTTGCCTTCATCCTCCGTAGTGTCTGGAGGGCTTGTCTGCTGTTCTACAACACCAGTTGAAATAAATGTAAAATTATTTTCATTTGCATATGCTTCAGCATTGCTACCTGTTTTACCATGAATTTTAAAATTAGCATTTCTAACTAATTCCTTTGAAATATTATAGTTATATCCAACAGCATTTTCACCAATTACTATAAGTTTCGATGGTAATTCGATTTCATTTAAACTTGTACAACCTGAGAATGCACCCTCATTTAATATATTTAGACCCTCAGGTAGAACAACCTCTCTAATTGAAGTGCAATCGCTAAATGCACCCTGACCAATTTCTTTTAATGAATCTGGTAGCGTAATTTCTGTAAGCGATGTACAACCACCAAACGCACCTCTTTCCAGCGTGATAAGTGATGTGGACCATTTTATATCTGTTAAAGCTGTGCAGTATGCAAACGCATATTTACTAACCTTGTCTAAATAGTTTGGTAAGGTAATCTCTTTTAATTCCGTAGATTTAGCAAAAGCCCACTCCCCAATTAGAACTAGAGATTCGGGTAAAACAATCTTTTCAAGTTTACTATTTGAAAAAACCCCATAATCAATAAATGAAACCCCATTAGGAAGTGTGTATTCCGTTACTTCCGAGCCAATTGGATATGCTATAATCATCGACATATCCTTGTCAAATATTGCACCATCCAAATCAAAAAATGAGTCATTATCCTTAGAAACTTCATATTCCTTTACATTAACGCATCCATAAAAAGCAAAGGCTCCTACCTCTTCCACGCTTGCAGGAATAATAATCTTTTCAGCAATAACCTTTGATATCGTATTATCGTCGTCCGATACTTTATAGAATAAGTTTTTGCCCAAGGCTTTAACAGGGTATCCATCTATTTCCTGAGGAATAGTGATAACCGTTTCCGTAAAGTTTGTATAATCCACGAGGGTTGCTCCACCATTAATTACAAAGTATGAATAGTCCCCCGAAACAAGTATTTCAACATCTTCCATTCCGTCCTCAGCGAATACGCTTATCCCCGACAATAATATACAAAATATTATCACAAAAACACTGAGCAATGTTCTTTGCTTTGGCTTCATTTAAATTCCTCCATTAACTTAGGCTAAACTATCTAAAATACATAAGTATGAGGGTTATTAGCCCCCATACTTTAACAAATTTAATTCTTANCAGTATGCTTTTATTTTATTCTACCGTTACTGATTTTGCAAGATTACGAGGCCTATCTACATCATTTCCTTTTAGCACAGATGTATAATATGCGATAAGCTGTAGTGGAACAACTGCAAGCATCGGCATAAGAATATCATCTATATCAGGAACTGAAATACTATAATCAGCAACATCGCCATCAGCAGAGTAGCTTTCACGGCATACCATTGTTACCCTTGCTCCCCTTGCTTTAACTTCTTTAATATTACTTACAGTCTTTTCAATTAATTTTGATTGAGTTGCCACNGCTACAACAGGTGTCCCTTCTGATATCAGGGAAATTGTNCCATGCTTTAATTCTCCCGCAGCATATGACTCCGAGTGTATATAGGAAATTTCCTTCAATTTAAGCGAGCCTTCCATGCTCAACGCATAATCAAGTCCCCTGCCTATATATAGCAAACTATCAGCAGTCATAAGTGATGCTGCAACATATTGCTCGCCCGTTTTATCCTCTAAAATAGTTTCGATAAGTTGTGGTGTCTGCTGTAAAAGTGCAGTGAGCCTTTTGCATTCTTCCTCATCTATCATACCCTTTGCAAATGCCAATTTAAATGCAAAGAGATACATAACAGCAATCTGAACCATATATGCTTTAGTTGATGCAACAGCAATTTCAGGACCTGCATGAGTATAAATCACCATATCTGCCTCACGGGCAATTGAGCTTCCCTTCACATTAACGATTGCAAGGGTTTTAGCCCCTAAATCTTTAGCNAGTCTCATTGCAGCAAGGCTATCGGCAGTTTCTCCCGATTGTGAAATAATAATAACTAAATCATCCTTTGTAACTATCGGGTCCCTATACCTAAATTCAGATGCAATATCAACAATTACTGGAACCTTAGCAAGCTTCTCTATAACATATTCTCCAACAATTCCAGCATGCATAGCAGTACCGCAAGCTACAACGAAAATCTGGCGGAAGTTTTTCATATTTTCAAGAGTAATTCCACATTCCTCAAGATTTGGCAAGCCATCAACAATTCTAGGTGCAATTGTTGTTTTTATTGCAGTTGGCTGTTCATGAATTTCCTTTAGCATATAATGCTCATAACCGCCTTTTTCAGCTGATTCCATATCCCAATCAGCAACCTTCAGCTCTTTATCAAGCTTTTTATAATGTAAATCATAAATTTTAGTACAATATGGACTAAGCACTGCAATTTCATTTGGCTCAAGCAAATAATAATTCTTTGTGTATTTTAATATTGCAGGCACATCTGAGGCGATGAAGCTTTCACCTTCACCAACTCCAACAATAAGTGGGCTTTCCTTGCGTATCGCAAAAATTGTATCGGTAAAGTCTTGGAAAACAATACCTAAAGCAAAGGAGCCTTCCAATTCATGCATTGTATTTACAATCGCTTCAACAGGGTTACCATCATAATAATAATCNAGCATCTGTGCCACCACTTCAGTATCAGTTGCACTTTTAAACACTCTACCTTGACTCATTAAAAACTCTTTTAATTTCTTATAATTCTCAATAATTCCATTATGAACTATCGTAACCCTTTCGCCACTGTGTGGATGAGAGTTGACATCAGATGGCTCGCCATGTGTAGCCCATCTAGTATGTCCAATACCTGCACAACCACGTGGCTTTCCTGTTTCTTTCATTTTATCTTCAAGGTCAGCAAGTCTACCCTTAGTTTTTGCAACAGTTATTTCGCCATTCTCAAAAATAGCGATACCCGCAGAATCATATCCTCGGTATTCAAGCTTTGATAAACCGCTCACAAGGACGTCTGTACAATCCCTGTGACCAACATAGCCAACTATTCCGCACATATCAATTACCCCCATTATATTATACTGTTAATTATACCATTTAAATATTATTTTTTCAACACTTTATTTATGAAATTTAACCATATCAATGTGAAAGTTTTGTGATATATTAGAGAAAGATATTATTTAAGCTTTGCATACATACAGGAATCTAAGANTTTATTATTCTTAATAACATTATTTTTCATAATACCCTCAAGCATAAACCCTGCTTTCTCCAACGCTTTTCGGGAGCCTATATTATCTGCAAAGGGTTCAGCATGGATTCGGATAATGTCGTATTCATCAAAAACTATTTTGCAAACCTTTGAAATTGCAGTATTCATTATGCCTCTGCCCCAGAACTCTTCAGCAAGCCAGTAACCAATTTCTCCAGTTTTAGAGTAAACATCATCACGAAAAAACACGCCAACACTGCCAACTGCCTCACCATTTACAACAACCGCACGACAGACCTGACTTTCTCCCTCTTTTCGCATACAGTGATTGACATAATATTTTGCGTCATCCAAAGTATACGGATATGGAAAAGCGTTCCTCAAATTATCAGCAATAT
>JGI24707J26582_10003228_pt1 | contig 11850 bp, 13 predicted proteins | sample BioPla1DNA1_FD_26582 | JGI IMG/M metagenome (IMG submission 26582) | reverse complement strand
TATATTGATGGTGTAAAGAAAGGAATATATTCACCTTTTGATAAGAAAATATGGCAAAAGTCATTCTATGATCATATAATCAGAAATGAAAAGGAGTATCAAAACATATGGGAATATATAGACTTAAATTCTTATAAATGGGAGGATGACAAATACTATATCTAATGAACATAATTTATCCTAGGCGTCGTATCAGTAGATTTATTTCAAGTAATGAAAATTTATGAGATTATAATTTTAGTGGTTCAGATGTAAAAGCCTGGGATATTTTTTTATTTCCCCTAGAAAGGAGTGATTTTAATGAGTATAAATACTATTGACAAAATAATAGTTAAAATTGATAGAGCTATAAAGGAAGTATGGATAAATGAAATAAAAAAAGATTTGAGTAATAGTTATATTTTGTATGAGGACACATTAAAAAATGCCNTCTATTTTCATTTGAGAAATAAATTAAGTGATTTGATGGAGGACAATAATATTAGAATATTTACCGAATTCCATGATGGGAAATTAGCCACAAAGGGTGCGATAGCTGATATTGCAATTGTTAAAATTGGAGACAAAAAAGAGAATCATATCAAAAACAATATTGATAAGATTTACGCTATAATAGAATTAAAATATAAGGGAAGACAAGTACCAATAGATCCTTTTATTTCTGATGTTGAGAAGTCTATAAAATATATAAGGGATAAAGACCTTAAAGAAATACAATTTTATTTAGGGTTTATCCATGAAGGGGAATTTGCCACTAGTGAAATATCTTGGCTTGAAAATAAAAAACAAGAAAGAATGGTACAAGGAAGGTTAACTGAATTATCAGCATGTTATTATGAAGATAAAGATGAAATGATATATACAATTATTTCCTATAATGATATGAATAAGGATTTAGATACTTATGCAAACCAAAAGAGGTGAGTATAATGTCAAGATATAAATGCCCTAGGTGTGGATCCAAGGACATAGTAAGAATCGTATATGGTGAGCCAACCTATGAAGCTTGTCTAGCATCGGAACAAGGAAAACTCATATTAGGTGGCTGTTGTTTTTCAGATATTTGTCCAACTAAACATTGTAAATCTTGTGGACAGGATTTTGGCAGTAATGAGTATCCGCCTTATTGGAGTAAGTTTATGAAAATTATGAAGGCTTATATAGGTGAGGATATAAATTGAAATTATAACTATACATGATGCAAGTCAGGTGATTATAGATATTAACGCATGTCAAAATTGGGGCAAAAATCCTAAACATATACAGGAGAAACAATTAGAAAATGTTTTCTATTCTACATATGGGACAACTAATGCCAACTTTAAATTGGATAGGAAAAGAAAAGGTAATTAATCATCACTTAGATGTACCATATAGAGTTCTAGATCATAAATATAGCTTTGATGAAAATGGACAGTATAATGGAGATAATGAGAGTGAAAATAAAATTATTTGTGGAGATAATTTGGAGGCATTAAAGTCGCTTTTGCCACAATATGAAGGAAAAATAAAATGTATTTACATAGAAAATATGCTAATAATATATGAATCAATTTTCTGTGCTTAATAAATATAATAAAGAATTATATAATGAAATAATTGTATTATTTGAAAGAGCTAAAATAAGGGATAAATATGTTATTCATTATGGAATTTAGACTGTAAGAAATACNTCTCTATGATAATCTAAAACAATAATATTAGGACACTTTGCTATCCTATATATTTTCCCGTAACACTCCAAACAATTGTCGAATACTATAGTTATATAGGCAGGGAGAGAATAAAATTCTCAGTGAGGTGATTTTTTGGATGTGGAATAAGGAAGATGAGATTATAATAGTTGAGGTAAAATTAAAAAAGCATAGGATAAGTCTAAGATACCCAGAGATAAAAGGTCTCAAGAATAAGGAAGTTGAAAAAAATATTAATGCACTTATTCAAGAAGAAATATATATAATGATTGTAGAAGAAGGCTATGAAGAGGACTATAAAAAAGAGTTTTCCGGGGAATATGATATAAAACTACAGACAACAGATCTTTTAAGTCTAGTTATATATCTACATTCCTATTCTAAGGGAGCTGCCCATGGATTAACAGTTTTAAAAGCTATCAATATCGATTTGGAAGATGCCAGGATATATCAACTACAAGATATATTTACCAAGGATGCTAAATATATAGAGAAAATAAATAAAAATATTAAAAATGATATTGTAAAAAGAGATATACCTTTATTAGTTGAATTTGAAACTATTGATAAAAACCAGGATTACTTTTTAACTGGAGATAGTTTAGTAATATTTTTTCAGCTATACGAATATACAGCCTATGCATATGGTATACCAAAGTTTGCGATCCCGTATATGGTATTAGAAGATATGATTGACGAAGAAGGTCCACTAAAAAATATAATAGTTTAATAAATAGTCTTTAAGTATTATGGGAAAACTGCTATTAATAGCAGTTTTTTTATTTATATAATGGGGATATATTTAATGTAAAACAAATCATCACAAATATATATGAAAGGATGGAACAGATATGAATAAATCCAAAAAAGATACCCAGGTAGTCATTGGCATGTCTGGGGGAGTAGATTCTTCAGTAGCAGCTTTATTACTGAAAGAGGAAGGTTATAATGTAGTAGGAATTTTTATGAAAAATTGGGATGAAACTAATGATTATGGATATTGTACCTCCACTGAGGATTATGAAGATGTTAGACGAGTGTGTGATTCTATAGATATACCTTATTATACGGTAAACTTCGAAAAGGAATACTGGGATAAGGTATTTATATATTTTTTAGAAGAATATAAAAAGGGACGTACTCCAAATCCTGATGTAATGTGTAATAAAGAAATAAAATTTAAGGCTTTTTTAGAATATGCATTAAAACTAGGTGCTGATTATGTTGCTACAGGACATTATGCACAAATCGATTATCATGATGGAGAATATAGGCTTTTAAGAGGAGTTGATAACAACAAAGATCAAACATATTTTTTAAATGCCCTAGGACAATATCAACTTTCAAAAACTCTTTTTCCCATAGGACATCTTGAAAAAAAAGAAGTAAGAGATATAGCAGAAAAACACGACTTAGCCACAGCTAAAAAGAAAGATAGTACAGGTATATGTTTTATTGGGGAAAGGAATTTTAAAGAATTTTTAGGTAAGTATCTTCCAGCACAACCGGGAGAAATTAGGGATATATCAGGTGATATTAAAGGTAGACATGATGGACTCATGTATTATACCCTAGGACAAAGGAAGGGTTTAGGTATTGGAGGCAGTGGATCCGGTGAGCCTTGGTTTGTTGCAGGCAAGGATTTGAAAGATAATATATTATATATAGTGCAGGGAGAAAACCATCCTGCCTTATATTCATATGGGCTATTGGCCACAGATTTGAGTTGGGTTAGTGATAAAGGTGTACCTGAAAATTTTGATGCCACAGCCAAATTTCGTTATAGACAAAAAGATCAAGAGGTCAGGATTGTGATGATTTCAGATGATTATTGTAAAGTAATATTTAAAAATCCGCAGAAGGCAATAACTCCAGGGCAAGCAGTAGTTTTTTATGATAATGAAATTTGTTTAGGAGGTGGTATTATTGATAAAGCCCTTAAAAAAGAAGAAACAGAATGATAAATCACCACGAAAAAGTGTATACACTTTTTCATAGTGATTTATCTATTTTTAGGGGAATATCATGTTCTGTTCCAAAAACGTTGTTTTGCAATTGCATCAATAAATTCCTTATTAAAGTTAGGATTATTCTTAGCAAAAACTACTCCAGCTAAATTATTCTCTTTAGATGGACAAATATAACATTCTCCAGTACTAGCTATACCAATAGGTCTATAGTGTTTATAAGTTGTGTTTATGAATTCTACAACATTACAATCAAATTTCTTTTGATTGCTAACATTTCCTCCAACAATATAAAGGGAATCAAATAAAACTGCATATGTTGTATCAAAAGTTTTAGTAACATTAATTGATACGCCATCAGAGCCAACAACAGTGCCTAATTTTTCGCTTACAATATCTACAAATACACAGTATTTTTCTAAGTTATCAAGAACATTTTGTACTTCCCTACCATTAAAATTATTGCCAATCAATACAGCAACTTTTTGAGTATATGCATAATGTGGTGTATTTGCCTGGCTAAGTGCAGGAGAACTTTCTGTTACTGGAACATTTGATATAGTAGGTGGGTTCACACCAATATTAGTGGCAATNATTGTTGCCATTTCTTTATCTACATTAGCAAACATATCAACATTTTGTTGACGAACGGATTTGCTCTTGACTTGACCAAGATGAAAAATAAATAATTCAATTGTATGTTGTTTTTCAACAGTTGTCATACTATTCCAAAATAGTCTTGCCTGTGAAAAATGGTCTATAAATGATGGACTAGGTATATCTCTAGTAACATGACCCTCTACCTTTGTTGGATAAGTGGTAAATCCACCTTCTTCGGCGCTAGAGGTAGCAGGGGTATTATGGGCTAGTGAATTTTTATGATAGTTGACGGAATCAATATCAATCCTGTACCTGGAATAACTATCCCTTTGGTTAAAATTCATTTCAACAATTGGCTGATTAATTGGAATTAATTCAATATTTCCTGTACCTAGACGATGATAATCTGTATCTCTATAGGCAAAAGCTCGACCTTGTAAAACCGGGTCATTGGAGAAGTCAATTCCTGGTACAAGGTTTGAAGGGTCAAAAGATGACTGTTCTTCCTCGGCGAAGAAATTGTCAACTAGCTTATTTAGTGTCATTTTACCAATGATTTCAACTGGAATGATTTCCTCAGGCCATAATTTTGTATCATCTAAAACATCAAAATCATATTTGAATTCATCTTTTTCATCTATTAATTGTACACCCAACCAATATTCAGGATAAGCACCCTTTTTAATAGCTTCAATTATATCATGACGATGAAAATCTGGATCCACACCACCTATAACATTAGCTTCATCTAATAATAGGGAATGGACACCAAGAACAGGTTTCCATACGAAACGAACAAATGTTGATTTCCCTTGGTCATTGATAAATCTAAAAGTATTTATAGGCCAGCCTTCCATCATCCTGTAACTTCTTGGACGGCCACGATCAGACATTAACCACATGATAAAGTGTGCTGTTTCCTGATTATTTGCAACATAGTCCCAAAGATTATCATGGTAGGCAGCTGCTTGGGGAACATCTGTTATTGGATTAGGTTTTATTGCATGAACAAAATCAGCAAATTTCATTGCATCTGTCATAACAAAAACTGGAAATGAAAGTGCTAGATTGTCATAGTTTCCCTCCTGGGTATAAAACTTAGTGGCAAAACCCCGTACATCTATGGCTGTATCCTTGGAACCCTTACTTCCAATAAAATTAGAAAATCGGACAAATACAGGTGTTCTAGTTCCAGAGTTTTGTAAAAAACCCGCTCTTGTATATTTTGTCATAGACTTAGTACATTCAAATATACCATGTACTCCAAAACCCCTAGCATGAACCACCTTTTCTGGTATACGCTCTCGATTAAAATGAGATTGCTTTTTATAAAAATGTGAATCTTGGAGTAATGTTGGACCTCTTTGACCTGCTCTTAATGACCATTCATCATTTGAAATTTTTACTCCGGCATCACTGGTCATTTTCTTACCTATACCTGTATTTTGTGCTTGATACTTCTTTAATTGATCAATTTTACTATTTTCATAGATTTCATTTGGTTTTTTGGGATTATCCATATGATCACCCATCCTTTCATAAAAGACTTAATAACTCTCTTCATTATATGAAATTGTTAAAATTTTGGTGACTCAAGGTTAAGGATGTGGATTATATAGTAATACGGAAATTGGAGCAATTGGGATAAACTGTAGGTATAGATAAAATAAATTATAGGATACTAATAATCATGGTACTAGATGGAGTTTGAGAGGAGAAGGGAATGACAACTAGATTATTTATTATAGCAATTATACCTAGTATAGCTATTGGAATGGCCATATATCTAGCAGATAGATATGACAAAGAGCCTCTATTTTTATTGACAAAGGTATTTTTATTAGGTGCCTTGTCAGTAATACCAGTTTTAATAGTGGAAAACATATTGATAAGAATTAATATATTTCAAGGGTTATTAGGAGCTACTTTTACAGCTTTTATAGTGGCGGGAATGACAGAGGAATATTTTAAAAGATTAGTAGTATTATATACGGCATATAATAGTAAATATTTTAATGAAAAACTAGATGGGATTGTATACTGTAGTTTTTCGGCTTTGGGCTTTGCTACTATTGAAAATATAATATATGTGGTATTTAGATTTAGTAGTAATTATTATGTAGGAATTATGCGGGGAATTTTATCAGTTCCTGCCCATAGTTTATTTGCCATAACTATGGGATATTATCTCTCTTTAGCAAAATATACTGAAGAAGAGGGATTAAGAAAAAAATATTTTTTAAAATCCCTCTGGATACCAGTCATACTTCATGGGTTATTTAATTTTATTTTAATGGCAAAAATACCATTATTAATGATATTATTTATTCCCTATGTTATTTATTTATGGAGAATAAATCTTCTACGACTAAACAAATATACAAAACATAGTAAAGATCAGTTAAAATAAATGTTAAATACTTACAAATGCAATGTTAAATGATTTAATTACTTTTAGCAATGATTTTTATTACTTCTTCAACTGTTGCCTCGGAGGGTACTTCAAAGGTACCAGATCTTAGTTTAGATGCCAGGTCTAAATCATCAACAGTTTTAAGAAAGATTTCAGTATCTTTAATCAAATTATTATCTTTTAAAATATCTGCAATACCACTGCTAGGTGTTCCACTAGGTATAATGACTTCTTTAGTTTCTGGCACGGCAATATCTTGTTCATTAGTATCGGGTGAAGGATTTTCATGAGGATCTTCAATTTTTGGCAGATTATTAATATTTTCTATGTTAGTATCATCATGGATAATCACATTGGTAGTAGTATTGTCATCAAACCAATCTCCTAAGTTCCAAGATACTACACTAAACATAAGAAGGGCAATAATAAGAGCAATAAAAATATCACCAAAATCATGCAGTATATTTCTAAGTTTTTCCATTTGCTAACCACCTTTTAAAAGAATATTATATATTTAAGCATAACATAAATTTCATCATTTTTTCAATAAAATTTTATATACAAATAATAACACATATGTAGTAATTTTTACAAAGTATAGTAATTAATTTTTATAAAATAAGGTATAGTTAAATCTAAAGTTTGTTGAAACCTGTTGATTTAAAAATACCATGGTGTTAGAATAGTTAAAGAGATTTATTGTTAAACACAAGACAGGGGGACAAATAATGAAGAATGAAATTGTAGAATGGATAAAAACAATTGTACTTTCATTAATTATTGGATTAGTTATAACAACTTTTATAAAACCAACTATCGTAAAAAATTATTCTATGGTACCAACATTAGACGAAAATAATTTTTTGATGGTGAATAGATTTTTATATAAGCAAAGCAAACCTAAAAGAGGAGATATTGTTGTATTCAAATCCTCTTTAACAACAGAAACAGGTAAGGAAAAATTGTTAATCAAAAGAGTGATTGGTCTACCTAATGATGAAATTATTATAAAAGATGGTAGTGTGTATGTAAATGGAGAGCTTTTGGAGGAAGATTATTTAGAAAGTGCTTATACCAGTGGTGAGGTAGATAAGATTATTCCAGAAGGTAAGATATTTGCTATGGGTGATAATAGAAGTAATAGTTTGGATAGCAGGGATGATGTAGTAGGATTAGTAGATATAGATGATATTATTGGCAAGGCTTTTATACGTTTATATCCATTTAATAAAATAGGATTTTTATCTACTATTGCACCTCTAAGGGAAAAATAGATTAATATCCTTAATTAAGAATTTTTTTATATTCATAAAAACCTCTTAAAATGTTAAAACTATTTTTGAAAATAAATTTAGGAGGTTATATAGATGAAGGTAAGAGAAATTATGACAAATAATGTTGCTTCCAATACTACAAGTTGTACTATTGATGCAGTTGCAAAGAAAATGAAAGAATTAAATGTGGGATCTATTCCTATTTGTGATAATGCAAATAATGTAGTAGGTATAGCTACAGATAGAGATATAGTAATTAGAGGTATTTGTGATGGTTTACAATCATCGGATAATATAGGAAAAGTAATGACTAACCAATTAATATCTATATCTCCTGAAGCTCATGCACATGAGGCAGCAAAATTAATGGCTGAAAATCAAATTAGAAGATTACCTGTTGTAGAAAATGGCAAATTAGTGGGAGTTCTTTCAATAGGAGACTTAGCTGTCCAAAATATCTACGAAAATGAGGCTGGCAGTGCACTAAGTGACATATCTACACCTTGTAGACCTACAATGTAATTAAAAAGTATTAGTATATCCCCAATAAATTTAATATTGGGGATATACTTTATTTTTAATTTTTATGAGAGCCTTGACATTCCCTTTAATATTGGTAAACTAATAGTTAATAAAATGAAAATTGGAATGGTTTTCATTCTAAATTTTATTTTTGAATATAAGATATTAGAATATGGGTTTTTTATATTAATTTTTTGAAAAGGAGAAATGAATATGTTAGAAAAAACAGTAACAGTTAAAAATAAATCTGGTATTCATGCTAGACCAGCAAGTATGTTAGTAAGAGAGGCATCAAAATTTAAATCTGATATTATTATTGTAAAGGGTACCAGTGAATTAAATGCAAAAAGTATAATGAATGTAATGGGTATGGGCGCAAGATGCGGGGACGAAATCACCATAAAGGTATCAGGTGAAGATGAAAAATTAGCATTTAAAGAAATTGTTGATTTAATTGAGAGAGGATTTGATGAATAAAGGAGGGCATAATATGTTCAAAGCTACTGCTGCCTCACCGGGAATTGCTATAGGTAAGGCTCTGGTGTACATAGAAGAAGAATTAAATATTGAAAAAAATATTATTGATAATATAGTGGAAGAAAAAGAAAAATTTCATAAAGCTATTGAAGTTACAAAACACCAACTGGAAGATGTCAGAAAAGAAGCACTGGAAAAATTAGGTGCTGATAAGGCAGCAATTTTTGAGGCGCATAGCATGGTTTTACAAGATCCTGAATTGATTACACAGGTGGAAAATAAAATAACAGATGATAAAATAAATGCAGAATCTGCTACAAAAGATGTAATAGATGGCTTTATTGCAATTTTTGAAAGCATGGATGATGAATATATGAAGGAAAGAGCAGCAGATATAAGGGATGTAGGCACGAGAATATTAAAAAACCTGATGGGTATAGAAATTGTTAATTTGGCCAATCTTTCCGATGAAGTAATTTTAGTTGCACACGATCTAACACCTTCAGACACAGCTACCATGAACAAGGACAAGGTTCTAGGCTTTATTACCAATATTGGTGGGAGAACTAGCCACACTGCTATTATGGCTAGATCTTTAGAGGTTCCAGCAATTGTGGGATTACATGATATTACATCACGAATTAAAAATGGGGATATTATTGTCTTTGATGGAGATGAAGGAATTGGATATATAAATCCTTCAGAGGAACTACTAAAGGAATTTCAAGATAAAAAGAAAAAATTCGAAGAAAACAAAAGACAATTATCTCTTCTTAAAGAAAAGCCTAGTATTACCCTAGATGGCAGAAGAGTAGAAATAGCTGGCAATATTGGCACTCCTAAAGATGTAGATGGAGTTTTAGAAAATGGTGGGGAAGGTATAGGTCTTTATCGTACAGAATTTTTATATATGAACAGAAATAATATGCCTACGGAAGAAGAACAATTTGAGGCATATAAAGAAGTTTTAGAAAAAATGCAAGATAAACCTGTAATTATCAGGACTTTAGATATCGGTGGAGATAAAGAACTGCCTTATCTAGATTTACCAAAGGAAATGAATCCTTTTCTAGGTTATAGAGCTATTAGAATATGTTTGGATCAACCTGAGATATTTAGAGTACAACTAAGGGCATTACTAAGGGCTAGTGTTTATGGTAATTTAAAAATAATGTACCCAATGATCTCTTCTGTAGAAGAGGTAAGGGCTGCTAATAAGATTTTAGATGAAGTAAAAAGAGAGTTAGAGGCAGAAAATATTTTCTATAGTAAATCTTTTGAAGTAGGTATAATGATAGAGATACCTGCAGCGGCAGTTATTGGTGATTTGTTAATAAAGGAAGTAGACTTCTTTAGTATAGGTACCAATGACCTTATCCAATATACTACTGCAGTAGATCGTATGAATGAAAAAATTAGCTACCTATATCAACCTTTTCATCCAGCTATTTTACGTATGATTAAAATGGTAATAGATCATGCTCATAATGCTGGCAAATGGGCAGGAATGTGTGGAGAAATGGCAGGAGATCCAAAATTAGCACCTGTTTTATTAGGACTTGGTTTGGATGAATTTTCTATGAGTGCTGGTTCCATACTGCCTGCGAGAAAGGTTATTAGTCAACTCTCTTATGAAGATATGAAAGATATGGCTACAAAGGCATTAAATTTATCAACGGCTGAAGAAGTAAAAGAATTTGTAGATAAATCTACAAGACCATAATTATTAATAATATAAATAAGTTTATACAAGTAAAGGGAGAAAGAGCTTATAGGGCTTTTTCTTTTTTTATTTTTAAAAATTCATAGTTACATTTATTTGATATTAGCACAATGGAGAGTATATAATAGTATATATGAACGGTGAAATAGTATAATTTTAAATCATAGGGGGGGAGTATTTTTATGGATAGAGAAAAGAATATATCAATTTTTATAGATGACGAAGTATATGAATACGAAAAAGGTATTTCTTTAGAAGAAATTACAAAAAAAATTGAATCCAAAAATAATAATTTAATAGTTGCTGCTTTAGTGGATAATCAGTTAAGGGAATTAAATTTTATAATAGAGAAGGATTGTAAAATTCAGTTTATAGACACAGGCTCATCTATCGGATCTAGGATTTATCAAAGAAGTTTATCCTTTGTATTTATTCGGGCTTGTATGGAATTGTTTTCAGGATGCAATGTGTCGATAGAACATTCTTTGGGCAAGGGTATATACTGTGAAGTACATTATCAAAACCAGATAACAGCTGAAGATGTAGATAGAATAGAAGAAAGAATGACTGAGATTATTGCAGAGGATGTACCTTTTAAAAAGGATAGAATTCCTGTAGAAGAGGCTAGAAATATTTTTCGTGATTATAATCAAATGGGGAAGGTACATTTACTAAAATATCGTGCAAAACCTTATATTAATATCTATCAATGTGGGTGGTTAAAAAATTATTTCTATGGGTATATGGTACCTTCTACAGGTTATTTAAAAAAATTCAAATTACAATATCATAAGCCTGGTATTGTATTACAATTTCCTACCCAGGACTATAGAGGGGAGATTCCAGTTTTTGAGCAACACCCAAAACTCTTTAAAACATTTAGAGAAGCAGAAAAGTGGGTCGAAATATTAGAAATAGATTATGTTGCTTCATTAAACCATCTAATTGTCAGTTTACAAGAAGGAGAATTTATTAGGATAGCAGAAGCTCTACATGAAAAGAAGATTGCACAAATAGCTGATAACATTGCAGAAGATATTGGTAAAAAACGATTGATTTTAATTGCTGGACCCTCATCATCTGGAAAGACAACCTTTGCTCAGAGATTGATGGTACAATTAAAGGTCAATGGCATAAAGCCCTTTGCTATTTCTTTAGATGATTATTTTGTGGATAGAGA
>JGI24707J26582_10003227_pt1 | contig 11851 bp, 14 predicted proteins | sample BioPla1DNA1_FD_26582 | JGI IMG/M metagenome (IMG submission 26582) | reverse complement strand
AACCCTCCCGCCGGAGTATTCTCTTTGTCTATCGAGAATGAGATTGTGTTAACCTGCCTTAAGCAGTGTTATCGTTTGTGTCATGTGGCTTATCCCACATGAATTCTTCACCGATTAAATTAGATCTAAACAGACCGAAACAAACCTTAAACTGAATCATGTAAAACACTGTCTTACAATTAACTCCGTTTAACTAACCTTATTCTTCGCCTATTGCGCGTTTGCCCCGATTAGAGTAATTTTGTACCGCCATTGTACCTCGGGTGGATGAGCAGAGGGTTCGTAGGGTGTTCCCTTAAATCACCTTATTTCCCCTTAAATCCGCTTAATTGGTTTCCGTCAGGGACCATCCCCCTAAAAACGGTAGAAATTGACAAAATTACTTGATATGGGCAAGAATCAAACTTCACAAATTCCCAACATCCTTCTGTCCGTGAAGGATGCCTCCATCGCCATCTCTGTCAGCACTAAGATGGTGCGATTGCTTATTGCCTCCGGCAGACTGAAAGCCGTCAACCTCGGCAAGCGGATGACACGCATAAGCCTACAGGAACTCACAGACTTTGCCCAAGGGCAAGGTTGTAATGTCGTGCTACCTTCTTCTTCCCTTCCTTTTAATAATGACAAAAGTGAAAGGTATAAGAAGAATGCCGATGCCAAACCGGAGACGGGCTGCATAAATAAGACTGCTAAGTGCCGCATGACACCAGCCTGTGAGAAAGCCCCTGAAGGTGTTACTCACAAAACCCATTATACAATGGCAGAGGTGATGAGCAAGTTCAACATCAAGTATGGTCGCCTTTATGAGATACGTAACCGCTATCAGTTGGCATCCGTCCATGCCTGGGGTACGACTGCTTTCAGGAAAAAGGATGTCGAGAAGGCTATTGCCAAGTACGATGAGGAACAAGGCAAGGCACAGCAGGAAGCATACTACACCTGCTTTGACATCATGCAGAAGTATGGTTTGGGTAAGACGCAAGTACGCCGTTTTGCCGAGACACACGGTGTCCGTATCAAGAAAGCCAAGGGCGGCAGGGCTAACCTCTACCTCAAAGCGGACTGGGAAGCAGCCCGAAAGAATGCCGAGAAAACGAGTGCCAGCACCAAGGCGAAACGGACATGAAGCTGGATATGAGAGTACAAATGTTGGTACTACTTGCTGCAATGAATAGAACCAATCCTGCAATCCGAGGCTCAAAACGGCTGGTTTCTGACCGTTGTACCCTGATTGTAGCTTTGCTCTCTCTAACTTTGCAGTGCCATCCGAAAAAGATGTACCCCGACATTGGCAATCCTTTTGGAATCAAGGAATACAATGAATGCAGTGCAACTATCAGCCCCGTTTATAGTATGATTTTCGCTGCAATTTCATACTCAAACGCTAACTCAGGTTAAATCTGATACATTGAGGGTCAACATTTTAGGCGCAACCTAAACAAAGGACGTACCTTTGCAATCGCTTGAAGTCCAGACCGCCCATGAAGGGCAGCAAAGGACAATCGATTATAGACAAATGTAATAACAATATAAAATAGCAGACATGACGAATTTATGTACCAAGGTCACAGTGCGGAAGCGACCCATCAAGAACGGGCAGACATCGCTCTATCTCGATTTCTACCCACCAATCCGCAACCCGAAGACTGGCCGTCTGTCACGACGCGAGTATCTGGGCTTATACATTTATTCCAACCCTACTGAGAAGTTCCAGCAGGAGTACAACCGCAGCATCATGCAGAAAGCAGAGCTTATCAAGTGCCGCCGCACGGAGTCCATCATCAATGAAGAGTTCGGCTTCCTCGACCGTTCCAAAGGCCAGGAGAGCTTTCTTGACTACTTCAAGCAGTGTATGAATAAGACAACCAACAAGGCAAACTGGGAGGCTGCCTACAAGCACTTCGTCAAATATTCGAGTGGCGAGTGCCGCTTCTGCGACCTCGATGTTGCGTATTGCCAGAAGTTTGTTGATTATCTTTTGTCGGCAGAGTGCTATCATAACGGCAAGCCGATGATGCCCACCACCGCCAATAACCACCTCGTAAAGCTGAAAGCCGCCCTTCGCATGGCATACGATGATGGACATATCAAGGAGAACATAGCCAAGAAACTTGTCAAGGCAAAGGGACACGGCAACAAGCGGCAGTACCTGACCAAGGAGGAACTTGTTGCGCTGTCAAAGGCCGAATGTAAGAGCGACGTACTACGCCGTGCCGGTCTGTTCTCCTGCCTTACGGGTCTGCGTCTGTCTGACTGCATCCTGCTCCAGTGGGAGAACATCAAGAAGTCGGGCGATGGCGGATGGGTGCTTGATATCACCACCAAGAAGACAAAGACCGATGCCATCCTGCCCATCAGCGAAGAGGCACTTGCCCTATGCGGCGAGCGTGGAGAGGGTCAGGTGTTCAAGAAACTGACACCGAACCTGGTTGCCGCCCACCTCAAAGACTGGATAAAGGCTGCTGGCATCACCAAGCATATCACCTTCCACTGCTTCCGTCATACCTTCGCCACCTTACAACTGGCAGGAGGCACGGACATCTATACCGTAAGCAAGCTGCTTACCCACAGTAACCTTGCCACAACACAGGTGTATGCAGAGGTGGTCAACGAACTGAAGCGTGATGCATCCGAGCGCATTTCATTGAAGGATGATGCCAGGAAAACTGCCACTCTTGAAGAAACACAGAACAAAGAAACACTTGCTCAATGATATTCTTGACGTTAAAACAAAATTAAAAACTCACATGGAACAAAATGAAAGTAATCTCTCTTTCGACCAGCTGCCCAAGGCAGTCGGCGAACTGCTGACCAAGGTGGACTATGTGATTAGCCGCCTTGATGAAAAAAAGGAAGCAGACTCTTCATCACCGACTTCGGATGATGACCAGATGATGACGATGGACGAAGCCTGTCAGTTCATTGGCAAGAAACGCTCCACAATGTACTCCCTCACCTCTGAGCGACGCATACCATACCGCAAGCGTGGCAACAAGCTCTACTTCTTCAAGAAGGAACTTGTGGAGTGGATCCAGAGCGGAGGGGCATACGACAAGCCTTATACCCTCTCCGAGCAGGAACAGGCAGAGTTCGATGCCCACCTAGAGCAGATGCGTGAGAAGAAAAGGCACAAGCCAGCTGCCGTCCAGCAACAATGATTCTTACTTTCGGAGGTGGGACATGACAGTCCCACTTCCTCATTAAAACCACTTGTCATTATGCGATACGCCAATATCAGATACAGCACGCTTCTGAATGAAGCCCAGTATGATTACCTGTCGGATGAATGTCAGGACATCAGCCGCATGAAGTGTTTTAAGACCTTCATCCGCCTAACCCTCATGGAACAGACAACCGTGACTAAGACCCATTTCTCAGCTGTCCTACAGCCAGGACAGTTCATGGCTTCCAAGGTCGAACTTTCCCTGATGTGGGGTTGCAACCGAAAGACCGCCACCAGAATCATCAGGGAGTTCAATCAGATGGGTATTCTCCGTTCTGAACCGTCAAACCGCACGACCATCCACACGCTGTTGTGTCTGTCCGTCTGGTTCACGGATCAGCGGACAATCAAGAATCCTTTCTTTGTCTGCAACCCTATGGTCAAGCACATAGAGAAGCCGACAAGACCGACTAACCATGTCCCACCTAAAAGCGGTGCTGAAACAGTTGAAGTCTGCAAGCCGACACCAACAGATTCAGGTGGGACATCTTCTGCCGATACAGGCGACGTGGCTAAGGTCATGCCGCCCGAATCTCTGGCAGAAGGGATGAAGGAGCATAGTCATTCTCCTTCTCTTTCCCTACCATCTAATGATAATACACGCGAGCGCGTGAGTGTTGTCTGTAAGTCATCAGATGGGCCTGTTGCTGACAGCAACTATTATCCTGCAAGCAGCAGTTTCCCGTCTGATGATATGCGAGAAGAGAACAAACAACCTACTGTCGTGGAAGAGCCACAGCCGCTTTCTTGCCATCAAGACGAGAGCTTGCTCCAAGAGGTATCGACAGAAGGGAAAGAAATAGAGGCATGAGCACAGCGTGGCAGTCCGGGACGTGGCGCGGGGAGAAAAAGGCTTGCCTTGTTATAGCCCACTATAACTACACGCTACGCTTTCGTAGTTGTGGGCTCTTCCGAGGGACTCATGGCTTTGCCCTGAGAACCCACAAGGCGCTGCCCTTGACCTGTTCAGGACGCTGCCCCGAGACCTCGCTCATGAGTTTCACCCCTGAGAACCCGGACCAAAGAGTGACCTTCTCTCTGGACGCTCCGCTCAGTGGCATCTGCCCCCAAGACCCCTGAGCAGGAAGTGACTCTCTCCCTGCACCCTCCAATCAAGGCTCTGCCCCGATACCCTGATAACCGATTATACAGAAAACCGCTGAAGCAGAATTATGGCAACAACAGCAAAAGCATCCGAGCACATCAAGCCGTGCAACATCGCCCAGAGTGAGCGGCACAACAGGAGGGACGCAGACTACATCGCATCCCTCAATCCTGCCATGCTCTACATCCGCAAAGACCTGGCCCATCTGAATGAAGTGTATGTCGCACCTGACATGGAGGGTGTCAGTCTTCAGCAGTACTATGACGACATCCGTGTCATGGTGAAGCAGAAAACTGGCAGGGCGATGCAGGAGAAGGACGTGAAGTTTACGGACAAGAAAGGCAAGCAGCGTGTCCGCCAGGGTTGCAGCCCCATCCGTGAAGGGGTGGTGAACATCAAGCCCGATACGACGATGGAAGACCTTTTGCGCTATGCCGAAAGAGTGCATGAGAGGTGGGGCATCAGAGCCTTGCAGATACACATCCATAAGGACGAAGGGCATTATGAAGTGATGGAGCAGCGAGAGCAATGTCAAGCAAACTTGAACATTGCCGAGTCGCGACAGAACTCGGCGGAGCCAGACACCGAAGACCCTGCATCATGGGAGCCGAACTACCATGCTCATATCATCTGGGACTGGATGGACCACGACACAGGCAAGTCGTACAAACTAAATGCCGAGGATATGTCTGCCATACAGGATTTGGTAGCTGAGACATTGGACATGCAGCGAGGGCAGAAGAAGTCAGAGACAGGGATTGACCATCTGGAGCGGAACGACTTAATCATCCAGAAGCAGGAGAGCAAGAAGAAAGAGCTTCAAGAAGCGACGGAGAAAGTCATTGCCGAGAAAGAGGAAGCGGAAGCAGAGGTCGAGGCAGCGAAAACAGAAGTGGCAGACTTGTGGAAGGAGCATGACTATCTGACAAGTTCCAACCGCACGAAAGTAGAGCGTAGCAACCGACTCGACCTTGACATCAGAACCAAGACGAACCGCTCCCAATCTCTTGATTGTACTATTGAAGCAAAAAAACAGGAGGTGAGTAAACTGTCAGCGAAAGCCGACGAGAAGCTGCGGGACTTCTACACCATCAAGGAGCGTGGTAATTGGCAAGACCCGATGTTCTTTGCCATGTCTGCCTATATCTACCGCATTGACGAGGGTTTGCAATTCTGCATCAAAGCCATTCAGGACTTTGCCTATTCAGGCTTCGGCGGTCGAGGCGGCAAGCATGGTGACATCTTCTGGGACAACGAATCATACGCCATCAAACAATACCTGAAGATGTTTGCCGAACTTGCCAGTGCCACCTTGAAGCAGGTAGCGGACTGGTTTGTCTGGCTGGCAAGCACCTTGGGCAAATTCAATGCTAACGAGCTCAGACGCGCCGACCATGAAGTCCACGACATTGCCGATGGCAGATATGATGGGCGCATACAAAAGTTCCAACAAGGGATATCGAGATAGGCAGCTGCTATATGATAGCAGTCCGATAAATTGGAGTTTAGCTTATCTGCTTATGTGCGAGCCTATAGCTTCCATTATCCGCATATCGGTAAATTTCTTCTTATATGGATCGAACTTCTGCATTTTTACAGCATTAGGACTTATGCCTCGTGTCAGTCCTTGCTCTTTGCGAACAAAAGATAGTCTATACTGCTGTTGACCACTGTCTTTTCTAATGATATCGTAATTGCACATAACATCCCGCTGGCATATAGAGTGTAGTTCTAATGCTATGCTGTCTTGCTTGACCGTTGTACTGTCCACGCAGTTTTGTCCAGCAGCGAAACAAGGTATAAACAACAGGACGATTACTCCAAGAGATTTCTTTGATACGACCATATAAATTTGTATTTTTATATTATTCTGTCTTAAAGATAATATGCATATAGTTCCCTTTCTCATAGCCGAAGCGCTGTATGAGAGTGGAACCGTCGTAGATAGCTTCCAGTTGCAGGGTTATGCCGTTTTCGGCAAGTGGGCGGAATGCTTTCGGCTGTTTCAGTTCTTCATCCGTAAATGTGTAATATTGGCTATTGTTGTTAAACTCCACGCGGATGTGGTGGTCTGCGCCGTTATAGTTCAACTGCAAAAGCATGACGTTGGGGATGAAGGCCCATTTGATGTGCGAATAGTCCGTATCGTAGTCGAAGCCGTAGCGGGCAGTGATAGCTAGAGGGGAAGTCTCAGCAAGTGCACGGCTCAGTCCTTCGTCCGCATCCACGACCTTTGAAATCAGAGAAACGGGAAAGTCTTGAAAGAAGACATGTTGCATCTTGTTGTCGGACACATCGACCTGCACGCCGCTAAAGGTTTCACAGTGGGCTTCCGTTATATGTCGCCCATTCTCGTCAATCCTTTCTTTGCAATCCTTGTCCTTATAGACAATGATATACTGTCCCGGATATTCGCCCGAAATGTTCTGTCCGTAGGTTTCCTTTTGCGTGTTCGTCAGCCGCCTCTCCACATTGTCGTCGCTGCTGCAAGAGGCGAGGGAGAAAGCAGCAAGCATCGCAAAGGCGAGTCTCCAGAGTTTCGCTGTTTTCATTTTTTTTGATATTGATTTCGTTATTATTTCTTTTTCGGGTGTTGTTGTGGCTGTGGTTGCGGTCTGAAGCGCATGGGATTGTCACGATTGCCCCAAACCGCGGCTTTGAGCAGTTTACCAAGCGGCAGACCGATTTCCACCTTGTTGCGCTTACCCACACGGAAGTATGGGGTGACAATGGGTGAGGTAGTCCACTGGCCTAACATGGGATTGATGTATCGACGCACACCGACATTGGAGCCGAAATAGTCGTTGATGCGCACATCGGCATAGCCTCCGTAGGTCGTGGTGCTGACGTAGGGGCTGAAGGCAGGGCCTACGATGGGATTGTTCGCGTAGTATTGGCCGTATGCATGGAGCGTAACTGCCTCGCTGATACTATAAGCGGCAGAACCACCAAAGCTATATTGGGTGTAGAGGGTGCTTTGCATCGGCATCCAGTATTTGTTAGCAGTAGCCGAGGCTGACAGTTGCAACCGTCCGAAATCCTGTTGCAGCGTAAGTGAACCAGTCTGAAAATCCATCAGCCCAGGCATCTGATTTGTTGCGCCGCTGATACAGTGAGTTCCTTCACGCTTTCAAGTTGTGCCGATGCAGTAATTGGAAATACAAGGGCTAGTAGGAAGGTGATGATGGTTTTCTTCATATCTTGGCTATTCCTTGTTATAGCTCAAATCTGTACCCAACGGTCAACTGAACGACCCTGTTGTGAATCTTGACTGCATCAATTTTTGTAGCGTTCGTCAGGCCGAGGTTATAGCGGGCATCTATCCGTATGGCACCTATCGTGTACGACAGGCCAATAGGGATGCTGAGGTCAAAGGTCTTGAACCAGGTGTCATCGCTCGATGTCACAGTCCAGTTGCCATGTTCATCAAGCATTTCCTCATGGATGTGCTTCTTCAGTGCAAAGCCTGGCTGTAAGCCCAAGTGAAAGGCAAAGTCGGGAGTGATGTAGAAGTTTGCCGTCAAGGGGATATTAAGGTAATGCAGCGTGGATGAAGAGTTATGGAATTGTGAATTGTCTTTCATCTTCGTTCCCTGGTTGGAATAAAGGAGTCCACCCGACAGGCTGAACCTTTCGCGCAGCTGATACTCTAATTCTGCACCAGCCACAAGCCCAGCCTTGCTGGTGTATTCCATTTTCTCCCCGTCAATGCCGACATAGATGTCCGGATCTGTCAACTTGGCGATGTTGATACCAACTTTTGGCGTCAGTGTCCAACTACCTACTTCTCGTTGTGCATTGCCAATCAACGGCATTGCAAGCATTGCTAATATGATAACGTTTCTCTTCATTATATTTTAAGTTATATCCATAAATATAAACGGAAACCCTGCTGCTTTTATTGTACTGCAAGGATAGTAGTAGCACCCCTGACCTCCCATGACATCTCATTTCATCTCATTTCATATTCTGCTATGAGCATAATGTTCTTCCCGTTATGCGTGACGGGATAGAAGAAACGGTAGCGGGTGGCTGGCGTGGGGAATGCCTTGGGATTGAGTCTGCCGATGACTATTCTGCTCCCGTGAGGCCGCACCTCATAGCCTATGTCATTGACGATTTCATTCCGGGGCAGTTTGCGCCAGACGCCTTCGGCATCAAGAAACGCTATCTCGCAATGTTCGCCACAAGTCAACTCACTGCTGCTGTTGTTCTTCAATATGAAGGTTACTTCCTCGGCTGTAATAGGGAAAACGTCTTGGGTAGGACGGATGCTGATGCCCAGCGTATTGTTTACACCAGTCTTAGACATCCGTATGGGAGATTCCGGCCCGACAAATTTCAGGATGGGTGCATCGTAGACTTTCTGGCGGAACAGCCGACGGCGTTCTGCGGTGTTATAGATGAAGTTCACCTCTATGCCGTTAGCCACCACACAATAACTGCTGATGCAGCTAGACAGTTCTTTGCACTTGCTGAGCCGCTGCCCAATCGTGTCCATGATGGCGTTCAACTCATGCTCGCTGTATTGTCTCGCAGGTTTGTCGGAAGCGGATGCCTCAGCATCATACTCTTTCTTTTCCTCCGCCAGTAGGGTTTCAACACTGTCAAGCCTGTGTACCGATTCCCATGCTTCCTGCTTCTTCAATTCTACAGAATCACTTGCAGATGATTCAGAGGCCGGCTGGTTTGATGATGGGCGGCACGAAACCAAAGCAAGAGCAAACAGGATGGATATTACCTTTTTCATATCATTTCAGCCTTTCAATCAAGTCTGCTTTATCGAACTTCTGTGAGTAATCGGTGATTTCTATCTTAGATGTGGATTCCAGAAATTTCTGCATTCCAGTCTTGTCTGTTTCAAAGGTGAAGGTGTCGGGCATAGTGTGCTTTATGTTGGAAACCAACTTGCCATCAGCAGTGAGAAAGTTGACATGTACGTCAACCCCGTATCCGATTTCATAATAGTCAGCTGTCAATTCGGGGAGTTCAGACTTGCGAACAGCTGCTATCTTGCACTTGAAATCTTCGGGTATATCGGCGAAACCGACAGGTTCGGGGATGTAGCTCCAACTTTTGTCAGTAATAACCTCGGTGTGCTGTTTTCCGTCGATGCCGAGGTATTCGGCGGTGATGTCGTAGAACCGGAGAAGGTCGTCGCTCACGCTGTAGAGGGAGTACTTGACTTGGCAGGTATACTGCCACACGGTGCTTGCAAACTGCTTGAAACGGAACGTATAGAAAATATCACCTGCTGTCACGGTAATAGAAGTATTCGTTGTCTGCGCTGTTTTATTGGGCTTAAATTCAATGGACAGTTTATTGCCGTGTATCTCTGCACGGAAATTCTCACCGTAAATAAGCCCATAGCCAATTTCGTCCATATAGGGCGGAAGGATTGGCTCTCCATCAACCTCGGCTTCGGAAAACCAAGGTCTGGAGTAGTTAAGACATGAAAAAACAATAGTCTCACCGTCTTCTGAAACATTATAAACCTTATCTGTAGTCTGTACTGGCACTTCAGCCTTCCAGACCATCGGGTCCCAATCCCCATCTTTGCTTTCGCTGTTGCAAGAGGCAAGGGAGAGCATGGCAGCGCACATCACGAAGATGTTTACATAAATCGCTCTCACTCGGCCATTCGCAAACAAATTTGCATGGCACTCGCTTAATCGCGATTTTCTCCAGATTTTCATTGTTCTCATTTCTTCTTAATTGTGAACTCCACTTTTTGTATTCCGCGCTTATAGACATTGGAGAGGATGAGGGCGTAGCGCAGGGTTTCTCCCTGTTTCATCGATTGCTGTACGTGGGTCATCTCGCTCTCGGTTAGTATGTTCTTGAAGAGGAAGCAAGAATGATTGCTCGGTACAAGGCGTATCTCATCGGTAAGCGGTGAAAGAACGTAGGCGTAGGTTGCCTGATAACGGGCACCAGCCTGCCATAGCGGATGGCTCTTGTCGAGAATGTTCTCTAAGTAGATTTGTGCATGCTTGTCAAATTCGGGAGTCGGCGTACCATCGGCGTATGTCATCTTGCCATCGGCATCCACCATGTATTCACCACCTTTGGCTATGGCATACTTTTCTACCGGGCACTGCTGCTCATACTCTATGTCGGCCTCGCTCTTTACTTCTTTCTCCACAGGTTCTGCCACCTCTTCCACTTTCTTGTCGGCGAGGATGCGCACCAGTTCGTATGTGCGGTTGCTGGCATCCTGGGGAGGGTTGGCCAAAATAGTCCGTTTCACGCGCAGCACGTATTCATGACCTCTTTTGTAAGTGAAGCCTTTGACTTCGCTGAAGTATAGGTTCTGCCATTGTCCCGGCTCGTCTTCCGTCATCACTTGCATACACTCGATGGGATGCTCTCCCATGCTGTCGAAGAGATCGTACATAACGCCCGGTTCAGCGGAAACATTCATGATAATTTCCTTGGTAATGTCTTTGTCATCATCGTCGCTGCTGCAAGAGACGAGGGAGAAAGCAGCAAGCATCGCAAAGGCGAGTCTCCAGATTTTCTTTGTTGTCATTTCTGTTATGTTTTTACTTTTATGTTCTGTCTATACAAACGTGAGGCGTCGGAAATCTTGCATCGTAGGGCGTTAAACTTTACTAATCGTAGGGCATAAAGATGGCGCGAGTCTGATTCCACATCCGCTATAGAGGCATCGCCAAACGCCGTTTCCCCAGATATAGTCTCAGCCCGCGCCTAAACGCGAGCATCAACCTTTTTCTTCTCGGGAAATATTTTGGCGAAATTTCTATAGCAAGAATCAAAAAGTCAACGCTTACTTATGTAGTTCTATGTTATGTCCTATCCACTCATATCATTTTAACAGGTTTCTATTATCATCGTTCTCTAACACACGCATCTGATTGATGGCTATCTGATTGAGGCGGACAAGTCGGTCGCCCTGTGGCACTCCCTCATCAATGAGAACTGCATTGATGTTCTCCATATTTGCCAGGCAAATGAGTTTGTTGATGGAAGCATAGTCACGAATATTCCCTTTCAACTCAGGATGGGCTTCACGCCATTGCTTGGCCGTCTGTCCGAACATGGCAACATTGAGCACATCCGCTTCTTCCGCATAGATGATGCTGGCCTGTGCGGCCGTCACCTCTTCAGGGATTAGGTTCTGCTTGATGGCATCCGTATGAATGCGATAGTTGATTTTCGACAGTTCACGTTTCGCCGTCCAGCCTAATTGTTTCTGCTCCTCGTCTTTCAGCCGTTGGAACTCACGTATCAAATATACCTTGAACTCTGGGCTTATCCACATGGCAAACTCAAAGGCAATGTCCTTGTGGGCATAAGTGCCACCATAACGTCCTGCCTTTGAGATAATACCGATGGCATTAGTCTTTTCTGTCCACTCTTTGGCACTGAGGCGGAAACGGTTCAATCCGGCCTGAGATTTGCTGAATTCAACTTGCAAATGCAACAGAATTCTGATTAATAATTTGTTTAAATTTTTCGTTTGGCGTGAGGTATCCAAGTCTTTTACGAGGTCGATTATT
>JGI24707J26582_10003226_pt1 | contig 11856 bp, 9 predicted proteins | sample BioPla1DNA1_FD_26582 | JGI IMG/M metagenome (IMG submission 26582) | reverse complement strand
TGATCTATAGATTTTAGTTAGTGGTATATAGTCTTTGTCTTTGGTATGTAGATTCAGTAAATTGTATATCGTCTATAATTTTAATCTATAGTATATTAAACAGTCTAATAATAGAAGAGCTATCTATTTGGAATAATTGTAGTTTTTGATTTACTCTAGGTTTAATCTTTTTGTAAAGATATAATTGGTAGTAAAATAATAGACACAAATCATTACAAGGTTAAAAAGAGTTATAAAGGGGAAAAGGAGTTGTGCTATTATTTTAGGATTGGAAATATCATTTTTAAATACCAATGATACAGTAAATATAAATATAGTCATTATTACTTGCATTGCTAGATAAATACATATATAGGCGCCAAAGGAAGCNATTAATCGATGTCCATTGAATAATTGTCCAATGGCAATTGAGGTATATATGGCTAGAATTTGATAAATGATATTGACTAAAATTAAAACAATGGTTTCTACGATAAATAAAGTACCGTAACCCTCCATAGCATTATTTAATCCTTTTAAAACCTGTTTGAAACTGTTCCATAATTCACTTATACTTTCTGGCCTAGCAAGTGCGATTAGTAGAGCTGCAATCACTGCCAAGATGCAAGCAATTGTCCATGTGAAAAACACTAAAAACTTCGAATGAATCAGCTGCCTTGTATGAACCGGTAGAGTGAACATAAGATAACCTTCATCGGATGTTAAGTTTTTATAAAAGCGCATTATCATTAATATAAAAGTAGCAATGATTACGGTCGCAATAGAGATAACAAAGGCAAAGGTAATTAGGATNGGAATGATTTCTAAAACCCCATGAAAGATATCTAAGCTTAATACAATCCTGTCTACTATACTTAAAATAAATAGAATAATGAAAAGGGGTATCAGTAATCTGAATGTTGCTCTGAATTCATGTTTTATTAATTTACTTAGCATCGGAATACCTCCCTGAATAAAGAATCTATGGATTTACCCTCTTTGCTTCTGATATCATCCACCGAAGCATGCATATTTAATAGACCGTCTTTTATGAAAATCACTTCGTCTAACACTTTTTCAATATCAGCAATCAAATGGGTTGAAATAATAACGGTAGCATTTTCGTTGTAATTTGTAATAATGGTATTTAAGATATAATCTCTGGCAGCCGGATCTACTCCGCCGATTGGTTCATCCAAGCAATATAAATCCGCTTCACGGCTCATAACCAGGATTAGCTGAACCTTTTCTTTTGTTCCCTTCGAAAGACTTTTTAATTTTGCTTTGGAATTTAGATGTAGTCTTTCTAACATTTCATATGCCTTTTTCTTATCAAAGTCTTGATAAAAATCAGAAAAAAATTCGATGGTATCATCTACACGCATCCANTCGGGCAAATAAGTTCGTTCCGGAAGATAGGATACGATTCTTTTGGATTCAATTCCAGGCTGGTGTCCGTTAATTGTAATTGTTCCTGAATTAGGAACCAGCAATCCATTGATTAATTTGATTAAAGTAGTTTTTCCACTACCATTTGGTCCAAGAAGACCTACAATTCGCCCCCGCCCTAAGGTTAAGTTAATATCCTTAAGTGCAGTTACGTTCGAATACATTTTTGTTAATGACTTACATTCCAATATTGCACTCATACTCTTACTCCTATCTGCATTATGCTAAATTTATTTATACATTTTTTTCACAATGTCTTTTGTTAGTTCTAAGCTTTCACTTGGTTCAAATCCAAGCTGTTTCATCTTATCTAGAAATTCTAAAATAATATCCTTAGTAGATTCCGCTTTCAATTTCTTAATTAAGGTCTCATCGGAAGTGATGAACCGGCCACTGGTTCGATTGGTATAAATTAATCCGGTTCGTTCTAATTCCGATAGGGCTTTTTGCATTGTGTTTGGATTGACCGTAGCATCTGCCGCTAAATCCCTGACCGAGGGAAGCTTGTCACCAGGCTTAAAGTATCCAGAAATAATTCCTGCTTGAATTTGTTCGATCAACTGTATATAAACTGGCCGATCCGAATCTAAATCCCATTCCATTGTTTCGCTCCTTTCCAATTTTAATAATCTTTTATTTCATCTGTACCATTGTACTAGTGTATTAAGTGGTTAATACAATAATACAATAATAAGAAAATTGTGTCAATATATTTGATTGGAAATAAACAAAAAAATTTTATTTATATGCAGCTTTGTTTTTATTGGGCTTTACCTGGTAAACGAATCAAAGAAGAGCATATACTCTCGAACGATTGTTTACCTTTCAAGAAGCTTTATGGTATAATTAAGCTGACATGAGTTGAAAAAGGCCGATTTATATCAGGACATAGTGTTATTTATTATTGAGTGGACTTGTAATATAAGAAAAAATAAGGGTGAGAATATGCAATATAATGATCAAATTAGAGTGATAAAGGGAATAGGAGAAAAGACCGAGAAAGTATTTCAGCGACTGGATATATTTACGGTTCAAGATTTAATTGAACATTATCCTAGAGGATACGAAGAGTTTGAAAAGCCGATTGCTATAGCCTCCATTCAGGAAGGGGCTACCCTGGCGATTGAAGCTTCTTTAGTAGCATCACCCAAGGTAAAAAGGGTAAGAAATCTTCAAATTATCAATGTAATGGTGCAAGATTCTTCTGGCAGGATGCCTCTCACCTGGTTTAATATGACCTTTTTACAAAGAATCTTACGACAGGGCTACCATTATATCTTTCGTGGAAAAGTGGTAAGAAAGAATGGGATTTTAGTAATGGAACAGCCAGTGATATATCAACGAGAGGATTATTATAAATTATTAAAAATACTTCAACCGATTTATCCTTTGACGGAAGGACTTACCAATAAAATGGTTTCAAAAGCGATTGGACAGGTCTTAAAGGAGTTGGATTTTGTAAAAGACTATATTCCGAAATCAATTGCCAAGGAAAATGCTCTTATGGATCGGACCAAAGCTATTAAGGAGATTCATTTTCCTAAGGATAGGGATTCTATGATGAGGGCAAGACAGAGATTGGTTTTTGATGAATTTTTCTTGTATTCCCTGGCACTAAGAAGCTTAAAGGATAATAAAACAGTCTTAAAATCGGAGTATCCAATGGCTTATCCCAATGAGTGCGATCAGTTGCTAGAACAATTTCCCTATAAACTGACTAAGGCNCAGAGCAGGGTATGGGAAGAAATTAAAAAGGACTTGTCTAGTGAATACACCATGAATCGGTTGATACAAGGAGATGTTGGATCAGGAAAGACCGTCCTTGCTATTTTGGCCTTAGTAATGGCAGTAAAGAATGGTTATCAAACATGTTTTATGGTACCAACAGAGGTCTTGGCCAAGCAACATTACCAAACCACGGTAGAGATGCTTGAGGGGTATGGGGTTCGAGTATGCCTATTGGTTGGTTCCATGACCGCAAAAGAAAAGAGACAGGCATACGAAGAAATTAAGAATCATGAGGTGGACATTATCATCGGAACCCATGCTTTAATTCAAGAGAAGGTGGAATATGACCAATTAGCCTTGGTCATTACCGATGAACAGCATCGATTCGGTGTTAAGCAAAGGGAGACCTTAATGGGGAAGGGAAGAAGACCCCATGTACTTGTTATGAGTGCAACACCGATTCCTAGAACCTTAGCAATCATTCTTTATGGTGATCTTGATATCTCCATTGTGGATGAGTTACCAGCAAAGAGATTACCAATTAAAAACTGCGTGGTAAATACAAATTATCGACCCAATGCTTATCGTTTTATTGATCATCAGGTGGCTCAAGGACGGCAAGCCTATGTAATCTGTCCTATGGTAGAAGAAAGCGAAGCCTTAGAAGCGGAAAATGTAATCGAATACAGAGAGAGACTTGTGGAAGCTTTGGCAACTGGTACCCGTGTGGAATATTTACATGGTAAAATGAAAGCAAAGGAAAAGAACGATGTCATGGAACGGTTTGCCAAGGGAGAAATCGATGTATTAGTTTCAACCACTGTCGTTGAAGTAGGAGTCAATGTTCCCAATGCCACTGTAATGATGATAGAAAATGCAGAACGATTTGGCCTGGCTCAGTTACATCAGCTAAGAGGTCGTGTGGGTCGTGGAGAGCATCAATCCTATTGTATCTTTGTCTGTGGTAGTGGCAGCAGGGATGCACTGGAACGGCTAGAGATATTGAATAAATCCAACGATGGCTTTTATATTGCTAGTGAGGATTTAAAGCTCAGGGGAGCTGGGGATATCTTTGGTATTCGCCAAAGTGGTGAGGTGGATTTTAAGCTGGGTGATATTTTTACTGATGCAGAAATATTAAAATCCGCTGCTGAGGCAGTGAAGAAATTACAAAGTCATGAAGTGAAAGAAATATTTGATAAAAATCCTCAACTGAAAGAAAAGATATTGAATAAAAAAGTTGGAACTTTATAGAAAATAATTAAGAAAATGAAAGAAAACAAAGGAAAAAGCATAAGTATAAAAAGGGGGTTTTCCCCAGTCGCTATAATAAGAGTAGATAGCTGTATATAAAAATATCATAAAGGAAAAAAGGGTTATTTTGGGACAAACACTCGTTCCAGAATAACTCNTTTTTTGGNNAAAAGAAAAGGAAATAGTTAATTATTAAANGAAATGGTAAGAATTTGGATAAAACACTTGAAAAAAATTACATAAAGGTGTAGAATAATACCAAACATTGTATTATTTTTTGTCCAATTGATATAAAACAAAAGAGGTTGTTACATACCATGGTTTTTATATAAATGTATTTTTATTCACTAAGAATAATATAGGGGGGAAGGGATATGCGTTTGTTTAAAACATATAACGATAATACAAATACAGAACGAGAGCCAGTTACCGAGAGAAATGGCGTTATGATCGTTGATGATTCTCGTTTTTCAAGAAATGTATTGAGAGATATATTGAAAAATGAGGGGTATGAGGTGGTTGGTGAAGCTGGGGATGGGTTGAAGGCTATAGAGATGGCCACAGAATTAAAACCGGAAATTATTTTTTTAGATGTGGAGATGCCGAAGCTAGACGGAATAGGTGCAATACCTCGGATACTAGAACAGGATCCCGGTATAAAAATTATTATGTGTACAGCTTTAGGACAAAAAAAGATTATTGTTGAAGCTACAAAGGCGGGTGCAAAAGATTATGTCATTAAACCATATAAGAAAGAAAACATTACCAGTGTTTTACAGTTATTAAAGCCTAAAAAGGAAGCACAAGTAATACCCTTTCAAACAAATAAGAAACACACTCTGAATGAAACTTTGAGTGATATTGGAGATGAAAAGCCTCATATATATGATGAGGAAAAACTTATTAGAAGTGATGATGAAAAAAGTGATGCATATGATGGTGAAAAGCTAAATACTTATCAAGGAGAAAGATTACATACATCCTATCAAGGAGAAAGTTTAAATAAAGCTTACCAAGGAGAAAGTTTAAATAAAGCTTACCAAGGAGAAAGTTTAAATAAAGCTTACCAAGGAGAAAGTCTACCCTCGAATACCATCGGTATAAATGATGAATTTGATGAAAGTAAGCAGGACAGCCTGATTGTTGAAAAATTAGAAGAAAATAAGGCTATAGACGATCTTATTGTAGACCCATTTATAAATATCGATGAGGAAACCATAGAAGGGTTTCAAACGAGTAGTTTGATCGATGAAGTGGAAGAATTCTTTGATGAGGAGAGAATTATCGAGGAGATAATCGAAGACCAGCCCGAAGAAATGGAAACGATAAAAGTAGAACAAGATGGGCAAATATTCGATGAAAGAGATCTGGATGAAACCATAGAAGAGATAGTGGAAGATCAAATTGAGGACAAGCTTGCGGAAGATATCGTAAAAGAGGTTCAAGAAACACATGATATTGATGAAGTGGGCGGACAAACGGCTATGGAAGAGCAGGCAGAAATACTGGTTGAGGACAAGTTCGTAGAAGAAGAGATATTAGAAGAAGAGACCCTGGTAGATGTGACAGAAGAACTTGAAATTGATGAAGCAAACGAAGACAAAAATGTTGAAGAGATTGTAGAGGATGAAATTGAGGACATAATCGAAGAAGAGGCTTCTATAGAAGATACGCAAGAAGGATTAGTAATCTTTGAAGAAGATATAAACGTGAACATAGAGGTATCTGTAGATGAGGATACAGAGGAAGCGATAACTTTACAGCAGAATCAAGAGGAAGAATTCGTTGCTGATAGGACTCTTCGTGAGAATGTTTCTAATAAATTTGCTTATTTATTGACGGATAGATTTCGGACAGAAACTGTGACTTTCAATAGCCCAGCAAAAAACAGAATTTCTTGTCGTGAGGATAAGGAAGTAATAACAGATGGAGTTTTCTTAGGATGTAATACACCAATCAAGCAAGTCCGCTTTTTAGGAATGATGAATTCCTATATAAGCCTAGATAATCGTTTGCAAAAAATTCTCTTTGATTCGCCTAAGTTGAGGATTTCATCACAAAACATAGGGGTGCGAAAGTCGATGCGAGAGACTATGGAGAATAAAACGACCTATATGAAAGAATTTGCGATGATTGATATTTTGAATATATCAGAATCGAGTTACCATTCAAAAGCTATGAAGAATTCAGAAGACAGCGGAATTTATGCTGCAATTAAAGATTTGGTTGGAAATAAAAATATGCGGATTTTGACATAAAAGTTTCAAGTGAAAAAAATCAAAGATTAATAATTAATAATCGATAATGTTGTGGAGGGGAGATTACATTATGATGAAATTTGTTTTTGAAAGAAACAAAATAAAAACCTTTAATCAAATCCTTGGGGAAAAGAATGAAATTAGCATTTTGAAAAATTATGATACGAAAGTTTTAGAAGAAGAAGATAAAAAGGATTTTATTGAAATGGGTATCTTAACCCCAGAAGGTAATGTAAAAGAAGAGATTAAATCAGGGTTGGAACTTTTGGCTAAACCGAAAGCACTTGTTAATATTATGTTTACTGGTGGTGTAGCTAGGTATGATCATTCGATATGTTTTGATAAGAATTTCCAGAAGCAAATATCTTTTACGGCGACACCAAGTACAATTACGATTGATGAAGAGTCAGATTCTAAAGATGTATTAGGGGTGTTTGAGGAGTTTGTTGGCAAGAGCAATCTTAAAAGTGTTGGCTTTTATAACAAATTTGATATAGCTGAAGCATTGGTTATAGCATCTATGCTTGATATGGAAAGAAGAGCATCTCTTAGAGCATTTGTTGATGAGTTTCCTTATAACAGAAACTTATATAATAGCAATATTATCTGGAGGATGATAAATAGTACGAATCCCAGTATTCAGTGGTTTGTATACTGCATTAATGAAGTGGTTGGAGAGCATATTCCACTATCGCAGAAACAAGTTCAAGAGGCTTTGGAACAATTATCAGATAAGGGGATTATTACAAAACAAGAAAATCAATATCAATTATCTTCAGAATTATGTTTGCTAGCAAATCGAATGATCATCGTTGATAATGTCATTACAGTTGAAGCTCTTAGTATTAATGATGAAAATGAAATTATTGGCTCAGGTTTCACCTGTATACAATCAGGAATCCATGATTTACTAATGCTGGATTATGATGGAAATAATATTATATTTGAAACGGTAAATTCAGTACGTTTATTAGAATATATGGAGCGTTTCTTAAATGCAGAAACCTTTTATTCAAAAACATCTTAAATAAAATACAAATAAAAATAGGTAGTAATATTGTTAATTGAAACCTGGAAAAGGGATAAGAGGTGATTAAGATAGATAGGAGAAAAAAACTGGGGGATTTACTTATTGAAGCTGGTATTTTATCAGAGGAACAGTTAAATGAGGCTTTGGAGATACAAAAACAAACCGGTTCCAGGTTGGGTAGCATATTAATTGATAATAACTTTGTAAGTGAAGACCAGATAATGGAAGTTTTGGAATTTCAATTGGGAATTCCCTTTATCGATCTGAATAATATTACTATTTCAAATGATGTGCGGCACTTAATCCCTTATCAATTGGTTCTAAGACATAGTGTGGTACCAGTGAAATTGGAATTGAATCTTCTTTATGTTGCTATGGAAGATCCATTGAATTTTATTGCTATTGAAGATATAAAAATGGCAACTAATTATGAAATCGTACCAGTAATTTCTTTTAAAAGTGCCATAACGAGTACCATTAATAAATTCTATGGTAGTGAAACAGCAGATAAAGCAATTCAAGAATTTCAAAAAGAAACAGATTTATCTAGCATGAACTCGACAGCGCAGAATTACCAATCGTTTGAAGTGGATTCGGCACCGATTGTACGTCTGGTAAATTCGACTATTGAATTAGCTGTATCGGAGGGTGCTAGTGATATACATATTGAACCAATGTCAAATGAAATTCGTGTACGTTTTCGAGTAGATGGTAAGCTTCATTTGTCTAAAAGCATACCTAAAGAAGCCAGTGCTGCAGTTTCTACTAGAATTAAAATCCTAGCAGGATTAGATATAGCTGAAAAAAGAATACCACAGGATGGACGTTTTGATTTTCAATTTAAAGATAAATTATTAAATATACGTGTTTCCGTTCTTCCTACTGCCCATGGAGAAAAAGTAGTAATGCGTATTTTGGATAAAACAAATTTTTTGATTCCAAAAGAAAGACTAGGTTTCACAAAAGAAAACCTTGAAAAATTTGATCAATTACTCCAAAATCCCAATGGGATTATTTTGATTACTGGGCCAACAGGGAGTGGTAAATCAACTACATTATACACCATGTTAAGTGAACTGAATCAGGTTTACGATAATATTATTACCGTTGAAGATCCAATTGAATACATGATTGATGGTCTTAATCAGGTACAGGTAAATACCAAGGCTGGTTTGAATTTTGCCAGTGCCTTAAGATCTTTCTTAAGACAGGATCCGGATATCATCATGGTTGGTGAGATTAGAGATGCGGAAACAGTGGAAATTGCAATTCGTGCTGCGATCACAGGTCATCTGGTACTAAGTACATTACATACCAATGATGCGGTAAGTACAATATCCAGATTAATTGACATGGGGATTCCACCTTATATGATAGCTGTTTCTTTGATGGGTGTCATATCACAAAGATTAATTCGCAGATTATGTCCGGCTTGTGCCCAAATTTATGAACCTCAAGATTATGAGATAAAATATTTGGGTCTACCACAAGGAAAATATCAATTTAAAAAACCAGTTGGTTGTTCCTATTGTAAAAATACTGGATATAAAGGAAGAATTGCCGTACATGAAATACTTTTGGTTACCAGAGAAATGCGGAATATGATTGCACGAAATGTTTCAATTAATGAATTGACGCATTTTGCAATTGCTAATGGAATGTCGACTTTAAAACAAGAAAGTGTAAAGTTAATTCAAAGTGGCATAACTTCTTTTAAGGAAGTGATGGATATCACTTACTCACAAGAAGGTTAAAAAATATCTGTGCGTGGTTACTATTTAACAGGAGGAAAGATGAAGCTGGAAGAGATTTTATTAAAGGCAGTAGAACTAAAGGCATCTGATTTACATATAACTGTGGGAGTACCTTGTACGGTGAGAGTCCATGGAAAACTTAAATTTATTAATGATATTGTAGTAACTCCGAAAGAGAGTGAACGTTTGGTTCGCGAACTAACCAGTGATTATCATTGGCAGGTATTGATTAATAAAGGAGAAGTGGATTTCTCTTATTCATTACCTGGAATTCAACGATTTCGAGTGAATGCATATAAACAAAGAAATACATATGGAGTGGCATTGAGACTCATAAATACTGAAATACCTAAAATTGAATCATTGGGTCTTCCGTCAGTAATCAAAGATATAACACAAAAAAACAGTGGTTTAGTACTAGTTACGGGACCAACGGGAAGTGGAAAGTCTACCACCCTAGCTAGTATGATTGAGTTAATTAATCAGTCAAGGGATCGATTAATTATTACCTTAGAAGATCCTATCGAATATTTATTTAAACATAAAAAAAGTATTATTAACCAGAGAGAAATAGGAAATGATACCTTGAATTTTTCCAATGCCTTAAGAGCCTGTTTAAGACAAGATCCAGATGTAATCTTGGTGGGAGAAATGCGTGATTTTGATACCATATCCGTAGCTTTAACGGCAGCAGAAACAGGGCATTTGGTATTTAGCACACTGCATACGGTAGGTNCTTCTGCTACCGTTGACCGAATTATTGACGTATTTCCACCAAATCAGCAACAGCAAATCCGAATACAATTAGCCATGACTTTACAGGCAGTAATTTCTCAACAATTACTTGTTAGAAGTGATGGTAAAGGACGAGTAGCGGCTGTTGAAGTTATGATGGTCAATAATGCAGTACGAAATTTAATAAGAGAAGCAAAAGTGCATCAATTGAATAATGTAATTCAAACCAATGCCTCCCAAGGCATGAGAACTATGGATGATGCCCTAATCGAATTATATAGAAATGGTAGCATTACCAGGGAAGATGCTCTGGAGCGATGTGTCAATCCAGAGTATATGAAAATTAAGTTACAGTAATAACATTTTACGAAAGAGAGGTAAAAGATGCCAAAATTCCAATATAAAGCGAAGAATATGGCTGGCAGAATTATAGAAGGGGTATACGAGGCCCCAAGCCAACAAGCGGTTGTTGAAATGGTTCGACAAAAATCTTTTTACCTTTTGGAAATTAAAGAAATCATAGAACGAAAAGACATCAAAGAAATGGATCTCTTTTCTAAAATTACCATAAAGGATATTACAATCTTTTGTAAACAGTTTGCTGCTATCCTAAGAGCAGGTGTACCGTTAATTCAAGCCCTACATATGTTGACAAACCAGACAGAAAACAAATTGCTACAAAACATAATTCATAAAATTAGTGAGGATATTCAAAAAGGTAGTAGTTTATCTATGGCCATGAGTGCCCATGGTAAAAAATTTCCACCAATTTTAATACATATGATACATGCAGGAGAAGTTAGTGGAACTTTAGAAAATTCTTTGGAAGTGATGTCAGAACATTTTGAAAAAGCTCATAAGCTTCGGCAAAAGGTAAAAAGTGCAATGATATATCCAATTTTGGTATGTGTTGTCGCAGTTATTGTGGTTATTTTCCTACTGACATTTGTTGTCCCTACTTTTATAAAATTATTCGAATCCTCAGGAACAGAATTGCCCTTCATTACCAGAATGTTAATTGCTATGAGTGGCTTTCTAAAGAACAATTTTTTAATCATCCTTTTGTTTACTGTTTTATTGGTAGGCGGAATTAAGTTTTATTTATCTAGTGAAAAAGGAAGATTATCCTTTGATCAAGCTAAGTTTCGTATGCCCTTATTTGGAGAGTTACAGACAAAATCTATAGCAGCTAATTTTTCTAGAACAATGTCAACTCTTATGTCAACAGGTGTTGGGATTACAGAGGCTTTGAATATTACTTCCCAGGTACTGGAGAATACTTATGCAAGAAAAATCATGGGTAAGATTGAAATGCAAGTTAAAGAAGGAAAAGGTTTATATGTGCCGGTTAGAGAATCAAAACTTTTCCCAGTCATGATGGAAAATATGATTATGTTGGGAGAGGAATCTGGTACCTTAGAGAATATGTTGTCAAAAACGGCTGATTTTTTTGAAGATGAAGTAGATGAAGCAACAAAACGACTGACAACTATGTTAGAACCCATGATCATTATGGTACTAGGAATTGTGGTAGCATTCATCGTAATTGGAATTGCTTTGCCAATGTTTGATCTGTCAAAGACAGTGGCATGATGAATACTTTACAAGAAACAATAAAAAAGATATCACGGGTAGTAATTACCCTTGATAAATAAATTTATTTTTATTC
>JGI24707J26582_10003220_pt1 | contig 11867 bp, 10 predicted proteins | sample BioPla1DNA1_FD_26582 | JGI IMG/M metagenome (IMG submission 26582) | reverse complement strand
GTTTTTCTTCAATCCTAAGAGAACGCTTCTTTAAGGGGACTTTTTTCCTGCACTTCATTTCACAATAACAATTACATAAAATCTGAATATTATATAGAGAGGAGAAGTATTAATTTTTTCTCTATAAAAAGGTGGTGAAAAGATGTCCTTTGAAACGATTCGAGTAAATGAAGTATATAAGTATATTGGAAAGCCATATACTCTTATTATAGATTTGAGAGACAAAGAAGATTATATAAAAGGTCATATACCATACGCCGTCAATATACCTTATGAAGATCTAGAGAATCACAAAGATATCTTTAAGGGGTATAATCAATTAGTCTTTTATTGTGATAGAGGTCATATAAGCCTTTTAGCAGCCAGAGATCTTATGAAGTATGGTTACAATATGAAAAGCATACATGGCGGTATAAGGGCTTACAGAGGCAAATTAGAAAAAGGCTAGTAAAGCCCATTGACGGGATGGAAGAACCGATTTAGAATACAAGGTGAGTGTTTAAGTACTTAATAGAAAAGTAAGATAGATAATATACCTGGAGGTCAAAATGAAAAAGTATGAATATATGTCCCCATGTCACTTCGGTTTAGAAGCGGTATTAAAAAGGGAAATAACAGATTTAGGATATGAAATAACCAATGTTCAAGATGGTAAGGTTTTTTATACCGGTGACATTTCAACATGCGCTAGGGCCAATATGTTTCTTAGAACAACTGAGCGAGTACTTCTTAAGGTGGGCTCCTTTAAAGCTGAAACCTTTGATGAACTGTTTGAGAACACTAAAGGATTGCCCTGGGAAGAATTTATACCCAAGGAGGGTAAGTTTTGGGTTTCCAAGGCTAATTCCATCAATAGTAAATTGTTTAGTCCCTCAGATATACAATCCATTATGAAAAAAGCTATAGTTGAAAGATTGAAAACTAAGTATCATGTAGATTGGTTTGATGAAACTGGGGCTTCCTATCCCATTAGGGTAACAATTCTAAAGGATGAGGTTACGGTTTGTATCGATACATCTGGTGAATCCTTACATCGTAGGGGCTATCGCAAATTAACTAGTAAAGCACCTATCACTGAAACTCTAGCAGCAGCTCTTATAATGTTAACGCCATGGAATAAGGATAGAATATTAATAGATCCCTTTTGTGGTAGCGGCACAATACCCATTGAAGCAGCCCTTATTGGTGCTAGAATAGCTCCAGGTTTTAAAAGAANATTTTTAGCTGAAACTTGGTCCAATATATATCCTTCTGAAATTTGGTCCGAAGCCAGGGCAGAGGCAGATGATATGATTATAAGAGATTGTAAAATGTCTATACAAGGCTATGATATAGATGGGGACATTATTAAGGCAGCCAGGCAAAATGCAAGGCTTGCCGGGGTAGAAGAGATGATACATTTTCAGCAAAAACCAGTTAGTGAATTAAGTAGCAGTAAACAATATGGCTTTATTATAACCAATCCTCCCTATGGGGAGCGACTTGAAGAAAAAAGTGCACTGCCAGAGTTATATAGGGAAATAGGGAAGGCTTTTGGAGCACTAGATACTTGGTCATATTATATTATCACTTCCTATGAGGAGGCTCAAAAGTATATAGGTAGAAAAGCTAATAAAAATAGAAAGATTTACAATGGTATGATGAAGACATATTTATATCAATACTTAGGCCCCAAACCCCCTAAGAAGCAATAATATTCTAATAAACCCCACATATCTAAATGTAATAGTAGACCATACTTACATAGATCTGTGGGGTAATTATTTATATGGATTATTTTTCTAAAAATATAATCTGTTATTTCTGTTCTAAAATCCAAGAGTTTATATCTGAATAAACTTCATCATAATTTAGCTCATTAAGTAGCTCATGTCTGCAATCAGGATATAGTTTTAAAGAGACATTAGTAAGTCCTAGTTGTTTATAGCTATTATAGAGACGCTTAATATCAATTCCATAGCCTCCAACAGGATCTTTTTCCCCGCTTATAATGAATATGGGCATAGATTTTTGAATTTGCTTATTTAAAGACTTTTTACTGGCATTTGAGACCAACATAAGTAAGTCAGAGTAGAAACTTATTGAGCATATAAAACCACAGTAGGGGTCATTAATATACGCTCCTACAACCCCATGTCGCCTTGTTAGCCAGTCAAATTGAGTGCGGTTAGCTAGACTTGTATAGTTTTTGCTACCAAAAATAAGACGATTTAAAAAAGGTGATAGGTATTTTGGGCCACGGTATTTTTTAATTACAAAAGAGAGTATAAGGCCTATTTTAGTGACAAAGTTTAAGGGATTAGATGTACCTATTAGTATTACACCATTATATTTATTATATCTTTGAATAATGTTACGGGATATTAAAGAACCCATACTATGTCCTATAAGAAATAGCTTATCACTTCTATTGTGTTGATTAATGTAATTACTGATATTGATTGCATCTTCTACTAATAACTTATAGCCCTTATTTGGAGCAATATAACCCAGCTCTTTTATCTTCTTATCTGTTCCATGGCCTCGGTGATTGTAAATGAAGACATCATATCCCATGCTGACTAAATATTTGGCAAAGGCAGTATATCTTCCCTGATGTTCTGCCATACCATGTAATATTAGTACACTGGCCACAGGTTTATCACAGATATAATGGCTTAATATAGTAACATAATTATCTTTTTGCTTTATCCTAATATAATTTACTTCACCCAATTCATCACCTTCTCCTTTAGTACACTATTCTTACTTTTATTATATTTATAAAATTGGAAAAAATCAATATAATCCACTGCCTTTGTGATGGTTATATATAGCAGACATAGGAGGTAGATTAGAAGAATATGATTAGTATATTAAGATAAAATTATAACTCTTCACATTTAATTGTAAAAAATATTGAGATTATTCGCTTATTATTATATAATCTTGATATATGTGTCAAAAATTATCGAAGAGAGCATGGTATAAGTAGATGAAATTAACCTATTACATACCATTATTTGTGGAGTTATGCCACATTATCGTTGATAATGTGGTTTTTATACTTATGTCAATTTTATTGCTTTATTATGAGGGGTGGGGGCTAAATGGATGTTATATTGGTGAAAAAGGCTGCATATTTAAGTTTTATTCTTATGGTATTTATTGTTATGATATCCTTAGCTTTAACTTGGAAGACGCCTTCTACGGAGGTAAATAGTAATAGAGAATTGATAGAGTATGATCAAAAGGGTGAAGATATATATAGCTCCAATAATATAAATGAAGATAATAGACTTGAAAATACTTCAAATGATGTTGAAGAGGGGGATATTGTCTTATCAGATAGATTTCCTAATGAAATTATTACTTTTATGGACAAGAAAGTTGTCGATAAGCTTGGAAACAGGTTTTTGATGATAAAAAAACCACAAGGAAGGAATTTAGACATTCAAATTGAAGATATATACATATCAAAAAGTTTAAGACTCAGCTTCATTAATGATATAGAAATTATATTTAATTATGATATGTTTGGTAGAGTACTGGATAAAGAGTTTTTTATTGGGATACCACAATATTCTGAAAGTGTAATACAGGAGATTGATGAGTCCGGTAATTTTTTTGAAAGGGTAATTAAGAATTACGGTTATGATTTTGTACAGGACATTGTCATTGAAAATAAGTTTGACGACATTTTGCAATTGTATGTGTCAGAAGTTACGCTTCAGATGGACAATGTATACGAACCTTTTCTATATGAAGATAATGCTTACTACTATATTGATTTAAAAAAACCAGAGGATGTGTTCGATAGGATTATTGTAGTAGATGCAGGCCATGGAGGAAAACATTCTGGGGCTATATCAAAAAAACAAGAGATATATGAGAAATATCTAAATCTGAAGATAGTTACTTATTTGAAAGAATATCTAGACAAAGAAAATATAAAGGTGTATTATACTAGATTATATGATGAGACAGTATACTTAAATCCCAGAGTAGAGTTAGCCAATGCTGTTAATTGTGACTTTTTTATTAGCATACATTGTAATTCCAGTTTATCAACATCACCAAAAGGGACTGAAATATTATATTATGATACTTATTTCAAGGATATATCAGCTAAAGAGTTGGCCAATATATTTATGGAGGAATTACTTAATCAAATTCCCCTTAATAATAGGGGGTTAATTAAAATGCAAGAGGATGATATTTATATCTTAAAGAAGGCTACTGTACCATCGATTTTGATAGAAGTTGGCTATATATCCAATGATAGTGACCTTCAGTTCTTGATTAAGGATGGAAATCAGAAGAAGGTAGCTCTGGGAATATATAAGGGAATTCTTAAGGCTTATGAAAGATTTTATTAGATAGAAGCAATGAAGTATTGGTAGAAGATTGGCTATAAGGAGAGGCGGATGTTATTATGAAGAAAATTATTTTTGCAACCCATAATGAGGGAAAAATGGATGAGATCAGGCAAATATTAGAAGATCTCGATGTGGAGTTACTGTCCTTAAAGGATGCAGGGATTGATCTTGATATTGAAGAAAACGGAGATACATTTGAAGAAAATGCTATAATAAAGGCTAAAGCAATAATGGAGTTAACGGGCCAGGTGGTTTTAGCAGATGATTCTGGATTAGAGGTTGATTATCTAGATAAGGCACCAGGCATCTATTCTGCAAGGTTTTTAGGGGAAGATACCCCCTACAGCATAAAAAATCAACATATTATAGATAAATTAAGTAATGTTAAGGGACATGAGCGCAGCGCAAGATTTGTATGTGTAATTGCTTGTGCTTGTCCTGGTGGTGAGCTTATAATAGAAAGGGCTACAATTGAAGGATTAATTGCTGAAAAAATTAGTGGTACTCATGGATTTGGATATGATCCCATATTCTATGTACCTGAATTTGGCTGTACCATGGCTGATATGTCCTTTGAGCAGAAAAATTTAATCAGTCATAGAGGGCAAGCATTAAGAGCTATGAAAGATACAATTATTAATATTATTAGTAAGGACGGGACTAGAGAAGAATAATGAAGGTTTTAATTGTAAGTGATACCCATGGAAGAAATCAAAATCTAATAAAAGTTATTAAGAAAGTTGGTCCTGTGGATTTATTAGTCCATCTAGGAGATAGTGAGGGTAGTATAGATAATATAGAAGCTATAGCAGCCTGTCCAGTAGCAATGGTAGCAGGTAATAATGATTTTTACTATAACTTACCTAAGGAGAAGATAATTGAGATTGGAAAATATCTAGCCCTATTGACCCATGGCCATAGAATTGGGGTCAGGGCTGGAATAGATAATCTACTGGCAGCAGCAAAAATTAATCAAGTTAATATAGTAATGTTTGGACATACTCATATTCCTATGATTACTTTTCAAGAGGGTATATGGCTTATTAACCCAGGAAGCTTAACATTGCCAAGACAAGGCAACAGAAAACCATCATTTATTATAATGGATATAGATAATCATGGAGCAGCACATTTCACATTGAATTACCTTTAATAGCGACAAAATGCAATATCCTTCCATAATAATGTGTAAGATGGAAGAAACACAAGAAGCCATGAAAAAAACTCAAATAAAATTAAAAAAAGTTTTAAAAAGGTGTTGACAAGATTAATTTGCTGTTATATAATAAATCTTGCGTTGCGGCGAGAACGGTAAAAACAAGTGAACAAGCGGTTTACACTAAGTTACTTTTATTCTTAAGCTACAATGCAAAGGTTGATAAACCAATCGGAGCAAACAGACATGTTTCATTTGTCGGCTTGCATTTAATACCGGGGTGTGGCTCAGTTTGGCTAGAGTGCTTGATTTGGGATCAAGAGGTCGCAGGTTCGAATCCTGTCACCCCGACTAATGTAGATTAGTCATTCTGGGTAGTTCCAAATAAGCCTATTGGTAGTTCAACGTATAAAGTAAAAGTTAATACACACAATATGATAGCATTAAAATTATATGCGGGTGTAGTTCAATGGTAGAACACTAGCCTTCCAAGCTAGATACGTGGGTTCGATTCCCATCACCCGCTTGATATTTGGTCAAAATGTAAGTTTGATTAAATATTGTTTATACGTGCTAGTAGCTCAGTTGGATAGAGCAACGGCCTTCTAAGCCGTGTGTCAGGGGTTCGAATCCCTTCTGGCACGTTTTTAATCTCAAAGAATAATAATTTTAAATTAATATAATAATATATGTAGTTATTAAAATATAACATGGTGGGTATAGCGCAGTTGGTTAGCGCGCCAGATTGTGGCTCTGGAGGCCAAGGGTTCGAATCCCTTTATCCACCCTTGATGGGCTATCGCCAAGCGGTAAGGCACAGGACTTTGACTCCTGCATTCGCTGGTTCGAATCCAGCTAGCCCAGTTAACAATTTAATTGTTATGGGATATTAGCTCAGATGGTAGAGCACTTGACTTTTAATCAAGGTGTCCCGGGTTCGAGTCCCGGATGTCTCATTTGTTTCAAAAACTTGCGGATGTGGCGGAACTGGCAGACGCGCTAGACTTAGGATCTAGTGGGCAACCGTGGGGGTTCAAGTCCCTTCATCCGCATTATTAAAACTTAAACTCAGTATTGAGTTTAAGTTTTTTTGCATTTATAATGATTTTAAGCTAATAATAGTCTAGGGTATATAAAGGAAAGGCAAAAGATGATGAAAATTAAGAAAATGAGTCCAGCCCGATTTATTTCATTTAGTTTTATATTTATGATATTATTAGGCACAATTTTGTTATCTCTTCCTTTTATGCATAATGAAGGGGTTGAGGTGTCTTTGATAGATGCCTTATTTACTTCCACCAGTGCAGTATGCGTAACGGGTCTAATTGCGATTGATACAGCTGATACCTTTAATGTGTTTGGCCGGACAATTGTTGCCTTATTAATTCAGATAGGTGGATTAGGTGTAACATCTGTTGGCGTCTGCTTTATTTTTATAGCCAGAAAAACAGTTGACTTTAAAGATCGTATTTTAGTTAAAGAGGCGCTGGGGCTTGGTTCAATGAGAGGTATAGTGAAGATTGTAAAATCCATACTATTTATAACTTTAGGTTTTGAAGCGGTCGGAACTATATTAAGCTTTATTGTGTTTTCTAAGGATTATGCCCCTTTTAAAGCTCTGGGTATAAGTGTTTTCCATTCTATAGCTGCCTTTAATAATTCAGGTTTTGACATTTTAGGAGAATATCAAAATTTAATACCATATCAAAATAATATTTTATTAAACTTAACTACAAGTGGATTAATTGTATTTGGAGGTTTAGGGTTTGTAGTAATCAAAGAGTTATTTCAGAGGAGAAAATTTAATAGATTAAGTTTGCATTCTAGAATTGTTATAACTGTGTCTTTGTATTTATTGATTATTGGAACCGTTTTGATAAAATTTACTGAAGATATAAGTTGGTTAGGAGCGTTTTTCTTTAGTGTATCTACAAGAACTGCGGGATTCTCCACATATTCTGTAGGTAACTTTACAAATGGAACTTTGTTTGTTTTGATAATGCTTATGTTTTTTGGGGCTTCTCCAGGATCAACAGGAGGAGGCATTAAGACTACAACGACACTTGTTTTGTTTAAAGGCGCAATTAGCATGTCCACCAATAGGCATTGTACTGTCTTTAAAAGAAAAATACCTTTAGATATTATTTTCAAGTCCTATGTAATTGCATTTTTAGCAATGGCAGTTGTATGTTTTAATACATTATTATTATGTATAATCGAAAGTAACTATACTTTTATTCAAGTCTTGTTTGAAGTTGTATCAGCATTTGGTACTGTAGGATTATCAACGGGTATCACACCTAATTTGACTGATCCGAGTAAGTTTATAATAGTAGTTACCATGTTTATTGGACGTGTTGGTCCATTTACTTTAGCATCAGTTTGGGCCTTTAAGAAAAAATCAAATGTAACATTTTCCGAGGAAGTATTTACAGTGGGATAAGTGTTAATATAGCAAATGAAAGGTAGGGGAAGAATTGTGGCATTTAGCAAGAATATAATGGAATTTGGTATTATAGGGCTTGGCCGTTTTGGCTTTGCACTGGCAAAAAGCTTAGCTGAAGCTGGAAAAGATGTAATGGTAGTTGATAATAATGAGAATAAAATTAAGAATATCCGAAACTATGTGGATAATGCTTTTGTAGTAGGGACCTTGGATCAAGAGACGCTAATGGATGCTGGTATACAAAACTGTGACACTGTTATTGTATGCATAGGTGAAAGTATAGAGGTTAGTATACTGACGACCTTATTCGTTATAAATATAGGGGTACCGAGGGTCATATCTAAGGCAACCAGTACGGAACATGGGATTATACTAGATAAAATTGGTGCAGAAGTAATCTATCCTGAAAGGGATATGGCCATTCGTTTGGCTCATAGATTGACTAATCCTAGTATTTTAGAGACCATGGAGCTTACAGGGGATATTTCCATATCTGAATTAAAATTAACTTCAAAAATAGCTGGCAAAACCATCTTACAGGCAAACTTAAGACAAAAATATAAATTAAATATTATAGCACTGGAGCGAGAGGGCAACACTATAATAGAGTTAACTCCTGATATGGTTATGGAAGAGAATGATAATATGGTTGTAATCGGTAAGAAAGATAATATTAATAAATTTGAGATGTTCCTCATGGGAGGTCGATAAGCAATTTTGAGTATAAATAGATAAAAATAATAAATATGAGGCAATTTATAATGTTTTATATAAATTTTATATAAATAATATATAATGCTATTGAAATATGTTATAAAAAGGTGCTATACTATGATTTGTTATTTGTAAAAATGCCTTTAAGGCAGTATATTATATCTATTTAATGGAGGAAGTAAAAAAAATGGAAGATTCAGACCCTGAGGCGAATAGTATTATTTTGCAAATATTAATACTAGTTTTTCTTACTTTGATTAATGCTTTTTTTGCTTGTGCAGAGATGGCAATGGTTTCTGTTAATAAAAGCAAAATAAGGAGATTAGCTGAAGAAGGGAAAAAAAGCGCCATATTGGTTCAACAGTTTCAAGAAGAACCAACAAAATTCTTATCTACAATTCAGGTAGCAATAACATTAGCTGGCTTCTTCTCTAGTGGTTCTGCTGCAGCAGGATTATCTCAGCCTTTAGCCCAATGGTTAGCTGAGTTTGGAGTGCCCTATAGTGATCAAGCCTCATTAATTCTTGTAATTTTAATTTTATCATTTTTTACCCTGGTATTTGGAGAACTGGTTCCAAAACGTATTGCTCAACAAAAGCCAGAAGCAATAAGTATGTTTTGCGTTAAACCAGTGAGGATGGTATCACGAGTTGCTTCACCATTTATTAAATTATTGACATTTACTACTAATCTTGTAACCAAACCATTTGGTATAGGGGAAACAAGTACGGAAGAGATGTTATCCAGAGAAGAATTATTATCTCTAGTAAAGGAAGGGCAGGAGCACGGTGTCCTTAACCGTAAAGAGAAGGAAATGATTAATTCCATTATGGAATTTGATGATAAGACGGCAAGAGAGATTATGACTCCAAGGATTAATGTCTTTGCTATAGACATTTCAGAGCCCAAGGAAGAATATCTTGAAGATATTATTAATTCCAAGTATACTAGGATACCTGTGTATGATGAGGATATAGACAATATTATAGGAATTTTATTTATTAAGGATTACTTTAAAGAAGCAGTAAAATGCGGTTATGAAAATGTAAATATCAGATCAATTCTACGTAAACCATATCTGGTTCCAGAAAGTAAGGTTATTAGGGATTTGTTTAAAGAATTACAACAATCCAAAAAACAGATTGCAGTATTGATTGATGAGTATGGTGGTTTTTCTGGAATTGTTACCATGGAAGATTTGGTTGAGGAAGTTATGGGTGATATCGAGGATGAATACGATTCCGCAACTGCTAAAATTAAAAAAATAGATGATTCAACCTATGTGATTGATGGACTAGTCACCATAGATGAAATTAATAATAGATTGGATTTAAATATATATTCTGAAAATTATGATACAGTATCTGGTTTCTTAATTGATCAGATAGGATCTATTCCCCAAGAGAAGGATGATCGGGTTATAGAGATAGATAACTTGGTATTTAAATTGGAAAGTGTTAAAAATAAACGAATTGACAAAGTTAAATTATATATAGGTAAAGAAAGTTAATTACAAACCAGCGTAGGCTCTTAGCATAGAGTTTCCGCTGGTTTTTTCTTGTATATTTAGAGTAAAGCCTACTAACCATTCTAGTTCACAAGTAATTGTTAATGGAGAAGTTCATGGGCATATGAATGCAAGGGATTATTTTGCATACAAGAAGCAACTGATACCCAGCATTAAAAAGGCTTTTAATAGCTTAGAAGAGTTTGCTGATATTATTATAGAAGGAGCAGGCAGTCCTGCTGAAATAAATTTAAGAGAAGATGACATTGTGAATATGGGGATGGCAGAGATGGTAGATGCTACGGTGATTCCTTTTTATCCAATGGCTGAAAGTATAGTTATATATTGGAATAATTGCACACGGGGGCACAATTATGTCCCTACTTAATCGTTATAATGGTGGAGATTATTATGACTATCAAGTGACCAATGGTGGAGGATTTACTTGCAAATTAAAGGCTTGGCACCATAGACCTAAAATTGCTGAGCTAAGCAGGATTTAACAGAAAGTACATTAGGAACTGCCAGAGAATTATAATATTATTAAGGAAAACCTGCACTTAAATTATTGTAGCGAATAAACTGAATTGAGAATAGTAGGATGTTTTATGTCCTTTGCGTTTTTCGAGGAGGTTACTATGAATTATAATGGCAGAACTAATACATCTGTTGGAATTCCATATGATGACCTTAATTGGTATGATGTTACAGGCCAGCCTTTTGGTATAGCAGCTAATTTTAATGCAATTGTATTTGAAACAGCAAATAATATAGTAGACACAAAAGGCGCTATGGCCGTAGGTGGTAACTTTGTCTCTCCACGGGGGCTGAGTCTTGCCTTTGGGGAAGATGGTCAATTAAGGGGAACAGGATATTCACCTGATTCAGTAAGATTTTTAGTTGGTGGCGATGTAGCTATGCAAGGTCCATTGGTTGTTGTGGGCCATGTTGTAGCTGGCGGAAATTTCCGCGCTGCCAGTGGAAGCACTTATTTGATAGGAAAGGATAATTCGCCTAATCAGGTAGATGAGTTAATGAATCTTTACCAAGCATCAGGGGGAAGCCAATATTGGAGACCTAGTGATAGGGGAAATCATTATGTAATATCGAGTTACGATGTTCCTCGTTTTATTCCGGCATCAAGGATTGGGGCAAATGTAAGCGAGTTTTTCCGTGATGCTAGAGAAAGTATTGTAAATTATAAAAACTGTATTTTGGAATTGGAGCCTAACGGAACTGTAAGTGACAATTTTCATGAGTGGGTTCTTCGCGGGAAGGATCCAGAGCAAAATGTATTTTTAATCGACGTAAGTCCTAACGGACTATTAACTAAGGGAATCCGTACAGAAGTGCCAGAGGGCAGTGTGAGTATTGTGCGGATTAGAACAGGAAACAATGCCCATTTGCAATATGGATTATGGGGAGAAGAGCGTCTTGCAAGTCGCACTCTATATGTATTTGAAGATGCCAATAATATATTTATGGAAGTGCCGGCAGCTATTTGGGGCAGTGTATTAGCTCCACAAGCTATGTTCCATGCCCATAGAACAGGGGGGCATATAACAGGTAATGCTGCATTTAGGGCGTTTGCTGTTGCAGCTACCAGTGGTTTTGAGTTTCACCTGCCACCATTTGCAGGCGGAGTAGTGTGTGGTGAGCTTGCGGCAGCTCCAGCCCCAGCGCCCC
>JGI24707J26582_10003219_pt1 | contig 11872 bp, 9 predicted proteins | sample BioPla1DNA1_FD_26582 | JGI IMG/M metagenome (IMG submission 26582) | reverse complement strand
TTCTGCAATGGAATTATTCCATCTGGATAAATGGAGAACCAATGTTAAAGGATCAATAACCTCTATGCTGGCAACATCATCAATTTCATTACGTCCAGACGCCTTAAATTCTTCCAGGTTCCATTTTACTGCTTCTGCATCACAAATTGTACCATCATGGAATTTTACTCCTTCGCGTAAATGAATAGTCAATGTTAATGAATCTGCATCTAATTCAAAATCCTTAGCTAAATAAGGAACAAGCGCACCAGATTCATTACTTTTGCTTTTTTCATAATTAATTTCCTCCTTTTTTTGTATAGTATTTTGTTAAATATTTGTAATCTATTTGAAAAATAAATAGATTCGATTTAGAAAGGATATTAGAACAATCCTGAGGCAAACAAGGCTATTTCACGCCTGATATCTTCCCTGTAATCATAATGAATTCCATGTCCAGCATCATGATAGACAAGGCATTTTGAATTTTTAATTACCTTAATTGGCCAGATAATATCTGTCACTGGTACTACATCATCCTGATAACCATTAATCATTAAAACAGGAATTTGGATTTTTGAAAGCTCCTCATATACTTCTTCATCAGTTTTCAGGTAAGAAAGGGGTTTTCGCGGGTTAATCCGGAGTTCTTCCTCAGTCCTGTTAAGTTCTTCCTCATATGCTTTTTCCGCTTTTCCTTCAAATTCTTTTCGAAGTTCTGGATTATTTGAAAATTTATTTGCAAAATAAAGAAAATTGTTTCTGGCCTGTTCTGCGCGCTTTATCCTGGCCTCAGGATCTCCTGCTGATTTAATTGTTTCAAGTCTTCCCGGTGAAGCATCGCCACCTTTTCTGGAATGAGGCCCCCCTACCAGAGCAACAAAACCTACTAAAACTTCCGGATGCCTTAAGGCCAGGTGCCAGCCTATCCCTGCACCATGCGATTGTCCAGTATATAGAAATTTTTCAATCCCTTTTCTCCTGGCAAATTCATATACGTCATCAGCCCAGATGTTATACCATTCATCTCCTAAATCCTCATATACATGGGTAGATTTTCCGTAACCTCTGATTTGAATTGTAAAAACATGATAGCCTTCTTCCGCCAGATCCATCGGCCATCCTTTTTCGTCAAGATCAAAACCCATTTGAGCAGAGATAATATATTTATCCCCCGAACCGTATTCTTTGTAATAAAGTGTTGCACCATTTACCTCCTGGTACATTTTCATCATCCTGCTTAATGTTGTATTTAATCGATTTAGCAAACACACCTAATGTTTAAATCAATATCTAAAATTATAAACCTAAAGTTTATCCATCCAGCCTTGAGATTAATCGATTTAGCAAGGCAAATGCTATCTTTTTAACTTACACAGTAAAGGGTTAATCGATTCAGCAAGCTTGATCGATTTAGCAATACTTATACTCAATAACGTTGTTACAAATAACATTACCATCATAAACATTACCACAATATTATGAATAAGTCAACAATATTTCTGGAAAAATCTTAGATCTGCCTTTGAAGCTGTAGGTTCAAAATAAATTCAATATCTTTTTTGGCCTCAATAATATCTGGTAAGTAATTAAGATTGTTCCTCGCCCTTTCTATAAACTTTTCTGCATATCTACTGCTGAGTTCAAGCACAGCACTCTTTTTTATCATCTCTATTATCTGAGCCATATCCTGCCTGGAAATATCTTTTTTATCCAATAATTCTCTGGCTTTATGACCGTATTTCTCATCTCTTAACAATAAAATTGGAGGTAAGGTGTAAATACCAGCACAAAGATCCTGGTTAATTTCTTTCCCAGTAATATCCTCTTCGCCAACAAAATCCAGTATATCATCCTGAATCTGGAAGGCCATTCCCATCTCCAGGGCAAATTTATAAAGGTGGAATAAGTTTTTCCCCCGGACACCTGACTCATAGGCACCAATATAAGCACTAATGGCAAAAAGTAAGGCTGTCTTCCTTCTGATTCTCTTAAAATAATCTATCAGGCTCAGATCAAGAACATATTTTTCTTCATATTGCCTTATCTCACCTATACAGACCATTTTTACAACTTTATTGAGTTTAAGAAGGCTGTGTTTTGAGAGATTATCAACAAATAAACTGTAGGATTTTGTCAATAGATAATCCCCAACAAAAACAGCAACATCATTACCGAACTTTTCCTGGGCAGTAATCTTNCCTCTCCTCAACCTGGCTTCATCAATTATATCATCGTGAACCAATGTAGCCATATGTAAAAGCTCTATACCGGCAGCCACATGTAGTAATTTATCTTCATCGAAGTTTCCAAAACTGCCGGCCAGCATTACCATAATAGGCCTTAGCCTCTTGCCGCCGCCATCAATCAAATCCTCCACCGCAGTATTCAGAATTAAACTGGTGGATTTACAGTACCTTAACATAAGACTGTCTAATTTCTCAATTATTTCTGCAAATCTCTCCATCTAATCACTTCCCAGAAAGTAAAAATCATTATTCAATAGGGTAACCTTACCCTTTAAACCCTCTGTTAATACAACTCCCAGATTATCAGTAATAAATATAGCTTCAAAGCCTTCCAGTTGATTAATCAATTCTAACCCCTTTTCCAACCCCAGGATGAAGATACTGGTGGAAAGGGCATCAGCATCGAGTGAACTGTCACAGATAATACTTACACTTATTACATTACTATTGGCCGGGTATCCGCTATCCGGATCCAGGATATGGTGATAGATAACGCCATCTTCCTCAAAATAACGTTCATAATTTCCGGAAGTGACTATGGTCTTATCTATTAATTCAATACTGGCCATTACATTCCCCCGGTTAAGACGGGGATCCTGGACACCTATTTTCCAGGGGCTTCCGTCAGGTTTGCCTCCTACCAGCAGGACATTGCCTCCCAGATTAATATAGGCACTCTCAATACCTTCTTCCTTTAATAATTTCCCAACTTCATCTGCAGCATAACCCTTGGCTATAGCCCCTAAATCCAGTTTCATTCCTTCCTGCAATAATTTTGCACTATTGTCCTCAGGATTCAGTACAAGTTTTCTATAATCAACCAGGGACAGGGCTTTTTCTATCTCTTCCTCTGTTGGGACCCGGGCTCCGGCAGTACCTATACCCCATAATTCTACCAACGGGCCAACAGTGGGATCAAATTTTCCTCCTGTCAACTCAGCAAAATAAACAGCCCTTTCCAGAACCCTGAATGTATCAGAGCTGATAGTAATATAATCATTACCTGAGCTATTTTCATTAATCCTGTAAATGTCACTGCCAGTCTGGGTCCTGCTCATCTTTTCTTCTATATTACGTACCAGCTCAAAAGACCTATCTATATGCCTGTCCGGTTCTTCACTATAAACCCTTATCTGAACCATTGTATTCATTAAAAAATTTGTTCTGGTTTTCTCCGACATGTTTTTTAAATCATTCTGCGGAGAACCAGAACGAAAGAAAGCAATCATCAGAATTATAAAAAGCAGTGTTACAAATACTGGATAATTAGTTTTTCTTCTTCTCATAATTAAACACCTGGCCTGTTATGTATTCTTACCAAATTTAGTATAAAAGATAATGAATATAATGTCAATTAAACAAAAGCCCCTTCAAAGGGGCTTTTACTCATCATATATTGTTGAGTTATTTTATAAACCAGCCTGGCTTAAGGCATGTTGTAAAGCGGCATTGAAACTGATGGAACTGGAAGTAGCACCAGCAACCAGGTCTACCTCATTTTTGCCTGCCTCAATAGCCGCCAGGGCTTTATCCTTGAAAGAGCTAAACAATTCTCTGGCAGGAGCAAATGGATAGCTTGCATCTTTGGGCTTCATCAAGGTAACCCTGTCGCTGCCACTATCATTGGTTACAAACCTCAGATCAGTTACCTTCTTACCTTCAACTGTAATCTCAATCAGGACATGTCCGTGGGCAAAGTCTTTAGCAAGGCCATAATACTTATTGCCTTTGTATCTGCCGCTGGCTATATCCAGTGCCATCTGAACTGCCTTATTGTAATCTTCGTAACTGCCAGTAGCACCCGCAACTGCATCAATGTCAGTATTTTGATTGGCCAATACTTTTCCTGGATATTCAATGAAGGCATCAATACCGGGTCCAAAACTGTATGTAGCCTCCAATTTAACAGGTGAAACAATGTTTACCTGGACAATAAGGCCATTGGAAATACCAACTTCCACCACTGTATCATCTCTGCCAGGTACAAATCCAATATAAAGCCCATCCTTATAATCAGCAGCAAAAATAAGTAAACTTGATACTAAGAAAATAGCAATAGTCAGTAGAAAAATTCTTTTCAATGACAACGCCTCCTTTTAATTTTTTGATGTACAACTGAAATAATTAGTGAAAACACTTACTTATATTGTTAGTTGTACTAATTATTTTTTCTTCCTTTTGATTATTATTATATAATATTTTATTACATTCGTCAATTTTTTGCGGCCTCTTATTGCATTTTTTATTGCAAATAGTTATTATTATGTTATAATTTATTTGTGCAATATATAACAAAATTTCTCATAAGTCGTCCTTGTAAAATTTTAAAAATTGATTGTGAAGGAAATAATAAACCTAGAGGAGGTAATTTAATGGGAAAAAACATCATAGTTCTGGGAGCAGGATATGGTGGCATAGAAGCAGCAAAAACTCTCAACAGGCTGTTGAAAAACAATCATGATGTTACAATTACACTTATAAATAATAATCCCTATCATGTTCTTTTAAGTGGAATACACGAGGTAGCAGGGAATAGAATTGATGGTGATAGTGTTCAGATAAGCCTGGATGAGCTATTTGCTTCCTCCCGGGTAAATGTTATCGAAGATTATATCAGCGAAATCAATTTTACCGGGAAAACCCTGAGATCAGAAAATTATGAGTATAAGTATGACTATTTACTCCTGGCAACCGGCAGCAAAGCCAGTGACTGTGGGGTAAAAGGAACCAGCGAAAACGCCTTTACCCTCTGGTCTCTGGAAGATGCAAAAAAAATCAATAAACATATCCAGAAATGCTTTCAGGAAGCCAGGCTGGCCAAAGATGCAGAAAACAGAAAGGAATTATTGAGTTTTGCTGTCTGTGGTGGAGGATTTACCGGNGTTGAAATGGTCGGTGAATTACTGGAATGGATAAATGACCTCTGCAGCCAGTACGAAATCCCCCAGGAAGAAGTAAGACTGTATCTGGTAGAAGGATTGGAACAGATTTTACCCAATATTGATAAAAGGCTGGCTGAAAAAGCCAGCAACTATCTCCTGAAAAGAGGAGTCAATCTGAAAACAGGTTCTTTTGTCCAGGAAGTAAAAGAAAATGGCCTGATTCTGGACAATGGTGAAGAAATAGCCTGCCGGACAGTTATCTGGAATTGTGGTGTCAGTGCTTCCGATATAGCCAGCAGTCTGGAATTAGAGAGTAAAAGAAATGGCCGCATAAAGGTAAATGAGTATTTACAGACCCTGGATTATCCGGAGGTTTATGCCATCGGAGATAATGCCGCAATACCCTGGAATAATAAAAAAATCCTGCCGGCACTGGTAGAAGCAGCCCTGCAGACAGGTAAAACAGCCGCCGTAAATATCGCAGCAGATATAAATGGTAAAGCAAAAGTAAAAATCAGTCCTAAATTACATGGAATCATGGTTTCCATTGGCGGCAGATATGGTGTTGCTGATTTGATGGGAATCTCCCTTAAGGGGTGGCCGGCCCTTTTCATGAAACATATGGTTAATATCCACTATCTTCTGGGAATAGGCGGTCTCAAAAATGGGGTTAAATACTCCCTGGATTATATGGAAAAACAGGGTAAAGGCAAAGGAGCTACTGCCCGGATACTGGGCCATATCAGTCAGAGAGGATACTCCATCTTCTTCGCCATTTTACGTATCTTCCTTGGTATACAATGGCTCCAATCTGGACTGGATAAAGTAAATAGCGGCTGGCTTGCCTATGGAGACAAACTGGTAGCCGGTGCTTCCACCTCACCAATAGGCCCAAATCCTGTTGGCTGGTATGTAGATTTCATGGAGGCAGTTGTCTTTCCCCATGCCTTTTTATTCCAGTGGATGGTGACCATGGGTGAGCTGGCTCTGGGTATTGCCCTTCTTCTGGGAATACTTACACCACTGGCTGCCCTTGGTTCTACCTTTATGACCATAAACTTCTTCCTGTCCGGCTTCTACCCGGCACATGATTCATTACCCTGGTGGTTATTCAGTTCAATATCTCTTATTGGTTCCGGNCGGGCTTTAAGTGTAGATTATTATCTGCTGCCCTGGCTGAAAAAAACCTTCTGGGGTAGAAAAAAAGGAAAAAATGAAGATTTGAATAAAGTGGTAAAACCTATAGAAAAGGCATAATCAGCTAACTTAATCTGAAACCAAAAGAATAATAATATTTTAAATAAAAAGAGGCATTAATTTCAAAGGAGAAATAAGGCCTCTTTTTATTTCCAGAAATTCATCTTTATAATTTAAGAAAGGCTGCCCCTGTCATCAAGATAAAGACCCCGCATATAAATTAAATAGGAGTATTTGACTTATGGTATTCTATTTATAATCAGGAGGGAAACCATCCCATGAACTTAAATAACGCCCTTTATATAATGATCTTCCTGCGGCTACTCTCAAGTTTAATGGAAATGGGAGCAGCCTTTTTAATGTATTATTTCAAAAATGTTGCTACAGCTATAAAAATCAATGCCATTCTTGGACTAGTGGGACCCCTTATCCTGCTTCTGGTCACCTTTGTCGGGCTAGTAGAAATCAGAGATAGGCTGGAATTAAAAAACCTGCTGCTTATAGCAGCAGGTGTAATCCTGATTTTAATCGGCACAAGGAATTAGGATCACAGGCCATTAATAAATCTTTTGATACCCCATTTCAGATTTTTAACTGAACGGAGCACTGGTCTCACCACAGCCCCTTTTCTATTCTTTAAAGCTACAAAATAAATCCTGTTATCACTATCACTGGCTTCAGTAAATGTATAGGCATTATAGACATCCATATCCTGAAAACCGGCTTCTTTCAGGCCTTCCTTTAAATCAGCAATCTTATAGCCAGTTTCCTGGTGAAATTCTTCATGATACTCCCCTGTATCTTTATGATATATCTTTAACTTAACCTGCCAGAGTTTTTCCTCTTTATTGACTATATCTTCCCAGATACAGGTGTAATCTTCACCATTTAAAATAGTTGTTCCTGGCTCAATACTCATTAACCTGCTGATAGTATTTACGTCAAAGACAAAGATTCCCCCATCTCTGAGTGAATCATATACATTTTTAAAGACCTTTTTTAAATCCTCCAGTTTCAGGATATAATTAAGGCTATCGAAAAGAGAGATTGCCAGATCATATCTCTCTTTTACCTGAAAAGAACATAGATCTGCCTCTATAAAATTTATCTCCAGCCCTTCTTCCTTTGCTTTCTGTCTGGCAACTTCCAGCATACCACTTGAACGGTCCACTCCTGTAACCTGATAATTATCCCGGGCAAATAAAATACTCATGTTCCCGGTACCACAGGCCAGGTCCAGTACTTTTCCTGCTTCAAACCCGTAAAAAGCCATAACCTCCTGCAGGTAATCATACCAGACTTTATAGGGTACTGTACCCATAACATCGTCATAGATGCTGGCAAATGATGCTGTATAAGCCTTTTTGCACATTTTACTGACTTCCTTTATTATCAATGATATCCCTGATAAAACTTTCCACTTCTTTTAAACCTTCGCCGGTCTTTGCTGAGAAAAAACAGAAGGGAACACCTGCCCTGAGGGCAAGTGTTTCCCTGATCAGTTTTTCCTGTTTTGCCCGCTGGCCACGGGAAATCTTATCTGCTTTTGTTGCCACAATTAAGGTAGGTATCCCGGTTTCCATTAACCAGTTTACCATCATCTGGTCCTCCCGGGAAGGTTTATGCCTGGCATCAACAATCTGAATTATTCCGGCGAGGTTTTCTCTATTATGCAGATAATCATCGATTAAAATTGACCATTTATCTTTCAGTTTTTTCGGGACCCTGGCAAAACCATAGCCAGGCAAATCAACGAGATAAAACCTATCATCAATGTTGTAAAAATTTATACTCTGGGTCCTTCCTGGTTGTGAACTGGTTCTGGCCAATTTGTTATTATTTGTAAGTTTATTGATCATGGAGGATTTTCCTACATTGGAACGGCCGGAAAAGGCAACCTCCCGATTGTTATGAGCAGGAAAGTCTTTGCTGCTATAGGCACTGATCTCAAAACGGGGATTACTAAATTTCACCCTGCTCACCATCCAACAGTACCAGTTCCAGGACCTCATCCATGTGTTCTACAAATTCTGCCTTGACGCTGCGCCTTATCTTCTCATCTATCTCCTGAAAGTCTTTTTGATTTTCCAGAGGAAGTATTACCATTTTAAGGCCTGAACGGCGTGCTGCCAGTACCTTGGTCTTGATTCCTCCCACAGGCAGAACCCTGCCCCTCAAGCTTATCTCACCGGTCATGGCCAGATCTCCCCTGAGGGGTCTATTACTCAGAGCAGAAGCAATAGCAGAAGCAATAGTAATTCCTGCTGATGGCCCGTCCTTCGGCACAGCACCCTGGGGCACATGAATATGGATATCATATTTCTCATGGAAATCCTCTTCCAGGCCAAGGAGTTGAGATTTGGATCTGATATAACTGAGGGCCGCCTGGGCTGATTCTTTCATCACATCACCCAAAGAACCTGTCAGCATCAGCTTGCCTTTACCAGGTACGACTGCAACCTCTATATCCAGGATATCTCCTCCTGCCTGGGTATAAGCCATCCCTGTAGCGACACCAACACGGTTTTTCTTCTCAGCCTTTTCATCCTTGAAAATTGGAACCCCCAGATATTTTTCCAGATTCTGTGTAGTAATCCTGGCCTGCCGCTCTCTTCCCTCTACGATCTCCTTGCTGACCTTTCTGGCTACAGTAGCCAGTTTTCTTTCCAGGTTCCGCACACCGGCTTCCCGGGTATATTCCCTGATAATCCTGTATATAGCATTCCTGGAGAAATAAATATTCTCATCATCCAGGCCGTGTTCCTCTTTAACCCTTGGAATCAGGTGCCTGTTAGCTATCTCTACTTTTTCCTCATCTGTATAACCGGATATCTCTATAACCTCCATCCTATCCAGTAATGGTGGAGGGATAGGATAGGATACATTGGCTGTGGTGACAAATAAGACCTGGGATAGGTCAAAGGGTAATTCCAGATAATGGTCTGTATAATCAGTATTCTGGGCAGGATCAAGCACTTCCAGTAAAGCTGCAGCTGGATCGCCACGAAAATCGGCTGTCATCTTATCTACTTCATCCAGCAAAAAGACAGGATTGCTGGAACCGGCTTCCCGCATTCCATTGATTATCCGGCCTGGCCTTGAACCAATATAGGTCCTGCGGTGACCCCTTATTTCAGCCTCATCCCGCACTCCACCCAGGGAGATTCGGACAAACTTCCTCTTTAGAGCCCTGGCGATGGACCGGCCCAGGGAGGTCTTGCCAACACCCGGAGGGCCAATCAAACACAGGATTGGACCTTTTTGCTCAGGAGCCAGTTTCCTCACTGCCAGATACTCCAGGATTCTTAACTTCACATCTTCCAGTCCATAATGATCTTCATTTAAGATCTTTTCTGCTTCCTCTAAATCTATCTCTTCCTCATCATAAATACCCCAGGGCAGATCAAGGACACAATCCAGATAATTCCTGATCACAGTAGCCTCCGGAGACATGGAAGGAGTCCTGCTGAGCCTTGAAATTTCTTCTTGAATCCTTTCGGCAACCTTTTCTGGCAGGTCAAGCCTGGCTGCCTTTTCTTCATACTCCTGTATTTCCAGATCATCTGAATCTGTTTCCAGTTCTTCCTTGATAGCCTTTAATTGCTCCCGCAGGTAATATTCCTTCTGGGTCTTTTCAACCTGTTTTCTAACCTTTTTATGAATCTGTTCTTCTACCTTCAGAATCTCTATCTCATTGCTGAGGAAGGCTAATAATGTTTCCAGTCTTTCTTTAACATCAATGGTTTCCAGCAGCTGTTGTTCATCTTTCAGCTTCAATTCCAGATGAGAGGCAATAACATCCGCCAATCTCCCTGGTTCTTCAATATTATTAACTGTCAACATGGTTTCTGCGGGCAAATGGCGGTTGTATTTGATATATTCCTGGAACCCATCCAGAGCTGAACGCATCAAAGCCTCTACCTGAATATCTTTTTCCTCATCAGTTTCCAGGCGCTCTGCCTTAACCAGGAAATATTCCTCTTCCTGTATAAATTCCAGTATTTTTGCCCTGGCTATTCCAGCTACAACAACTTTAATCATACCATTGGGCAGTTTCACCAGCTGTTTAATTTCACTAATTGTACCTACATCATAAAGGTCTTCCTTTTCGGGATCTTCTATTGTCTCATCTTTCTGGGCAGTAACCAATATCTGCTTGCCTTCTTCCATGGCCTGCTCCAGGGCCCCGATAGATCTATCTCTGCCAACCAGTAATGGCAATACCATATATGGAAAGATAACAACACCACGTGATGCCAGCAAGGGCAATTCTATGATATTGTCCATGTCTTCTATATATTTAATCCTTTTCTTTATCACTGTTCATCACCTCCATAGATTTATTTCTATTCAGAAATTGATTTTCCTGCCTGACTTATTAATTTAATACATTTTTCGTTAAATATCAATTTTATAAATAACCTCGTCAGAAGACGAGGTTAAAATATCCTGTATTTTCTTATTATAGATAACTATTTCAGGTTGAGAGGGGTATTAGTCTCTCTGTTGAAATCACCTGGATTCTCTCTTCCTCTTTTACGGTAATGGCGGCCTCGATGGCCTCTTCCAGGGTCCTGATTGGAATAACCTCTATTTCCCGTAAATTCCTGAAGATATTCTGATAATTATCAGCAGGAATAAGGACTTTCCGGGCTCCCGCCCTTATGGCTGCCTCTACCTTTTCTGCAATACCACCTACCGGTTTTATTAGTCCCCTGATGGATACTTCTCCTGTCATGGCAATCGAATTATCAACCGGCGTATTACTCAAGACAGAATAGACAGCCACAGCCATGGACACACCGGCAGAAGGCCCGTCTACCGGTATTCCTCCCGGAAAATTGATATGTATATCATAATCCAGGGGATTAATCTCCAGCATTCGCCGTAAGGCAGTCAGGGCATTCTCCGCTGCCTCTTTTGCCATACTCCTTCTCCTGATTCTGCGGCTGCCTCCATCCAGTTCCTCTTCATCTACAACTCCTGTAATACTAATTCTGCCTTTTCCCCGACCTGTTCTGATAGCAGAGGCCTCTATCTCCAGTAATAGCCCGCTATTGGCACTATGTACTGCCAGTCCATTGACAACCCCCACCTGGGGAGATTCAGGAATTTTCTTATCCAGTCTGGGAGTATAACGGCCGCTGTTGATAACCCTTTCCATATCTTCCTGGCTGATAATATTGCGGCCATCAGTCAAGGCCATACCTGCAGCCAGTTGAACCATATTTACAGCCTCCCGCCCATTTCCCGCATAACCAGTAAGCAGGTCTAAGGCTTTATCTTCAATGCTGAAATCTATCCTGTCAACTGCCCTCCGGGCAATTAACCTCAACTGCCCAGGAGAAAGGGGATTAAAGTATATCTCCAGACAACGGGACCTTATAGCAGGTGGTATCTCATGGGGCTGCCTGGTAGTGGCACCAATTAAGCGGAAATCTGCCGGTAAACCATTCTGAAAAATATCATGGATATATTGAGGGATATTACTATCCTCTTCATTGTAATAAGCACTATCCAGATAGACCTTGCGGTCCTCCAGGACCTTTAAAAGCTTATTCATCT
>JGI24707J26582_10003218_pt1 | contig 11873 bp, 9 predicted proteins | sample BioPla1DNA1_FD_26582 | JGI IMG/M metagenome (IMG submission 26582) | reverse complement strand
AGAGAGTGCTTCTACCCCTCCTGCCGATAGCGAGAGGATCGTAAACTTAATGGCTTGGAACAGAGACTCACGCGACTTGAGCGGTGCGTCTTGCGGAGCGTTATCTCGCTGTGAATTACTCGCAATCTGCGTCGAAGAAACAGGCCGCACAGTGCGATGAAGAGAAGCGTCTTGCGGAACAGAAGTGTCTTGCAGAGCAGCGTTATCTTGAGAAGACTTTGACATAGGAACGGCCTTTCATTTAGTCATCTTGGTTCAGATGGCTGAATATGTGTTTGTTCGCGGTGTAGAGCCGTGTGAAAGCTTCGTAGTTGCGATCATGCACAGCGCGCGACTTCGGATCAGGACGATACACACGATCCGGTCGGATCAGCTCCTCGGCAGCAGCCAAGTCGTCGATGCGACCGAGGCCAGCAGCCACAACTAATGCGGCACCGACAGCCCCTACGTTCTGCGGATCTGGCACCGTCTCAACCGGCAACTGGAGAACGTCTGCGAGAATACCCGCCGTGACACTGGAAAGAGCGCCGCCGCCGACAAAGCGAATGATGTTTTCCGTTTTAATCTTTTTCTGAATTGTTTCCAAGAACCAGCGCATATGGTAGCAGGTACCTTCGACGACTGAGCGGATCAGCTCCGTCTTGCCCGTTTCTAAGCTAATGTTGAAGAAAATGCCGCGCGCATTGGCATCTTCGAAGGGACAACGGTTACCATGGAGCCAAGGTGTGAAGATAACGCCGCCCGAGCCCGCCTCCGTCTCGGAAATGACCTTGGAAAGATAATCGTAGAGGCTCTCATACTCGGAGCTTGGATCCTCGGCTACATCGAGTTTTTCTAGGTAGATATTGATCTCGTCCAATGCCAAATGGTCACGTACCCATTCAAGGCACTTGCCTGCCGTCTCAAGTTCGGCAAAGTAATTATAAAGACCGGGCTGGACTCCGACAACGGAGGCGATCATGGCCGACGTGTCGACTGTATTTTTCTCGGTCACCGTGGACACCCATCCCGACGTACCCATATAGACGTGCGTCATGCCGGATCGCACACAACCGGCTCCCACGCCGATGAGTGCGGCATCGCTGCCGCCGGAAAAAACAGGTATGCCCGGATGAAGTCCGAGTTCCGCCGCGGGTTCCGGAAGAAGGGCGCCCACTTCATCCGTGGAATTGACGATCTCGGGCATGTGGCGCGACGGAATACCGAGTCTCTTCATCAGGGCGGAGCTGAACTGCGGGGGTTTTCTGTTCTTATCCATGATCATACTGGCAAAGGCAGAGTCCTTGCTCATGGTAAAGCGACCCGTCATCTTGGCGACGAGCGCGTCCTTGACATCGAGCCACTTGTGAACTCCTGCGTAAACGTCAGGCTCGTTTTCTTTCACCCAGAGGTACTTCCAGACGGGATCCTTATCGCTGCCAGCCACCACGCCGGTGTGATAAAGGCTCTGCAAAAGAAATGGTATGCCGGCTCCGGCGATCTTCGGCCCGCGTCCGCTGTGCGCCCGACGGACACTGCCCGAGCGCTGATCCATATAACTCATCGAGGGGCGAACAGCACGGGCCGATTTGTCTAAGAGAACGAGACTCTGCGCTTGGGCGCAGAAACTGATACCTGCAATTCGAGCGCACTCCTCGGGCCAACGATCGGCGAGTTGCCGCGTCGTCAGACAGAGAGCTTCCCACCATTCCTCCGGATCTTGCTCCGCACCGCCGTTCGGCAAGATGCGCAGAGAGTAGTCGGCAAAGCTCGAATCGAACAATTGTATTGACGCTCCCTCTCGACTGCATTCATCCCCCAAAGAAAACAGACACGTTTTGACACCCGTCGTGCCCACGTCATAAGTCAGAATGATCACGGATTTCCCCCTCTGTTCAATCAAAATAAGCGAACTATCAAATGACGACCCAAACTGATTACGGCTCTTCTTCTCTCCGTTCGTTCGTAATTAGTACGAGCAGAAAACATCGATTCGGAACAATCGCGTTTACCGTTCTTTCCGTTCGTTCTCCGGTACCAAGAGAGCGCTGTATAAAAACTTAAGCGTCTCTGAAATGACCTTCTCGTCATTTTCTTCCTGATCAATCCAAGGATTGTTGTAAATTTGAAAGCGGATCCTGTAATAGTCACAAGCGTAAGCGAACTGCAGCGCCATAAGAATATTGTCCATGGCAAAGGCCGCAAGCCTGGCGTCTAAGTCCTGCCTGACCTCGCCCTTCCGTTGCCCTTCTTCCAACATTCTCGCGTAAAGTTTGGCCGAAAAGCTCTCAAGACTCTGCGGCACCTTTGACATGAGATCTTGATTGCCAATCGAAGCCATCTCGTGATAGAGACGGATCAGAGTCCTATCTTCACGCGACGTATTAACAGCCAAGCGCACCAGATACTCGATCTTCTCCGCTACACTCTTCCCCTCGTCCGCCACCAACTGCCCCGTATAACGCTCGATGATCGCGGAGCCGTACTGCACGATGAAGAGAAAAAGATTTTCTTTCGTATCAAAGTAATGGAAAAGCGACCCGACACTGATTTTCGCCTGTTCCGCAATACGGTTCGTATTGGCGAGCTCGTATCCGCGATCGGCAAACTCGCGGACTGCCGCCCTGATGATCCGCTCGCGTTTCTCAGCATCCAAACGTAAAAAACTCTCGTTAACAAACGTCCTCATACCTATCCTCATCCAAATTAGAATAGAGAAATCAGATTCTATTGAGTGAAAACTCAATTATTTGTGCCTTAATACTAACATTCTAAATAAAATATGCCAATTATCTTGCGAAAAGTTCTTGCATCTTTTTAATTCTCATGCTAAATTCGTATTGAGTGGCGACTCAATAACAAGGAGATCCGCATGGTGGACTTAAGCGCCGCGACCGTTAAGCGGCAAACGGAAGAACTGGACGAATTAATTAAGAAACCTATTTACTCCATCGCACCGGATGCTTTGGCAAAGTATGAGGCAGAATATTTCGGGCAAAAATGCAAGAAAAGCTATGCCATGCTGCAAGAAGCGATCAAGTATATTCCGGGCGGCGTCCAGCACAACCTTGCCTTTAACCATCCCTTTCCCCTCGTCTTTACGAAAGCGGAAGGAGCCCACCTTGAGGACTTGGACGGCAATCGCTACTTTGACTTTTTGCAAGCCGGCGGCCCCGTCGTACTGGGATCAAACCCGCCTGAGGTCAGAGAAAAAGTCATTGATCTTCTCAATACCTGCGGTCCTTCAACCGGCCTCTTTCACGAGTACGAGTACCACATCGCCAAACTTGTGTCAGAGCTGATTCCCTCCGTCAAGTGGTTGCGTCTCTTGAACTCGGGTACGGAAGGCTGTATGGTCGCCATCCGTATCGCCCGGCTTGCAACGAAAAAGAGACACGTCTTGAAGATGGGCGGTGCCTATCACGGCTGGAGCGACCAGCACGCTTACGGTATCCGCGTTCCGGGCAGCAAGTTCACACAGGCTCACGGTGTTCCCCTTTTTATCTTCAAAGGCATCGACGAGTTCTTCCCCGGTGACCTCAAGTCGCTCGAGCGTAAACTGAAGCGCAATACCTTGCGCGGCGGCACGGCGGCTGTCATGATGGAGCCTGTCGGGCCTGAAAGCGGGACAAGGCCGATCAGCACTGAGTTTGTCCTAGGCGTCGCCGAACTCTGCAAGAAGTACGGAGCTCTCCTCATCTTCGATGAAGTCGTCACAGCCTTCCGGATCTCACCCCATGGTGCACAGAGCATCATGGGCGTCGAACCCGATCTGACCGTCTTCGGCAAAGTCATCGGTGGCGGTTACCCTGGCGCCGGAGGCATCGGCGGTAAGGAAGAATACCGCAAGTATCTGGCGGCCGGCATTCAGACGGGCGACAAAGTGAAGAAAGCTCTCGTCGGCGGCACTATGGCGGCAACGCCTCTCTCCGCCCTGGCGGGATACTACACAATCAAGCGTATTTATGAAACGAATGCCTGTGACCGGGCCAACGCCATGGGCGACCGTCTCACTACGGGACTTCGAAAACTTATCAAGCAACATAACTTGCCCTTCGTGGCGTTTAATCAGGGTTCCATCTGCCATCTCGAAACGGTCGGCACGATGCACTTCACAGTCAATTGGAAGAAACCATGGAATATCCCTAAGGTCTTGCATGAGACATCTGTCCGCAAGGCCGAAATGGAACATATGGGCGCCGCCTACATGGCGGAAGGGCTCGTTACACTGGCTGGCAGCCGGCTTTACACAAGCGCCGCCTATACCGAGGAAAAGATCGATCAGGCACTCGCCGCCTTTGACCGTGTCTTTGCCAATGTAATCAAGTTGGATCGACAGGGGTAAAACATGGAGCAAGATAAAGAGCGGGAAATCCGAAAGCTCGTCGTTGAGCTGGCACAAAAGTTTTTAGAAACGGGATTGGTTGTCCGAACGTGGGGCAACTTCAGCGGTCGTCTCGACGAAGATACTTTCGTTGTCACGCCGTCAGGGCGCTCATACGAGAGTATGGATCCTGCCGATCTCGTCAAAGTATCAGTTAAGGACGGCACTGCTCTGGACGAGGATGCCGGCAAACCTTCATCCGAGGCGCCGATGCACGCCTTAGTCTATCATCGCTTTCCTTCTATTAAAGTCGCGGCGCATACACACCAAGTGTATGCTTCCGCTATTTCTCTCCTCAATACCGACATCGCTGTACCTGCGATGTGGCAGTCCCTGCTGGGCACGACGCGCATCCCCCTGAGCAATTACGGCGTGCCCGGCAGCAAGACTTTACATGGCAATATGAATAATTCGATTGCAAAAAGCGATTCAAACGTCATCCTCATGTCGCGGCACGGTGCTTTTGCTTTTGCGGAAACGGCAGCAGACTGTGTTCGCCTCGCCGAGGATTTAGAGCGCTTTGCCGTTGAAGTTTACGAGGAACGACTCGGTCGAAAAACTGAAAAACGAGAAGACATCAACGATGACACTGAAGAGGAAGAAAAACTGGCTCGAATGTTTCAGACAACATCGAATGAAGCCGTTGCCGTATCGGCCGATCCCGAAGTTAAGCCGTGGCTTAACCGTCGACTGAAGCCTTTTCTAGACGATTTTGCGCAGATTTGCGGTACAAGCGCCGGACAGCGACGCGGCTCAGCCGATGTCGTCTTTGATCGGAACCGCGGTGTCGCCATCTGTTACGGCAAGGACATCGCCGATGCGAAGAACGTGCGCGCCGTCTTGGAGAAAAACGCCAGAGCAGCCAATATCGCTGAACTTGCCGGCACGCCTCCCCTGCCCCGGTGGGAATCTTTGGCCATGCGTCTCTTCTATAAGTTAAAGTACGCGAAACGGGCGTAATATTTGCCTGCTCGCCCGTTTTTGCATAGAAAGCCCCCCCAAAAAAGAGCGGTTAGCCGATTCAAGGCTAGCCGCTCTTTGTTGTTGAAAAACGCGAGATGACTCGTTACATAAAGCATGGGGAAATGTTGACCTCGCGACATTATAGCTTCAACGGCACTTCGCCGGGCAGAAGTTCATGTATGCGAAAGCTGATACTAAGTTCAGGTAACAGTCTGTCCTGTGAGAGGTCGAGACAGAAAAGGTCGGATAGTCGTTCCAACCGATAGAGAAGCGTGTTGCGGTGGACGTGAAGATCGGCGGCTGTTTTGGCATTCCGATAGTTGTTGGCGCAGTAAGTTTTAAGCGTGCGATAATAGTCCGTTCCATTTTCTTCATCGTAGAGTCTGAGACGATCAAGAACCGGATGGCACATGATCGAGGCTGCAGGGTGCCGGGTTAAAAGAAAATACAACGGACCTCCGGCTAAGTCATCGTAGCGGATGATCTTTCTATCATCCGGGTCTACGTGATTGACGTAATCTTGTACCAATCGAGCCAAACTTCTCATATGTCGGATCTTATTCGCGATATAGATGGGTGGCAACACGATGGATGAATAACCATGTGTTTCAAGAATAGCCGCGACGCGCAAACAGCTATTTTCGGTGTCATGATCGGCAACCGAGATTCCCCTCTCTCCGCCGACATTCACGTCACCGTGATTTCCCGACAAGATAATCAGCTCATTACCCTCGTGGAGTATGGCTAGATGAGGAAATCGTCGTGCCAGATCCGCAACGATCACAGGAGCGAACGTTTTAAGTTCCGTACGGGCAGCCAAGTCGACAAAGAGCATTTGCCATGGCAAGGGAAAGTCTTTGAGAAAGTCGCGCTTGAGACTTTCGAAGTCACTGCTGAGCAGAGCGGGATCTAAAAGATCGTAAAGAATATTGGCAGAGCTTACTGTGTTTATGCCCATGATGCCGCGAGAGCTTAAGAAAACAGCTAATACCTTGGCCAGAATATCTGCGGCCTCCAAATGCCAACTCTGCAATTCTTGCTCGCCCAAGAGAATACCGAAGTGGCCAAGCGTTCCGGCCGACGAGGCGGAACGAGTGCTGACTTCCGCCAATATACGCGGATATGACCCGCCTATCCCTTCGTCCACGTAGAAGGGGGCAAATGGCGACTCTTTATCGTGGAGATACTCCTGCGTATAGCGATGAACTAAATCGATCGAGAGAGAAGTACCTTGCAGGAGACTATCATAGACCTCATCTCCGATCGGCTCACGGGGCCATAGGGCAATGAGGCGATATCGATCGTTGGTCAAAACAAGAGGCGCTTCAAATATCCGATATGCGCTTTGTAAAATTGCCAAAACAGAGCCCACTTGCGCACTATTCAGTAAGTCGCGATAGATTTCAAAAAGTCGTATGTTATCTGATATAGCGTGATTCTGCATGTTCATACAGCTATTTTAACGTTATTGGGCAATAAGCACAACAGAGGCGAATGTTTTTGGAAAACAAGACATGGCGGAAAGCAGCCCCCATTATTAAAATTAAGGTGTAATAATTCTTTAACAGCTGTTCCACAGCCAAATCGAAAGGAGAGTCTTCATGTTGTTTCCAAAAAGTTTCGAACCCCTTCAGATCGGTTCCCATCTGCTCAAAAATCGCCTAGTTGTCCCCGCCATGGATTCTGCCATGTGTGAAGATGACGGTACCATCGGCAAAATGGCATGTGACTATTACGGTTTCCGCGCCCAAGGCGGTTACAGCATGGTCATTACGGAGATTGCAGCTATTGATCATCGCGGCATGGGTATGCCGGGTCAGCCGAGGCTGTACGACGATATCTATCTGCCCGGTATGAAAAACCTCGCCAAGGCGATCAAAGATGGCGGCGCCATAGCCATCGTCCAACTCCATCACGCAGGACGCGAAACCTTGACTCCCATGATTGGCGAGACACCCTACTCGCCGTCCGTTCTGCCTTCACCGGTCTATCGTGAGAAGGTTCACGAGATGACGACCGAGGAAGTGGACGAAATGGTGGAATCTTACATTTCGGCCGCCGAGCGCTGTAAGGTCGCAGGATTTGACGGTATTGAGTTCCATTGCGCCCACGGATACATGGGTCTGCAATTCCTCAGCCCGCGTACCAATAAGCGTATCGATAAATATGGCGGCGATATCGATGGACGCACACTCTTCCATACCGAAATCGTCAAAGGTATCCGCGAGCGTTGCGGGAAAGACTTCATGATCATCTGCCGTGTCGACACGATCGAAGGGCGTGTCGGCGGTCTGCCGGAAAACGAGTCCATCGCTTTCTGCCGCATCATGGAAAAAGCGGGCTGCGACGCCATCAACGTGTCCGCCGGTACCTATGCGGCTTGGGACGTGATCGTTCCGCCGTCCGACTATGATGAGGGCTGGAACTGGTTCGGCGCTCGCCGTATCAAAGAGTATGTCGATATTCCCGTCGGTTTGGCCGGTCGTCTCGCCACCCCCCGCATGATCGAAGATACGATCGAGCGCGGCGACGCCGACTTCATCTGTCTCGGACGCGCAAGCATTGCCGACCCCTTCCTGCCGAAGAAAATGGAAGAAGGCAGAGTTGATGAGATTACGCCTTGTATCGGCTGCACGCAGAGATGCATGAGCTTTAACGATCACGATACATTGCAAGAAGGCGACTGGGGCGTCTCCTGTATCTTCAACCCCTTCTCCAACAACCGCGAGGCAATCCAGTACGGACCCGCCGAAGAGAAAAAGAAGGTTCTCATTGCCGGTGCAGGTGTCGGTGGCCTCTATACTGCACTCGTCGCCGCCGAACGCGGACACGATGTCTGGCTCTACGAAAAGAACAGTAGAAACAGAGCCGGCGGACAGTTCCTCATCGCCGCCTATCCTCCTTTCAAGCAGCAGATTACGCGTGTGTTGCGTCACTATCTCTACATGTGTGAGAAGAACGGCGTCAATATGGTCTTCGACCACGAGGTCACATCGGATTTCGTGCGTCAGGAAGCGCCCGACATTTTCATCGACGCAACAGGCGCCGAGCCCATCATGCTGAACCTGCCCGGATTCGATTGCGCTGAGAACGTAGTCCAAGCCAACGACGTGCTCTGTGGAAACGTTCAGTTGGCATCTAGCGCTCTCGTCATCGGCGGAGGTATGGTTGGTGTCGAAACGGCTGAATTCTGCGAAGATTACTGTGAGCGTGTAGCCGTTGTCGAGATGCTTCCCGCCATCGCAGGCGATCTCTACATGACCGTACGCGACTCCTTGCTCAAGCGTTTCCGCGAGCACGGCATTGAGGTCTATGTCAACACGAAAGTCACGCGTCTTGAAGACGGCGTACTCTACGCCGAAAAAGACGGTTCCGAGGTAACCTTTGATGGCTTCGATACCATCATCGTCGCCGCAGGTTCCAAGTCGGTCGACAAGTTCCCCGGCAAGGAAGAACTCGCACCCGAGGTCTACACCATCGGTGACGCGAAGGAAGCGCGCAGTGCGCTCGAAGCCATCTACGAGGGTGCTCGCGTGGCAATGGCAATCTAATTCCCATTACCCCCCACCACGCGCGCAAGCGGCCGCCAAAAAACGGGAGCAAATGCTCCCGTTTTTTGCGGGTCGGCGGACAATCATATAATGAGCCAACCACCAAAACAGTGCATAATCCCCATGTAGGATTGTTTTTGGACAGATCAGCAAATCGACATTTGCAAGAATAGCTGCATTTAGAATCGGTTGATCCTTTGGATCTCGAATACGCATTCCAGACTGGTAAGAAGCAGGAAGCAGCTCATAAGAAAGCTCTGAAAGTAAAACTTCCTCGTCCGACAGGTATTCGGGTGCTTTTCGCTTAATAACTTCCCGAAACTCGCTAAGATTCTGCTCGCAAAGAACCATTTTATGTTTTTCAGATACTTTAAGAAGGGCTTTGGCAGGCTTAGAGTCTGGAAAGAGAATGGCGGAAATGAGAATGTTAGTGTCGACCAGTATTCTCATTTTCCATACCGAATTTCATCGACTAAAGCCTGAATATCTCCATCGTTTACAACGCCCATTTTTTCAGCTGCTCCTTCAAAAGCAGTCTGCGCCTTGTAAACAGCATGAGCCGAAGCGTTGTCGATCGTTCATTTATTCCGGCATCCCGCTATAATTTCTTAGACAAGAAAAGCAAACGACGGCTTTGCCATGATGTCAAAACCGTCGTTCAACATGGCTATATGAATAAGTTTCGGTTAGCGCCCGAAGAGCGGCTAAGAAGGAACAGGCCGGAGGACGCTTTATTGAGAATCCTTTTTGTCAATCTTGCTCATTATTGAGTCAGGACTTCTTGCTGATACTTTACTAGTATGCCTCCGTCAGGTAGATTCAAGTCAACACGGATATGGCGAATGAAAGAGCCAAAGATTTTTATCGTTCGCTAGGCACGAAGGAACTGGAACAAGCCGGGATCATTTCTTTCTGCAGATAGCCTTCGGGAAAGCTGTAGCTTTATGATGATTAATTCGTAATTCCCGGGCACTCGTTCGCCAGTATGTTTGACACCGTATGTCACCTCAGTTGCAATACTCTGACAACATTTTTGTTGACACGGAGAAAGGAAAGTGTGTCTTTGACGAGCACCGGAAAGGACACCTAGCTTGGGAGAAACGCGATCTTGGCTTCCTGCGTTCTTATCCTGCAGAAAAGTTGTCGGAAATTGTCGAGTTTCTCGAGGCATTTGACAGGCACCTGCGATCGTTATTAGAGGAATAACACGATGAAAGGAAAAGTGATATTGACTGCACACTGGCAGCCGCCAATATCTTGTTTGCAGGCCGTGAAATAGGGATTGAAAACTGCTGGATAGGATTTGGCGAATATTATTTTAACTCTCCAGCGTTTAAAACGGAGTACGGCGTGTCGGAAGACTACGACTTGGTCTGCGCGATGACGATCGGCTATCCGACAAAGCCCATAAAGCAAGGTTCAACGCGAAAAGAGCCGCTTATCTTCAACCTTGACTGACGCAATCTTTCGAGAAGAATTATATTTGTGAAATCATCGGGAGGAAAACAGCTAATTGATTGCCTTGCCGGTTGCAACTTTGCCGTCGGTGATTGTGTGATCAAAGAGAATGTCGTCCTGTGTAAGCATGAAGTAGTTGTGCCATTCCGCACTGCCGGGCAAGCCCGCCTCGTCACACCATGTAATGTCTACAAAATAGGTGCCGGAGTCCAGCTTTACCATATTCCACATATGGCCGACATTCTCCCCGGCGGTTCCCACTACAGTTTCACACCACAAGTCAGCTTTTTGACAAAGATACAAAAACCCTCTTGAATATCCTTGGCAGATTGAGCGCCCGCTCATAATGGAACCGTATGCGGTTCCAAGCTGCCAGCCCCCTACGCCGTCATAGTCATACGAGGTGACAAGTGAAATAACCGACGCCAGATAACGGTATTTGTCATAGGTCGAAAAATCACCCGGCATACAATCTACGATTCGTGTACAAACAGCGTCGAAGCGTCGTATTTCTTCGCTGAGCATGGCAGAATCGGCCGTTTGCAGTTCTGCATCCCAAGGCATGAAGTAGAGGGCTTCCACCGCGGTTGTCATGCCGTCCTCGATCACCTCACGCAATATATAGTAGTTTTCAATTTCAGGATGGTCGATTTTTACAGCGATGCAAACGTTCATCGCCATGTCCATGCCCTCGTATCCATGCTGCGCGGCTGTATAAGAAAATGGTTTAAGAGACTGCGTGTTCTTTAACATTTCGTCGTACAGTGCTTTCTCTTCTTCGCCCAGATCGTCGTAGAGAAGTTTTGGCTCATAACCGAATGAGACGCGGGACAGTTGTCGGCGATCCGCGTCAATCAAAGCGATGGCCTCATCGATAAACGGATCAATGAACGCGTTCGCGAGTTCTTCCGGAGACGGGAAAGGCTGCAATGTACTGACCGCGCTTGATTCCAGAGTAGACGGTGCCGTTATGCCTGTGGAAATCGGCGTTTTTAGAGCCGTGGTTTCGGCGCTAGGCGGCGTAGATGGCGCCGTTATGGCTGCGGATTTCGTCAGCATCCCGCTTGATCCTGATGGCGGTGTTGTCAGCTGCCCTGCACAGGCAGAAAGCAAAAATGTGCTCAAGACAAATAGTGTCACTAAAACAATCAAAGGCCGTTTTTTGACTCTATGGAAAAGTGTTTTATAGAACACCGCGCCACAAGCACATTTCGAAAAAAAGAATGCTGTTGCCCAAAGTTTCATGGAAAAGACGCCTTGATTAGAACGAGTGACCGCCGGAGCTCCCNCCCCCTCCGCCGCCGCCGCCACCGCCTCCGCCGCCACCTCCGCCGCCGCCGGACGATGACTCCGTGTGGCGTTTCCTTTTTTGCGAGATCATCTTTGGGCTTACATGCCTTACAAAATCGGTTCTTGCCCTAAGGCCGACACCTTCGATGACTTGCTCCTTGTCAATCTTCTTGATCGATACTTTTCTCATTCTGTTAAATGCCACAAACAGAAAGTTCAACAGAAGCCCGAGACATACAGCCATGAGA
>JGI24707J26582_10003217_pt1 | contig 11875 bp, 12 predicted proteins | sample BioPla1DNA1_FD_26582 | JGI IMG/M metagenome (IMG submission 26582) | reverse complement strand
AAAATAACAGTAGCTTTGACGCCTTAAATTAACACGGTTTGGTGCTACTACACCTTTAGCATTATCTTATCCCGCTAAAATGTTGTCAATTTCCGCAAGTTCTTCTTCAGTAAAGCTTAGATTATCTAAACATTTAACGTTTTCTATGATTTGTTCTTTTCTGCTTGCACCAATTAGCACCGATGTTACTTTGCCCTCTCTAAGTACCCAACTTAACGCAAGTTGAGCCATAGTTTGCCCACGAGACTTAGCAATTTCATTTAACTTTCTTATTTTGGCTATCACATCTTCAGTTATATCTTTTTCCTTTAGGAATTGAGATTTAGTAGCTCTTGAATCTTCAGGAATACCATTTAAGTATCTTGATGTAAGAAGTCCTTGAGCTAGTGGACAAAAAGCAATTGAACCTATGCCCTCTTCTTCCAGCACATCTTGCAGCCCATCTTCTATCCATCTGTTTAGCATAGAATAAGAAGGTTGATGAATTAAGCACCTAACACCTCTTTTTTGCAATAACTCAGAGGCTTTTTTGGTCTGTTCAGGATCATAAGAAGATATTCCTACATATAAGGCTTTGCCTTGTGATACAGCATGAGCTAAGGCATCCATTGTTTCTTCAAGAGGTGTGTTGGGATCAAACCTATGTGAATAGAAGATGTCAACATAATCAATACCCATCCTCATTAAACTTTGATCTAAACTGGCGATGAGGTTCTTCTTAGAGCCCCATTCACCATACGGGCCTTCCCACATATAGTAACCTGCCTTAGTTGAAATAATTAACTCATCACGGTAACCCCTGAAGTCCTTTTTTAGTATTCTTCCGAAGTTCTCCTCAGCACTTCCTGGAGGTGGTCCATAGTTATTAGCTAAATCAAAATGTGTGATTCCAAGGTCAAATGCGCATCTTAATAACTCTCTTTGGTTCTCGAATTTATCTACGTCCCCAAAATTATGCCATAGCCCTAATGATATAGCAGGTAATAGTAGTCCACTTCTGCCACAGCGATTGTATTGCATTTTTTCATATCTCTTCTCATTTGGAATATACATGACCTATCTCTCCTTTTATGTTTATAAAATACATGGAATCACTTTTGCAAATATTCTCCCATAGCAAGTTTACATGAAAATACAGTGTCATAAAATGGTGTTTCTTTGCTTTTTATTTACTATTACTCATTTGTAATTTTCGTTTTTAAGCCACTTATCTAACCAGGAAAACGCATCTTCTTGCATCTGTAAATTAAACTCATGTCCATTGTCGTAAAACTGATACTTATACTTTTCGGGCTGCTCCATGTGAGTATAAACCTTTTGTATATTCATACAAGCTTGCTCCATTCCATCCAATGGAAATAGTCGATCTTTTGAACATTGCTGAATGAATAAAGGATTTGGAGCAGTCAGACTCACAATATCAGGTAAATCCATGAAATTTGTAATTCCAGGCACATAAATCATATACGTATGGTTTCTTAAATGGCTGTGCAATAGTGATGAATATGTTGACATCCAACATGCTGCAACACTGCACTTTATTCTGTCATCTAATGCAGCAAGATGAACTGACCTAAACCCACCAAGGGATAGACCGCAGCACCCTATCCTATCTTTGTCGATATCATCCCTTGAATATAAATAATCAATACATTTTCTATCGTCATGGAACAGTATCCCTGGCCATGTAGTACCAGATATAAATATATGTTTTACAAGCAACTGTTCATATTCCTGGCAAAACTTATTAAATTTTTGTATATACTCATCCGTTCCGTACTCAATGCCTTCAAATTCAGCCCCAAACCTTTCTAACATCTCATCTGAAACTTCATTTAGATCCAATCTTCTTGAGCCAAAATAAAACCCATCGATGCACATTACGGCATAACCACGTTTAGCCAATTCATTAGCCCATGACCTATCTTCGTATGAGCTTAGTTTAAAATCTGCTAAAAACCCAGATTCATTTTGCTGCTTGACTATCTTTTCTTTACCATAGAAGTAGTTCCCGCTATGATCATGAAGTGCAATTACCGCAGGATAGGGCTTCTCTCCCTTGTCTGGTAATAATACAGTACCCTTAATCCTTACATTTTTTGCTGTATTAAATTCTATTTCTTCATAATTGACTCCATCTATAGAATAAGTCTTAAGTGTTTTTGCATCTAAAGGCGCATCCTCAGGAAAATAGTTAAGTAATTCCAACACTTTCGCCCTGGCAATTTTCTTCCACTGCTCAATATTCCATTGTCTTGAAAAATAAGACAACTCGGGTTTTCGGCTGGAACTGTAATCTTTTAGAAATTCATAATAATTTCCTACATCGCTTTTCCCTTCTAAATGTGACAAATTAATTACCCCCTTAAAATGGATTATTAGTTTTACAATGATACTATATCTTTTTAAGATACCTCTGTTAATTCATTAAGTACAGGTTTAGGCAGTATTATCTTACCTGGGTATAATTTAAGTATAATGTTTTCTTCTTTCACCCACAAAAAGGCAGAGATACAATCTGTATCAAAAAACAGTTTATCAGTCATAGACTTCTTCCTCATCTAGGTTAGAGCCATAAACTATATCACTTCTAAATCCATCTAATAAAAGCTCTTCATATTTACCTTGCGAAATTGCTTCTTTGCTTTTAAGTTCCTCAGCTAATTTAATATACTTCCCAAAAGTTGCTTCATCCATTATTACTAATCGTGTGTTAAGTATAGATGGATGAGATTGACGAATCAATGATTCTAATTTTTCAGGTGTGCTAATTAAAATATCTATATGTTCTCGATTTAGTATTTCTTCTTCTATTTCATCAACTTCATAATAAGGGAATGCAGTTTCAATATTAAAACCAAAATCCTTAAAATCTTCATTTAGATCTCGCTTAACCTGCTCAATTAACGCATTAGTTGGAACTATGTAACAGACAGTTGGCTTAAAATTATCAGAACGATAATTATGCAAACTAAAAAGTATCTGTAACTCTGCCAACAATGATTTTCCTGAACTAGTTGGCATATTTACAATAATACTCTTTTTAGGTGTTAACACATCAGATATTACTTCTCTTTGGGATGGTAACAACGAGTAAATGTACCTGCCTTTTCCAGACAAATTGTTTTCAATGAACTTGCGGATCTTAGGAGATTTATCCGCAATATTCCATATTGAATTCATAGCAACCTGCTCATATGAATACTTTAGCAAATATCCAATTAATTTTAATTCTATCTCTTCGTTTCCGAGCAAATAAAAAGCATTATAAGAATATATATCTATTAGGCTGAAAATGTCTTGGCTTTCTTCATTTTCTATTTTGCCACCAAATAAATATTCTCTTAATAATTTGCTAAGATAAATTATATTCCCAAAGGCACCTATTTTTAACCCTATTGTTAGATCGATGACATCTCTTTCTATCTCATTTTTTTGTACTTGTTCCAATATTATTTCTGCTTTTTCAATATTATTATCTAAATTAACTAACCCGTTATAGTTCTTTATATTGCTAACCATTAGAACAATCAAAGTTTAAATTATTTCTAATTAATACTGGAAAGAACATAATACTATCAGCTAGTTCTGTTCTATTACCAGTAATCAATTTTGCTAAAAAGTCTATTATTCTTTGTAATTCTACATCTTTCATTTTGACATTACGTATTCCACTCATGTATTGTAAAATTTCTAGTGTAACTCTANTTTCTTTATTGTCAATTGATTTTTGAATATCCTGTTGCAATGAAGTAACAGAACTGCAAGGAATGTTGTTCTCTTCTGAGGCCTTTACTTCACATATTACAAACTTAATTTGATTGTCTACTATTCTTATACCTGGCACATCAATACCGGGAGTATGTTTGCTTAATTCTACTGGTTCAATATTCATTTTTTTATCTGCTTCTTCATAAAACATACAATTATATTTCTTCTCTAGTAATAACTGTGCCATCCATTCCGTTACTCTTTCTCTTCGAACGTCAAACTGGGGCATCTTTGCTTTTTGTGGAATCGTAATCTTCGCAACTTGCTCATTAAATTTTTTAACAAAGGTTGGGTTTAGATTCTTCGAGCCATAATAATTTAAATTTACATTATGTACTTTAGACTTTTTAATTTTCTTAACAAGATACTCTTTTAAATCAGTAAAACTTTGTTCGTTATCGATATCATATTCAAACAACTTAACAGTCAGACTATTCAATTTTGTTGATGCTAATTCCTTAACACTCATAAATTAAATCACCTTTTTAACAAGTTTATTACAACTTATGTGTAGGATTCTTTAGTCAATATCATTATTATAGCATAGGGTTCTGCCTCATAGCTGTGGAATTTAATGAACTGTGAATACTGTATCATAGCAAATCTTGATAATATATGTCCTTTGATTAATGGATAGTCATTGTACTGTAGATTGACTTTTGTTCATCTCTCTCAGTCGAACACTTGTTCTTATTGTAGCATAAATCAAATTACATAACAACAACTACCAAAAAAATTGTTCTTTGAATTGTTAAATAATTGGGTANCATATACTTGCACAGTCTTGAATAAGACTCTTTCTAATAATTCTTTCCCTTGATATAGAAGTTATTCATTATGTTTTAACCCACACGAACAGGGTTTTAATCCTGTCCGTGTATTGTTAGTATAAATAATAAATAGTTTAAGAGCTATGGATTACTCCTTTTCTAAAAGAAACTCAACATAATTTCTACCTTCGCCTGTTACTTTGAAAGAAGTGCCAGTGTAATCTACTATGCTGGTAAACTTCAGTGTATAGGGCACATCATAGTCAAGCTTATCAAACCGTAGTACTATGGTTTTTGCATTTACATACAACACTGCAAGAGGCACTTTTTTGACAATCATGCCGTTGTAGGTATACTCAAGGGTGTAGTTTGACGGTGAAAGGTTGTTTTGATTAAAAGACAACTCTTTATCAAAGTCAAGCTTCACAGAATCGGTTGAAATAGGCGTTGCATCTATTATAGAAGGACTTGATTTTGCTTCGGATGAAGCATTAAAGTAATCATATCTATTTGTGCCTAATTGGTTACCTAGGTAGTCTTTAAACCTATAGCTTACGTTGACCTCATATTCTCTTTTTGCCACTAAATCGCTATCATTGAAGAACAAAGTTACCTTGTATGGATGTATGGCAGAATCATATAATGCGCGTACAGGGGTAATCTTGTCCGTACCACGTCTTTGCTTTACATAGTACATACTTTCATCTGATGCACTAATAGCATCTGGTATATTGGTAAAATATACTTCTATCGTTTGCTTATCGATAGCATTAACATCCTGTATATCAAACTTATCCGAATATCCATAATCGGCCTCAAAGGAATATGTCATTTCACTTATGTATTCTTGACGAGTAACATCGTTCAGGTTATTAATAGTGATATAGTACTTGTCATTTTTAGTAAATCTTCCATCGATGTTTAAAAAGAGTACCTCTCCTGTATTAGGGCCTTGGCTTTCTACCGTTACTTTATTTATTTTAATTGGATTATTATCCTCATCTGTCAAGTAGAAGTTATAAACTTGCTGAGCAAGGAAAGGATTAACCTCTTTATTGAAATTTAGCAACAGTGTTTCCCTGTCAAAGGCAATTATTTCTACAAGCTTAAAAGTATCTGCTTCTCCAGCCACTGCTGTAAAGCTCATTTCATCAGCTTTCCCATCGTTTAGCTTAACACCGTATGAGCTTATCATATCCCCATCGATTCTAATGGTATATACCTCCCCCTCTTCGAAAGTATCTGACTTCAGGGTTAATAATATACAATTGTCTTCTGACACTACAGTCCTTGCTAAAAGCTGATCTCTTGTGCCTTCTGCAAACTCATAACCATCTTCGTAGATTGTATAGTAAATGTTATTTTCACTGTTGATATTTACAGGATGTGTAAAATAAACTTTAACAGACTTTTTATTTACAGGCTCTATTTTATGAATTCTAAAAAAGTTTGATTCAACCTTCTCAGGCTTACTACCTATGAAGGCACAATAGAGAACATCAACTACATTACCGTCTTCATCTTCAATGTCTCTTATTTCTATAGTATACTCAACACCCGGTCTGTGTCTTTCAGTCTTTAACATAACATAATAATCATCAAAATCCTCAATATCAAACCTAAGTTCTTTATCTTCATCCACTGCCTCGTATATATAAATATCACCAAAATCCTTTATCTTTTCATTAAACTCTATTGATACATTCTGTTGATCGAAAACAAGGATCTCTACTATTTCGGTTTTTACCTCATCTTCTTCAACTTCCTCAACTTCTTCAACCTCTTCAACTGTCTCAGGGATAAAGCCTATCTTTATTGCATCCTTTTCGGTTATTATATTTGCATCGATTAACTTATAAAACAGCTCTTTATCAGTTGATTTCTCCTTAATTGTCAATGCACTGTAGATGATGTTTACAGCTTCAGAACGTAAAAAGTTTGTATTATCTTCTACTTTTGCTATGTAAAATAAATCAGTTACCAAGCCTATCTCATATGCCTTTCTATATATGCTTTCCCAAGTATAGTCAATATTCATTTGGTAACCTAGAATTTCTAACATAATCTTAATGAAACTTTTTTCGGTGACATAATCATTAGGTTTATAATTGCCTGATGGATCGCCATTTAGAATGCCTTCTTTAGCGCAATACCCAACATAAGGAGCATACCACTCGTTTGGGGGTACATCGGGGAAGACTGTTGTACTGTAGTTTTGGGAATTGACCATTACATGTAATTGCTGCCCAAGAACTCTTACTGCAAAGGTAGCAGCCTCACCTCTAGTCAACTTATTGTTTAGTAGATAATCACCATTGGAACCGGTTAAAATATTCAATGTATTAAGAACTTCTGCCTTCTGTTGAAGTGTAGTGTTCACAGGTACTGCAAACGATGAAAAACTCAACGTGGATAATAGGCAAATAATTAAAAATATCGCTGAAATAGATTTGTGTTTCATCTTCATCTTTCGTTTCTCCTTTGCATTTAGATATTTTTACATTTACATTATATCAATCATAGAAAATAATGTATATCATATTCGACAAGTTTTTTTAGAAAAAGTTCCCTAAATAAGAAAACTCCCAAGTTTAAGGGAGTTTCATAATCATATTACCGTGCCATTTTATATGTTGGAACAAGTATCTTTACATATTCTTTTATCTCTAAACTGTTCTTTGATTTGTAAACTTTCTGCTTTAATAGCTCCAATTCTCTTTTTAGAAGCTCATAGTCGGTATGAATGGGTTTTGCTACAAATATTTTATTATGCTTTGTAGCTTTAAGACCCTCCTCATTTAAAAGAAGTTCTTCGTACAGCTTTTCGCCAGGTCTAAGCCCTGTTATTTCAATATCAATATCTTCATTTGGCTCAAAGCCCGACAGCCTTATTAAATTCTTCGCCAAATCCATTATCTTCACAGGCTCACCCATATCCAATACAAAGATCTCTCCGCCTTCTGCCATAGCACCAGCTTGGATAACAAGCTGAACTGCCTCTGGTATGGTCATAAAGTACCTTGTAATATCTGGATGTGTGACGGTAACAGGGCCACCGTTTTCAATCTGCTTTCTAAATAATGGTATAACACTTCCGTTACTGCCTAATACATTGCCAAAACGTACCGCCACAAATTCAGTCCTGCTTTTTGTATTAATGGCCTGAATAATCATCTCGGCTATACGTTTTGATGCACCCATAACATTTGTTGGGTTTACAGCCTTGTCGGTGGATATAAGTACAAACCTATTTGCATTATATTTATCTGCACAATTTGCTACATTCCATGTGCCAAATACGTTATTCTTTATAGCCTCTTCCGGATTGTCCTCCATTAACGGCACATGTTTATGGGCTGCAGCATGGAACACAATATGCGGTCTATATTGACAGAATACCTCGTCAAGCCTATCCATCTCACGAATGTTTGCAATAACAGGAGAGATATCAAGCTCAGGGTAATTTCTTTTTAGCTCGTTTAATATCTCATATAAGTTGTTTTCATAATTGTCCAGCATTATTAGCTTTCGCGGATTGTAAGATGCAATCTGCCTGCAAAGCTCTGAACCAATCGACCCTCCGCCACCTGTTACCATTACAACTTTACCACTTAAATAGCTTGCAATACCTTCTAAATCAACCTTTATTGGTTCTCGACCCAATAAGTCCTCTATATCAACATCCTTAACTCTTGTGAGCATCACTTCTTCATCAATAAGCTGGGACATTGAAGGAAGTATCTTAACCTTGCACTCTGTTTTAGCGCATTGTTCATATATCCTATTTATAACAGATGTCTTTGCAGATGGTATAGCAATTATTATCTCACTAATATCTTTCTTATCTACAACATCAGCTACATCATCTATTCCACCTAAAACAGGTACACCGTTTACCTTTCTGCCCTTTTTATAATCACTGTCATCTAAGAAGGCTACAGCTCTGTAGTTTAACTCTGTATGAAGTTCCATTTCTTTAGCAATCATTGCACCAGCATCACCTGCCCCTATAATTAAGACTCTTCTAATATTATCCATCTTAATTACACGCCCACGTGCTAATCGCCTATATACTCGGTATGCTAACCGTGAACCACCTATAAGGAAAACATCAATCATTCCCACAATAACAAAAATACTACGGGGTGCAAGCCTGTTTATAAATGCAATATATAAAAATATTGCACCATTTGTTATAGCTGATGCTAAAAACACGCTTACAAGCTCATAAACACCTGCATACCGCCATAGACTTCTATATAACTTAAAGGGTATAAATACAGCAATTTTAAGTATAATAGATACTACCAATAGAGGCATAATTTTGTCCACGAAACTTTTCGGAATGGTTTCAAAGTCGAAATCAAACCTAATAAAGTATGCACAAAAAAAAGATATCGTTAATAACACCATATCTGACAAAACAAATAATCCTGACTTTAGTTTCTGTTTCANCTGTTTTTCCTTCTTTCAAAAAAATAGCAATACATAATTAAATGCATTGCTATTTTAACATATATAATTAGAAAAATAAAGAAATTCTGTATATCATTTGGTTTACAGGAGCTGCTATCAATTAGAAATTAGTTTCCGCAATTTCGCAGCGACTTCCCAATTGTCATAATCCGAAATCATTGATATTACTAGTGTCTAAATTCTAAGACTTTCTCATCTTTAAAATCATCGATTTCATCTATAAGGTTATCAAGCTCTTCACGCGTTTTTTCTAAGTGAATTTCTATTTTTTTCAAGGTGAATATCCTCCATATTTCAAAAACTTGCTCTTGGAGCAAATTCTATCACAAAACTTGCTCAATAATCAAGTTTATATAATAAAATATAGGGGCATAATAATATATGGAAAATAATAAACAAAAGAACCTAATAGGTGACAAGGTTCGACAAGCTCGTCATAGAAATAAACCTAAGATAACGCAAACCGATTTAATTGCTCGACTTGCAGTTAGAGGGATAGAACTAGATAAAACAACTATTTCTAAAATAGAAGCTAAGACTCGACCTGTAACTGATATTGAACTTGTAGCCATTGCAAATTCGCTTGGGGTAAGTGTCTTATGGCTACTAGGTTTAGAACAACAATCCAGAGAGTATCGCCATTGAAATATATATTTAGTAGCGTATATGGCAATACCCTCTGGATATCTGTTAGGCAATCACAGATTTTATTTAATTCTTTATCGTTGCTGCGACTTCATCAATACCAGAATACATTTCTTCATAGTACTTCATGTAATCACCAGATACGATATTGTCAATCCATTCAGTATTATTTAAATACCATTCAATAGTTTCTTTCATTCCTTGTTCAAAAGTGTAAGATGGCGATCATCCTAGCTGTGTAGTAATCTTGATATTATCAATTGCATATCTTCTGTCATGACCAGGTCTATCTTTAACGTATTTAATAAGATTGTCTGATTTACCTAATGTCTTTATAATTAATTTTACTATCTCGATGTTAGCCTTCTCATTATTTCCACCGATATTATAAACCTCTCCATTTACTCCTTTATGCAAAACTGTGTCAATGGCAGAGCAATGATCTGATACATGGAGCCAATCTCTTACTTGCATTCCATCACCATAAACAGGTAAATCTTTTTCTTTAAGACAATTATTTATCATAAGAGGAATTCTTTATTAATTTCTCTTTTAATCTTTGCTGCAGTACCTGTAATGCGTGAGTTCGTTGCATCCAGGGTAGCTGCAGATGGATTTTGGTTTCCACGGCATTTGTTTCACCTTCCTATAATTTTACAATAAAAAAGACCAACTACTATATTAGTCGATCTACTTCTATAAAAAATACCAGGGAGTCCACTCGTGACTCCCCATCTTTAATTGTTATACCACTGTGAGCATTCATCTCAAATTATCTTTGTACAAATTATATATTTAGACTTAAATCTTAATTAACTATTTCAAAGGATGGTCTTAAATCACTATAAAATTTATAATCAATTAATCTATCATGAAGTAGCCTTCCTACAAGTATACACGGCGCAATTCCTATACTATAAGCATAATCTACTATTTGACTTTTGTTTGTATAATCATAATCTTCAATAAACGTTTTATACTGTTCATCTGGTATTAAATAATTACTTGCTTCCTTATCTGCTTCATCCTCTATGTCATTATCATAACTAATACTCGATATCTTTTTTGTATGCTTAATCAGATGAGCTAGCTCATGGAAAAATGTAAACCAAAATATATCTGCTCTTTTTCCTCTAACGCTTAATGCTAATATAGCTTTATCTTTCCTCCAGATAGTAGCACCACATATATAAGTCTTAGGTAGTGCTTCAACCAATACTAATGCTACACCACATTCAGCACATAACTTCTTCATTATTGGATAAAACTCTTCAGGATCTTTCATTGTCAACTCTCTAAATTTTGGTATATAGCTTTTTAACTTCTTTTGATTAAATTTATCAACTTCAATCTTAAGCCCTTCTAACTCTGCTTTTCTAACCCAAGCCAAAACACCTAAATCGGAAATTTCTTTAATCTGCTTTTGTTTTCTAAACATCGCAGCGACTGAAACTTCTATTACCTGTAAACTAGCAACACCAAAATAATCTCTTAAATTTTGAACTCTTTCGTTCCTATCACTTGTTTCTGATATCCAACCTAAGTCACTCATACACTTATACGGTGTTTTTTTCAGAACTTCTAAATCTTCCTCTAATTCTTCCTGTTGTTTTAATCTTGATTTAATTAACTGATAGTTTGTTTCTAAATTCATCCAGAATTGTGCTTTGGGTCCTAAAACTGTTTCTAGTTTTAGGGCTGTTTCATAGGTGATGGGTTCTTTACCGTTGATAATATTACTTAAGTGCTTTGGTGTTATTTCTAACCTTATAGCTAGCTCTTTTTGATACATACCTAAAAATATCATATTTTCTCTAATTGTCTCTCCTGGAGGAATGGCAATAGAGGGCGTGAATTTATCATTTTCTTTTTTGTTTACCATGGTAATCCGTCACCTCCTCAATTCTCACAATATTAATACTTTCCAATTCATTTATGTCCACATCTTCTTCTAAAATAGGCGTAAAAACAAGTCTAAATGGATGAACTAAATCTACTGCGTATTCATCAGCTCTTGTTCCTTCTAATTTATGCAATCTTGCTGCTGGAATATACTTAATATCTAACAAACTAGTTGCCGCACTTAACTCTCCAACTCTCTGAGTTAACATATTCCCAATTCTTACCCCATATTCTTTTTGAGCTTTTCTAGGATCTTCGCACTGTTTTTTTATTTTATTACTCTTAAAGTGTAATTCCATTATATATTATTA